>Ga0180438_10004407_pt1 | contig 20276 bp, 18 predicted proteins | sample SS_ome_12_FD_132455 | JGI IMG/M metagenome (GOLD analysis project Ga0180438, IMG submission 132455) | Hypersaline lake sediment archaeal communities from the Salton Sea, California, USA - SS_3_D_2 metaG | ecosystem: Environmental > Aquatic > Non-marine Saline and Alkaline > Hypersaline >... | reverse complement strand
GCACCGACCTGCCGTACCGGGAAGCGCGTTGAACCTTTGCCGGACATTGGGATATAATCGTCCACGAACCAGGGCGCGTCGGGTAGCGACAAACCACTGGTTAGAATTCCCGGCGATCCGCGTCGAGAGTTAGCCACCCGATCACGGCTTGATATAGGAGACAACCGATGAAGATCAAGACTGTCGTTTGTATTGTGGCGCATGCCGACGACCTCGAGTTCATGGCCGCGGGTACGGTCATTCGGTTCGTCGAGAATGGGCATCAAGTCTACGAGGTCATCGCCACAGATAACAGCAAGGGCTCTTACGAACTTCCTGCGGCGAAACTCGCCAGGGTGAGCGAGGAGGAAGCGAAAAACGCCGCGCAGGTTATGGGGCTGGACGACGTGTTCTTCCTCCGTTACAAGGACGGCGAGCTGAGCGACGTGCCTCTGAACGAGCTGCGTGAGAAGTTCATGCGTATCATGCGGCAGGTCGAGGCCGACGTGCTGATGACGTGGGACCCATTCACGCCGTATGAAACCCACCAGGACCACCGTATGGTTGCTATGGCCGCAACGGAAGCCGCCGATTTCGCCTCGCTGCCTCTCTACCATCCGGAGCATATGGACCAAGGACTCGAGCCCACCTACGTCGCAGAACGATACTTTTTCGCGAAACATCCGGTTGACGTCAACAAGGTGGTGGACATATCGGACCAGATCGATCGCAAGATCTACGCGCTCTGTATGCACGACTGCCAGATGAAGCTCACCTTCGACAGCGTTAAGCAGGAGATGGAAGCGTTGGGAACCAGCATTCCCATCATATCAGGGCTCAGCCGCGACGATTACCGCGGGTTGATCGACTTTGCAATCAGGCAAAGATGCGCCCAGGTCGGTGAAAGAATAGGCGCCGATTACGCCGAGGAGTTCCGATACCAGGCGTTCGACATGATCCGGAATTTCGCCGGGGACGAGGTCAAACGTTTCGCCGATTTCTGACAGGCGCGACGCAGTCCCCGGGATTGCCGCGCGCAAACCACGACGAATGAGGTCTTGGCCGGATCTTCCGGCAGATTCTCGACATCGCGGAACCTTTGGTCGGAGTTGCGTTTGGTGAGGTGAATTTGATATTGTGAATATGAGCGCAGTCCAATTGGGCGCGTGAGCTCGCAGGTATTGCCACTGCAAGTATGAGTACGTGTCGCTCTGTGGGGGTCCGAAGCCAAAGATAGCTAAACGCAGGCAAGCCGCTCGTGACGTCTGGCGTCGGACAAGAGATAGTGTAGTGTTACCAACGATACATGCGATGAAACGTGGACGCAGTTTCTCCTACGTGAAGATCGGCATCGCCATCTTCATGCTGGCGTTCTATTGCACGGGGTCAGTGCACGAACTGCTCGATTTGTGCCCGCACGCTGCGGACAGCAAATCCGATCGAGGAGCACACGACCCGGACTGCGCGTTTTGTGTCCTGTTGCGGAGCCCCGCTGTCCCCGCCTGCACAGTTGTGTTGCTAGTTCCTGCCCAAACGGCAGCGACGACCACTGTCGATTTGGCCGATCACGCCGTTGCGCATCAGAGGCGTGTCCCCCGACCACGCTCACCTCCATCCTCTTACGTTCCAACCTAAGTTCACATCCAATAACCCGTTCCGCTCTCGAGTCTGTTCCGGTGGGCGTGTCTTCCGGAACGGTTAACGCTCTTTGCATCTATTTGAGCGAGGGAGGTTTTGGACAATGAAACGTAAGGGGTTCACATTGATCGAGTTGTTGGTTGTCATTGCCATCATCGGCATTTTGGCAGCCATATTGTTACCGGCTCTGGCACGCGCAAGGGAAGCCGCGCGCCGCGCGAGCTGTGCAAACAACCTCAAGCAGATGGGCGTAGTGTTCAAGATGTACGCCAACGAATGGAACGGCAGGTTCCCGCAGAAGTTGTACAACTCAGCACCGGGCGGACCTGCTCTCGCCTGGCACGGTCCGGCCGTCTACCCGGAGTACCTGACGGACTGGAAGGTCACGCTATGTCCGTCAGATGCGTCGTACAATCCGGTAAGAATCGACCAGGATCTCCAGGACATTCTCCTTGGACAGCTGCAAGCACACGCCCACTACGCAAACGGTGATCTGAATCACGACGGGGTCTACGACGGCACCGACCAAGCGATTTACCTTTCGCTTTGCCGATCTTACGTGTACCTCGCGTGGGCCGTTATGAACAACCAGGAATTGGCGGCCATAATAGAAGCCGTCGAGTCGTGCCGCGGAAGCGGAGGCAGCCCCTCGATACCGTTGGAATCGGCGGATTCCGACCTTTCTGTTGCAGGAAGCACCATCACGTATAACGGCATACCTGTTACGGCGACCGGCACAGGCGGTGGAGATACGTTATACCGGCTTCGCGAGGGAATCGAGCGGTTTTTCATCACGGATATAAACAATCCGGCAGCGAGCGCGGTAGCTCAGAGCGAGCTCCCGGTTATGCTCGACTTCTTCGCTTCGTCGGCCACCGGCGCGGCCGCAAAGGCCGGAGGAGCTGGTCAGGGTGTTGGGAAGTTCAACCACATACCAGGCGGTTCAAACGTGCTGTACATGGACGGTCATGTTGAATTTGTAAGGTACCCTGTCGAGTTCCCACTCACCCGCTGGTTTGCCGGTTACCTGGCGAGCATAAAGTCGGGCAGCGAGTAGAGAGACAGCAGCGGAACTGGTACGACGTGAGGCTGCCGGGGGAACGTGACTATGTGCGATGCCCGGGTCGAGAAACACCGCGGCCCGGGCATCAGTTATGCCCAATGAGAATGTCTGGAAAGAAAGCGACTGTGAAACCGTAACGAGGGGACGGTTGACTCAGACGGCAAGGCGCTATTGCTGTGCCGTCAGGACATCGACGAGTTCGCGCGGCCGCATGCCGGCTTGTGCCGCAAGTGACCTCATGCTATCATTTCCGCCGGCTCTGATCCCTCGCTTTTCGAGAACAGCCACAGCCTGCGCCAATTCTATCCCGGTTTCATCGCATACCTGTCTCAACGTCTTCTGCCCATAGCCGCCGCCCGGCAGGAGACCACGCCGTGGCGCCGACAGGTGGACTTCGGGGAGTGCCTCAAATACTTGACTCGGGCTCATCCTGTGTTTTCGGGCGAGGTCTCCCACGGTCACCGAAAGGTCGGAAATCTCAAACCCCTTTGCCGTCAACTGCTCTGCGAGTTCGCCGGGTGGTATGCCAACGTTTTCGGCAAATTCGGCCAGCGTGGACTCCTCAGCATGAGCATAAGGGGCCGCAGCCGACCTGCGTTCCCAGTAGTACTTAATCTGCTCGCCCCAGTGGAGCACCGCGCCGAAAGGCGGCCACATTCTCAGCGCCCCAATAAAGAACACCAGCGTGATAAGGACGGCCAGACCGAGCTCCGCTCTATTCTTCATTCCTTTGGCGATGGCGTCCTTGAAATAGCGGAGCAACGGCCGCCAGTTGAAATAGATGTGCACCGCGCTGGCAACTACAAACAAGATGGCCAACATCGTGTGCACGCCTGCCCATTCCTCTTTCTCCAACCCGAACATGGTCCATCCGGTCCAGTGTGCTACGCGTCCCTTCGGCGTGAAGTACAGCACAATCCCCGAGACGGCCAAGCAAAGAAAGCTCACCGTCACCGTTAATGAGGTCAACACTCTAATATTGAAACGTTTGTTCTTCTGATTCATCTTCAGCCCTCCAGTTGGATCGGGCGTTTCCCAGCGGCGAGTTGCGCATCGTGTTTTCCGTTCACCCTGCAACAGCAGACGTCTCTTGTCAGGGCCTCGACGCGGAGACCCGGAAAACGCGTTCCGCAGCGATCGTAAACACATCGCCGATTTCTGACACCCGACTTACCCTTCCACTGCGCCGCCGATCATCCGGATGATCCATGACCGAACGGCACACGACGAGGCGGCCAGCACCAACATTACCCCTAGAAACAGAGCCACCGCCGGACCGACAGAGAAATCTAGATAGTAGGCAAACAACAACCCTATGAGCGATGCGGCCACGCCGCTTACCCAGGCTATAACCAATCGTGTTCCCCATCGCGTTGAGAACAGAGCCGATATGGTGGCGGGGATGATCAGGAAGGCGAACACCACGACGACGCCGGCAATCCGAACGGCCAACGTGATCACCACACCGAGCAGCGAATAGAAGATGAAGTCCCACAGAACCACCTTCAACCCTTCACTACAGGCACGCTCATAGTCCTCGGATATCCTCGCGAGAGGCCTTCGTATAAGGTAGAAACACAGGCCCACCCCGAAGAACGTAACGGCGCACCACACGATATCCTCCCATCTCGCCCAAAGGATGCTGCCGGCCAGAATCTGTTGCACGTGCAAGTGACCGCCGGGTGCCACACCCACTATGAAAAGCGTCGCGGCCGTGGCAATCGCGTAAGTCACCCCGATGATGGCTTCCAGCGGAATCTGGTCAACCCTTCTGCGCACGAGCGAATAAAAAGCAGCGGCCACCAGCGTGCAACCGAACGCAAACGCGTAAGCCAGCAGAGAATCTCCATGTGCGCCAAAGACGATGTGCGCAGTTATGGCGCCCACCGCTGCAATCTGGGCTAGTGCGATGTCGATGAATATGACCTCTCTCTGAAGCACGTGAATACCCAAGTACCCCAAGATGCTAATTATCGTGACGCACGCCAGTAAGGGCAGTCCAATAATATCAATGATGTTAAGCACTGCTCAAAGCCTTTCTCAAAAAACTCAAGTCCTTTGTGCCACCAGAGCACGCACAACCACGGCACAAAGGAAAACGAAACCCAAAGAGAGAATAAGGGTCGGACCATAAGGCAGATCGAACCGGTACGATAAGCATAATCCGCCGATGCAGGCCACGAGCCCAACGCTCCAACCGGTCGCAACAGCCTTGCCCCACTCCCTCGTGAACATCGCAGCCATAGCCGCCGGGATCATCAAGAACGCATAAGCCAGGAGCACACCGGCAACCGGCACGATCAGCACCGTGATGATTCCCTGCGTCGTGAAGAAAAGGAAGTCCCACAGCCTTTCGTAGCTTACTTTCCCGGTGGTCTCCGTCAGAGCGATGAACTTCTTTCGGAATCTGTAGTGAAATAGCAGCAGCACAATGTATGCTAGCGCAGTAACACATACCAGCGGCCACGTTACCCACAGCATCGAACCGGAAAGGGTTTTCGTAACGTATGCCTCTCCCCCTGACAGCTTGTCTCCAAACAGGAGAGACGCAACCAGTGCCAGGGCGTACATGATTCCGATGATCGCTTCCCGAGGTATCAGCCGGTTCCTGGACTTGATCACCGCGAGCATAAGCGCTCCGAACAACACCACAATCAGCGAGACCAAATAGGATCGCGCCGTACCGTACTCGATGCCCAGGCCTATTCCGACCAGCGCGCCGAAAGCGGCCAACTGGTCCAGAACGAGATCGGAAAACACAAGCGTTCGCCTGATTATGTGCAGCCCGATGTACGTGTGGAGGATCAACACCACCGCCAGCAACGCAATTTGAACTGCAAAGAATCTCAGTATTTCAGACATCTTTATCTCCTGTTGGAGGTCTGCTTTGGCTCAGCAGTCCTTTCTTCTCGGCAGCCATCAGGAGTTGTCCGATCCAGTTGTCGACCAACTCGAAATAGTCTTCCACGCCGGGGGCTCCCCCTACATAGAGCGGAACGATCACGGGCTCAGCACCGACCCGTCCGGCCACAGTTCTGATCTTTTGCTCGTCGAAGTAGTTCGCTGCGAGAATAATCCCGATGTTCCGAACGCGCATCAACTCGACGATCTCATTGACGTGTCTGGGCGAAGGCGGTATACCTGGCTTGGGCTCTATGGTGCCGGCCTCCTCAAGGCCAAAGAGAGTCAGAAAATAGACCCAGTTCTTGTGGTACGTGACTATAGGCGTGCCATACAAAGGCAACGCATCTTTCAACCATCCGCCGAGATAATCGACCAGCGGTTTGCCCTGGTACGCTCTTTCTCTAAGAAACTCGACGAGCGTGCCCTTTTCCGCCAAGGTGCACAGCGTCTCTCCGCCGAGCATGCTAACAAGATCTTCGCCGAACAGCCGTGTGTCGATCTCATCAAGTAATGCTCTGAGATTCCCTTCATAATACTGCTTGCCCTCGGGGTCATTCTTGATGAGACCCGTGGCTATATTGCGCGCGGCGACCTTCATTTGTATCGGACTGCAGGTGACATGAGGGTTCCCATAGACATGAACGCCGCCCTCGGAGCGCGATATCATAGTGGGCTTTTCGAGAAGGCTCATACCGTGCGAAGCCGCCACGTACCCCGGCTGCCCGCTCCTGACACGCTTGTTGCCAGACCTGTCTACAACGGTATTAAGCCACAGTTCCAGGTCGAGTCCCGTTGCGATCAGAACGTCGGCGCTTCGGACCATGTTCACAAACGACGGTTTTGGCCGGATAAAATGAGCGTCTTGGTCACCGCGCACAATCGATCGAACCGTAACGCGGTCGCCGCCTATAGCACGAGCGAACACGCCGTAGTCGGGCAACGTTGTCACGACCCGCAAGCGCTGCTGCTCGGCCTGTCCTTCAGGCCATGGCGGGCTGAACATACTCATCACCAACAGAGCTATCGTAAGTATGTAAATCTTCTTCATGGTTAACGTCCCTTCTAGTACCGCTCGTGCTTGTGCGGCCCGGCAGAGAAGATCATCTGGAAAAACACAACGTCCTCCGACGCTTCCATACCCTCACCGTCTGCGTGGTTGTACTCAAGGCGGAACTTCACGAATGGGCTCTGGAACCACGTAACGTAAGGCCCCAGCTGCCAGCGGTACGCCTCGCTGTCTTCAACCGCCAACGGAGCTAGCGCAATCTCGGACAGTCCGGCGTAATCCTTCGAGTCCGGCTCGTAGTAATCAAACCTGACACCGACATCCCACGTGCGCGTCAATTTTGTCTGAACATAGCTGTAAGCACCCCACGCGTTCACGGTGTCCTTGCTCAGGTCGTACGGATCCAGAATGTCGCGGTTGAGGTAATACAGCTCGCTGCGCCACTCGAGATTGCGGTATCTCATACGCTCCGTGGGTTCCCACAGAACCGTAAAATCGCCGCCTAGCACCCACGTTTCAAGCCTATCACGCTCCGTGCGCCACGTCCCGCCCCCTGAAACCACCTGCCACTCGTCGTTCCAGCCGACGAGACCCGTCAAGCCCCATTCCACATAAGTGTCCTTTGAAACATCTCTGTAGTTCTTGTAATGAAGAAGCACGCTCGGCGTGTTGCGACTGTTCTCGTCAAACAACCGCTGGTTCTCGCCGTTGGTGACCTGAAGAGTAAGTTCCTGGGCGGTTTCACGGATAGACGGCATCGCCCAGTCCACAGACACACCGGACTGGTTCAGGCCGCCGTCACCGAAGATGCTCCGCAGCGCCAGAGGAAAATCGACCTGGTCGAGCCCGTGTTTATGCCAGCGATTAACCACACCAAATTGCTGGCGGAACTTCCCAAGCGTTAGATTGACGTCCGGCAGAAGACCAAACCTTGTCATATACGCCTCTCCCAGCTTGGCGAAACTCTCGGTAACAGGCACGGCCGCCTTGAACCGCGTGTACGGATCCAGATAGGATTCAATGTGAATACCCAGCGTCCGGAAGTCGAAGTCCGAACGCTCCCGGGTACCCTTTTGGTCTCTATAGAAGGTGATCATATCGCCCGTAACACTGATCTCCGGGTTAAGCGCTTGTAGGCTCAGTCCACCGGACTTGAACACCGTCTCCTCCGGCGGTTGTTCTTTCTCCTCGGCCTTGGCAGCTTCCTCCTCGGCAAGACTTCGCAAAACTGAGAGATCCTCTTCTTCGGACCGGACGGCGTTTTCTTTTCCTCGGCTCAATTGTTCGATTTCGCCTCGGAGCTCAGCTATCTCGTCAGCGTGCTGCTGCTTCATCTCGTGGAGTCGGCGATTAAGTTTCTCAACCAGTTGCTTCAGTTGCGCAAGACTGACCGGACCCATGGCGTCCTCTTGCTCGATCTCCGAGACCTGTTCCCCCGGCGAAGCAACCTCGTCACCGACCGCGGCCACTGTGCTCCGCTTTCCTGCTTCATCCGCCAGGCAACGCGGCATGAGCAGTGTCATGCACAAGACGATGCCCAACGATATCCGTAGTATCATGGTTATCTACCTCCCATCATGAAAAGATAGTCAGCGGAAATACTTTGATTGGGTCAGTAGGAGAGAATAGGAGGGGCTCTCTGAAGGCTTTCTCGATATTCCAGCCGCCGGAAAGGTAGAATCTGATGGAGAATCGGACCAAACAGAAGGTTCGCGATCAGACAGAACAGAAGTACGGGACCGCTCCCCTGGTGCCACACCATGCTCAGGCTATGGAACGGGCAGTGGCACGGACCTAGCGGGCTTAAAGCCTCATGGCGCTGATCGCATCCGTGAACCGGCAGAAGGACCGTGACAGCCAGGAAAACAATTGCGCCGGCCACCAAGAGCAACGAACAACTGTGTTTCACGGTTGGCCCCGAAAACAGCAATCTGTGCGCGCTGCCCGTCATTCAACGGTTCCCGTCAATAACTCGCCGCTTCTGCCTCTAGCGTCGCCAAAACCGCCAGCACCGTTTCCACACCCGGCAGCTTACCAGACGACGGCGTGCGCTGTCAACCTCCGCGGCACCGATTTGCCTGAGCAGCGCCCGGCCGTATCTCGAATTTTCTTTCAAAAAACCTGAGCGACTGCCAGCGGGCGTAAGGAAGTGCAAGTACGGCAGTGTAGTGACCGAACGGCAGGATGGATAACTCCGGCCTGCCGAAACCGCGCCACAACTTGAATTGAAGCCGAGTCGGAACCGTTCTGTCAAAAAGCGTTATGAACATCTTGATCTCCGACGGGTCGGCATAACAGGCAAGTTTGAGCGGGTCTGTCAGAATGGCGGTCTCGGCGAGTTCGCGAAACTCCGCAATATCGGCCCGCTCTCCGTGCACGAGCACTTCTCGACGCTCAACGATTTTCGGTTCACTTGACCGAGCCAGCAAGTCGGCAAGGCTACCGCCCGCCAGCGCCACAACGGCCGGCCCTATTCTCGGCTCCAGACATTTTACCAGAGCGCTCTTAATCCCGCCCATGCTGATTCCGAACGCGCCCAGGCGTCTCGGGTCGATCTCGGCTCTCTCGCACAGCCAGTCCACTGCAATCCTGCTATCCAAAACGATCTGCCGCAGCGGCGGTTCAAGCTCCGCAAACGTCTCAGCCTCAACAAGCGCGGCCTTGCGGTAAATGACTGCGCAACTCAAACCGTTCTTGGCGAAATGGTTCGCGAACATTTTCGCGAAACTGTAGCTGCCGCCGAAGATCGGGAACACAAGAACCGCCGGCCCTGGCTCGTCGCATTTCACCATGTAGTAATCGAACCGGACTACGGTGTCTCCCGCGAAAATCTCGACCTCGTGCAAGATGTATGCGGCCCGGGTGTCTGACACACGGAGAGTGGTGGGGACGGGTCCGACTCGTCGAATTCGAGCACCGCGAAAACTGCCGACAACAAGGAGCGGTGCCGCATGTGGGGCTCTAGCCCATCGGACACCGCACGTGGCCGAGCCGCATTAGTCCTTCTTCTCGACTTTGGAGGGGTCGCCGCCTTCCGTGACCCAATAAAACTTCGGGGGCTCGACATTCGGATCCGGCTGCGGTTCCGGCTGCGGTTCCGGCTGCGGTTCCCTCTCGGCATTCTGACGTGGTTTCTCTTCGAACTGCATTCCAGTGCTCACCTCCCTTAACCGTGGGATGTCCATGTCCACCGTCTGGCCGTGCAGCTGATCCAGCCAAGTGTGAAACGTAAGAAGCACGGCCAGGAGCATTAGCATGACGACGACCAGCCAAATAAGCTTGTGCCCAAGATTAAGAATTCGAGATTTCTGGTCAGTCGTATTCCTGTTTATCTCCAACACCCGCACTATACCTCTCGAATATGCAAAATAGACATCAACCAGCTTATGCTGCTTGAACATCTCAATGTCTACGGGGATCTTGCCATACTCGTGAACGCGCCACGCCACGAAAACGACAGCCCAAGTAGCCCCCAGCGACAGGAGCAGCAATCCGCTGAGGCTGACCAACACCAATTCCAGGAAACCCTCGGGAGGCAGAATAGACTCTAGGATTTGCCTGGCAAAAAATGCATATGCACCAAGCAAAAAGGTCACAACGGTGAGGTACTTGGATGCCTTGTCATCGATCCTCGTCATGCGGCTCAATTCTTCCGAGAATACCTCTCGTGACAGGTCGTAGAGCTCTTTATACTTCGTCACGTCGGGAATACTGGCGGAATGCTGGCATGATTCGCTCATGACGTCAGCCTTTGCTATGGTCTTGAGATCCTTGAGAATCTAGAATATAATACAACACAATCTCCGCTCAATCAGGGAAAAAAGTATGCTCGGAAACCGACAATCAAGCGATGAGATTTGCACAAAGCTGTCAATAAATGCGCAGGTGACCACTCAGTTATCAGTTCAATTGGTTCATCGGTTTTTATGACGGTCGATCCGTCGGGGTATCACAGTCGGCGAGATGCGATACCAAGAAAGCGGACGCTGTTCGAATCGCATTACATGGCAGAGCGCAGTGAAATGCGCCTTGGATCGAGGAAGCGTCACGTGAACACTGCGGAGCACATTGCGTCGCTTGGGGAGACAGAAAGACGGGGAGGAGAGAAAAATGGGAAACGAACAAACGATCGTGAGACGGAGCGCACGGATCTTTAGGTTTTTCGGGCGCCTAACGGTAGGTTTAGGTTTCGTGGCCGCTGTTCGGTGTATAGTGTTGGTGATGAAAGATGTGATCATTTGGCTCAAAGACTACCAGGCTCAAATGCACGCCATGGCCGCGACGTTGAACACGATCGCTGGCGACGTGTCCCGTCTGCAAAACATGGAGGAGCACCTTGGCGCAATCTCCCGTGACCAATCTAGACTCGCGGATGCGGTGTCTACGCTTGCGGGAGCTCTGGATCAGTCGGCGGAAGTAACGGTCGTTAGTGATGTGCCAACGCGACCGGCAGAGCCTCGCAAACTCGTCCTGGCGGTGAATGATAGAGTAAACCACTGGGGAGGACCTCTTGGTCACACGTTCATTGACCGCTTCGATTGCTCGGGCACAGAAGTGGCGGACATCGGGATAGAGCACAGTTCCGCCTGGCTGGGCTCCGGTGTCACAGTCGTAGATAAGACACTTCCGTGCATCGAAGTGCGCAGTTGGGCAAACCCATTCTGTAGAGTGGAATATACGATACAGATCTGGGTCACGGAATAGAGAAGCCCCGACAACCAGGATGTCGACATTACGCCTCCCCCGGGAGTTCTCTGCTACATCCGCTGATGGGCAAAGGCAATATGCGCCCGGGATCTGGTTGGACAATCTTCTGCGGCGTGCGATGCGCTTATGGTCTTCGGAGCCGCCGGGAACATTCATGACCCGACTTCCGGAGCCACGTGGTTCGCCAGCCGGTCGAGGGTGGCATGCATCCCGCTCAGTCATGACCTCTCGCAGGTCTTCTACTGCGACAAGATGCCACCGGGGTGGCCGGAGGAACCGTGCAGGCTAGCGATACATTTAAAACCGCCATTTTTCTCTGGACAAGCAATAGGAATCATGATATGATCTTCCATAATAGAATTGTCGGCAGCGGACATCTGTAAGGATGGGGCGTAGGATGGATGGGCTCCTCCAGATGCACCATCGGGCAAGATTGTTTCATTTTGCTCCAACTATGGCCTGCTGCGTTCTCCTGGCGGGAGGATGCAGCATCCCCCCGTATGCCACAATTCGGATTCCAGACACGGGAGTGCTGTACAAGCCTCGAATTAGTGGGGCTCGGTCTTGGCCGAGGGTGCCGGGGGGAGGTGTTAGAGTCGAATCCGACCTCTTGTATGTGTACTGCCATACCTTCGACCAATTCACGGTCGAAGCAGCTCAATCAGATTACTGCTGGGCGGCGTGCGTGGAGGCGGTACTGAGATACGACGACATACGTGTTTCGCAACACGAACTCGTCGCCCGAGCGCACAAGGGGCGAGAGGGAGCTTTTGGAGGGTCCTTTCTCGATCTCATTAACGGTATCGCCGGTTTCTACACTAGTAACTTAGGGAATGTCATGGTGGTGCCCGTCGCGATTGATGACTCCTATGCTTGGGTAGATCGAGTGTCCAACGAGTTCCCCGTAATTGTCGGCGTACGTGGAACCGCCGACGGCTATGGACATACGCTCGTTGTGTTTGGGGTGTGGTTTAGCGTCCAGGACAATCCCTCCTATTACGAGGACGACGAAGAAGAAGACGAACGGGAGTGGGAGCCAGTGTTCCACAGCTTCACAGTATACGATCCCGCACCTGGAATGGGCATCTACGAGATTGACGCCGCAACTCTGCGGAATACTCTTACGTTCGCGGTGACCTTTGACTCGACGTACTTGGACTGGCGGGGGCTCGGAAAGATCATTCTCATCGGGATCGAGGCATGGCTGAAGAACCTCTGATACAAATCACACAGAAGGAGCACGGTCTATGAGCTCTAGAAATGCCAGTGGCGTAGCCTTCTTGTGCGCAGTGGCCATGGGATGCGCCGCGTTGGCACGGTATGGGGCGCCACCCGTCCACATCTCAATAATTCCTAATCCCCCTGGCGCCAGCGTATACCTCGTTCCCTGGTCCGAGTGGAACCGATGGAAGAGGAGCGGCAAAGACTTGGCTGAGGACCGGCAGGATCTCATGGAGTTTCGTCTGGGCTACGCGCAGGAGTCGCTGGAGGCAGTCGTGGCTCCATACACCTACATGTTGATTCTGTACCGAGACAATTGCCACGAAGCCAGGAGGATAATGCCCAGATCTCCTGAAAACGTTTACCAGGTAGATTTTCCTCAATGACCAGCCCGCTTAAGATGGTGCAAGGGGTTTTCCTAGCTCTTGGTGCGGCCTTCGCTTCCTTACCGGGGCTGGAGGCCCTAAGAAACGGTGTTTTTGTGCCACCGGAGCGTGAAGATCTATATGCCGGGTGTCTACTGGCGTTCGGTTGCCTGTCTCTTATCCTTGTCTGTCTGAACCGCAAGCGTATCGGCCGCGCCCGGAGGGCTGCGCGTTTCGTCGCGATTATGGGGTTAGCGGCAGCGTTATTCCTTATCGGGTATATCACGCTCTTTCATATCTGCATCTTGCAGTCGGAGGGAGAACAGGTAGTCATACCGCTCTGGGCGACGGGCCCGATAGCGGAGGAGATACGCTTGCTGGGCGGAAGAGGGGCGGTGGCGAACGAATACTCACCCTGGAGAATACGCGACTGGGTGCAGGAGACATCTCTTGTCGCCAGACTCTCGACAGAGATACTGTTGCTGATCGCCTATGTAGGTATTTTCGTGTCTCTCTCTAGCGCTTTTGGGGTCGCCGCCTTCGCAGTCAAGAGCAGTGGTGACCACCCCTCCGTCGAGTAGCTCTCGCTCTTGGCCACACCGCCACGTCGACGAGCGGAACGCTTAGGTTCCAGGGACAAACACCGGGGCCGTTACGTACGCAGTCAAACGAGGGGCCTTAGAGGGATGCCTTGCTGACTTCTCCCAGTGATCTGCGCCACCCGCTGGGTCGCAGCAGGTCCAACGGCGGTATCTTGTCCGACCGTTCCCAGCCAAGGAGACACCTCCCGGTCAGAACAGCGCGCTACATCGACTTGAGAGAAAGGGTACTCTCGGGCTGCTCGCAGACGTTTCCTTGATTACGTCATCTGCGTGACATGATCCCACGAGCTTCCTTGCCGCAACGAATCACGCGCGGAGCCTTATGATGCCCTACAATCCGGCGAGGGTTCTCACCGGACTTCGAGAGCTAGCTGGTTTCTCAGCAGGTCGAGGCTGGCGCGGATCCGCTCAGCCATAACCTCGCCGACTCCTTCGACCGCCACAAGATCCTCTCGCGGTGCGCGCAGGATTGCCTGTAGGCTGCCGAAATCTCGTACGAGGTTCTCGATAATCACCTGCGACAAACGGTGGGTCTGCGTCAGGATTCGGTAGCCCCGCGAGCTTAGGTAGGTATCTACAACGCGCATATTGGGTCCGTATCCCAGAGCGTTGCAGATATTGTTGAGGTTCAACAGGTCTTTGGACGACAAATCAGATATCATCTCCTGCACACGTTCAACCGTGGTTCCGTCGCGGCCCTTGAAGAAATCCTTGATCACGAGATAGCCTTCTTCGTACTTGCCTATGAGCTCTTTGAGCTGCAGATCCACGAGCCGACCCTCAGTGCCCAACTCAGTGATGTACGGTTCGATCTCCTCACCGATACGCCTGACCATCTCGGCTCTCTGGACGGCCTCGCATACATCGAAAACCGTCACCATGTCCTGGAACTCGCGGATGCTCAGCTCCTCGAGCTGCTCGTGCAGCGCATTGCAGTACTTCTCGAGCGTCTGCAGTGCCTGGCTCGCCTTGTTCAGCAGCGTCGGTATGTTCTCCATCACACGTTTCACGTTGCCAACGTAAAGGGTGACGGAAGTCCTCTTCTGCGATATTGCCAGCACGGCGCACATCGTCTGTTTAGCCATCCGTTCGGCGGCCCGGTGCCTCGTGCCGGTCTCCATGCTAGCAATGCTGTTGCTTGGAGCAAGAAACACATTCGCGGAAACGATTCGCGTTGCACGTTCGTTCAACACGATTGCGCCGTCCATCTTGGACAGCTCATAGAGCAGCGTCGGGCTGAACGGTGAGTCGATTGTGACCCCTCCCTGGCAGAGTTTCTGAACCCGCTTGGAATCATCAAGCACCAGCAACCCGCCTGTGCCGCTCTGCAATATGTAAGATACCCCCTCCCGCAGCGGAGAACCAGGTGCTACCATCTTCAGTGCAGCGGCGTACCTCTCCCGGACTCGCTTCTCGTCGTTTTTCTTTGCCATCTCTATCTCTCCATAGCGATTTCCAGAGCGTCCCGCACACGCGACACCAGCAGCGTCTCGATTCCTTTCGAAACGCCTCCGGGCGCGCTGCCCCTCGGCAGAACGCACCTCTTGAAACCCAGTTTACCAGCTTCCGCCACACGTTTTCCAGCCTGACCGACCGACCTGACTTCACCCGCCAGCCCAATCTCGCCAAAAACCGCCAGCTCCGGGTCAACCGGAACCTCCTTAACACTCGAAGAGACCGCGACCGCTATAGCCAGGTCCGCCGCAGGCTCGTCCACACGAACGCCGCCCGCCACATTCACGAAAACGTCCTTGTCCGAGAGCCTCAGTCCAGCCCGTTTCTCCAGGACCGCCAAGATAAGGTTCACCCTGTTGGCGCTTACCCCCGTGACCGTCCTTCGCGGCACCGACAAGACCGACCGGCTAACGAGCGCCTGCAACTCGACCAGAAGCGGTCTCGTACCCTCCATGATTGACGCGACGACTGAACCCGACGTCCCGCGCGGCCGCTCGTCGAGAAACGCGCGGCTCGGGTTCGGCACCTCTTCCAGACCGTGATCGGTCATCTCAAACACCCCGATCTCGTTGGTGGAGCCAAAACGGTTCTTAACGGCGCGCAGAATCCTCAGGTTCTGACGTCCGTCGCCCTCAAAGTACAGTACCGTGTCAACCATATGTTCCAGCAGGCGCGGTCCCGCGATGGAACCGTCTTTGGTGACATGGCCCACGAGAAACGTCGGCACCTTCAGCACCTTCGCCACGCGAAACAGCTCTTCGGCACACTCGCGAACCTGGGCAACGCTTCCCGGTGCGCTAGGCAGCCTCGGTGTGTACATCGATTGGATCGAATCTATCACGACAATATCATATCCACCACGGTCTATCTCTTCCCGTACCGGCATGACCTGGGTTTCCGTGAAGATCATGAGCTCGTCCGCTATCGTCCCGAGCCTCCTCGCCCGCATTCTTGTCTGATCGAAAGATTCCTCACCCGAAACGTACAGCACCCGGGCTCCGCCCCTTGTCAGCCTGTGGCAGGCCTGCAGCATCAGCGTGGATTTGCCTATCCCCGGGTCACCGCCCACGAGAACAACAGAGCCTTGCACTATTCCGCCGCCGAGGATCCTGTCAAGCTCACCTATACCTGTAGAGATGCGCCCATCGGTTCGCCCCGTGTCGTGCGTTAGAGGCATAGGCTTGTTTTCACCCACCGTCACGGACCGCTCGAACCTTGGGCCCAACTCCGCCACCTCTTCCACAAGGGCGTTCCACGCCCCGCAGTCCGGACATTTACCCAGCCATTTCGGCGCCGCGTACCCGCACTCCTGGCACACGTACTTGACTTTTGTCCTGGTTCCCGTCGTACGCGCCATCTGTTATCTCTCTTACCTGAACGTCCCCACCAGAGTCTTAAGATCTTCATCCTCAAACTCGACCCGCAGGCCCACTCGCACCGCGGGCTCATCCGGGACGCGATGCAACCCGATACGCAGCGCAAGATTGTCGTTGAACCAGTACTCAGCCCCCATCTTCGCCTGGGTGCCGCCGTCATTCGAAAAACCGTCAAGCGTCAACCTCACCTTGTCCGACGCCATATAATGTTCTACCCCGATCCCGCCGCCGCCTTCCATCATGCCGAACCGGAAATACGTGTTCGGAAGCCCGAAGCTGTAACCCATATACGCCTCGTAGCGTATCTCGTCTTTCTCGCCATCCTTGTCCTCGTCCTTCTCATCGTCGGCGTTGAGATGGGTGGCCCCAATTACGTAGTACTTCTTTTCGGAAGTCTGCAATTTTACCCCGGCGTCCGCCCGGCCAAAAGACTCCACGAGATCTCTGTCCAGGCCGACGAGCCACGATATCCTGAGTTCCTGCGCCTTGCGGACCATACCCGCCGTCGGAGCCAGAAACTCCTGCGCTCCGTCGGCAGCCTCCTCCACCGAGGTGAACGCGTCGCGCGCATCTTCCAGCGCGAGCCGGGCATCCTCGTATATTGTCTCCTCACTTATAAGCTTGCCGACAGTACCCTCGCCCGATTGGATCCGCTCCGCGATCTCGTCCAGCGTAGCGATCGTCTGCTCCAGCTGGGGTCCGACTCGGCTGAACGTGTCGGTCGTCTCCCTCAAATTGGCCCTGTTCTCGTCGACCACGTCGCCCAGTTTCGCCACCAGATTGTTCATGTTCTCAGACAGTTGTTTGAGATTATCCGACAGGTCGGCGGCGGCGTCCTTGTACGCGAGTATGGTCTCGCGCACGGTCTCGCGGTTCTCGTCGGTTATCGTTTCGACATTTTCCGTCAGCCTGCGCACGGTGGATATTATCTCTTTCAGGTCGGCCTTTTCGGTCTCGCCAAGCACTTCCTCCATGGACGCCGACAACCCATCAATGCGGTCCGCAACGCTCTGCACTGTAGCGACCAACCTGTCCGTCGAAACCGGGGGTGTACCTTGCACGACCGCTCCGTCCAGCAGATAAGGCGCCGTCGGTGATCCAATACTTATCTGCACGTAAGTCTCGCCGAGGATAATCCCGGTCGTTATTGTCACTTCGGCATCCGCGCGTATGCTGACCTCCTGCCTGATGCTCATGGCGACCTGCACCTTGTCATCGACGAACTTTATGTCGCTTACCCTGCCGACCTTCACGCCCGCCAGCCGAACGGGAAAATCCACCTCGAGCGTCTCGATATCAGTGAAGTTGGCGCATATCGTGTAAGTTCTCTCAAACCAGGCGAACTGGCCGATGAGCAGTATCATCGCCATCACCGCCGCCAGCCCGGCAGCCACGAGAATTCCGACCCTGACCTCAAGCCTCAACTATAAGATCTCCGTGCCTTGTGCAACCGCGCCTCTCATCCCCCAAAGGCTACTCGTCATCCGATATCTCCAGCGAGATCATCTCCTCATAAGACGGCCGTTTCCTGATAAGCTTGAACGTGTCTTCCGAAACCAACACTTCAGGAATCAGCGGTCGCGAGTTGTACATCGAACTCATCGCCGCACCATAAGCGCCCGCGCTCATTACCGCCAATAAATCGCCCGACTCGACCAAAGGGATATCCCTGTTGCGGGCGAGAAAATCGCCCGATTCGCATATCCCGCCGACGACGTCGGCCCGCATCTTCGGCGCGCCGTCATCCGGCTCGGCCACGGGTACAATCTCGTGGTAAGCACCGTACATAGCAGGTCTGACGAGATCGTTCATTGCAGCATCCACAACGACGAACGTCTTTACGTCGCTGCGCTTCACGTGAAGTACACGCGTCACCAGAATCCCCGCGTTGCCTATAATAGACCTGCCAGGTTCAAGCACCACAACGCAACCGACTTCGCGCGCGTACCCGGCGACCATATCGGCATAGTCCTCGTAGGAAGGAGGTTCCTCATCCTCGTACGTAATGCCAAGACCGCCACCAAGATCAATGTAGCGAACATCAATGCGCCGGCTCCTGAGCTGCCGGATTGCTTCCGTAAGCTTTGAAACCGAATCGCGAAACGGCGCCAGATCCAAGAGCTGCGAACCTATGTGGGAGTGAATGCCAACCACCTCCAGATTGTCAGCGCCCGCGGCAAACTCGTAACATCCCATGGCACGGTCCAGCGCCACACCAAACTTGCTCTCTTTAAGACCCGTAGCCACGTGCGGATGCGTCTCAACCGGTATGTCCGGGTTAACCCTAACGGCGACCGGCGCCTTGCGTCCCACGCGACCCGCCACCGAGTCCAGAAGACCCAACTCCTGTTCCGAGTCCACGCAGAACATCAAGATGCCGCTCTCAAGCCCGTACTTCAGCTCACCTTCGGTCTTTCCGTTTCCGTTAAAGACTATCCTCTCGCTCGGAACACCCGCTCTCAGGGCACGGTACAGTTCGCCTCCCGAAACCACTTCGGCGCCCGCTCCTTCACGCGCCAGCACGCGAGATATGGCTATATTGGAGTTCGCCTTTATAGCGAAACAAATGATGTGTTCGATACCGCCGAACGCTTCGTCCAGACGACGATAATGGCGCAAAAATGTGCGCTGACTGTAAAGATAAAACGGTGTTCCTACAGCGTCAGCTACGTTTGCAATTGGGACGCTTTCGCAGTAAAGATTACCGTTTGAATAGTCGAAGTAACGCATTATCACACGGAAGAAAACACCACCAGGGAACAAGATCCAAGGAAAGAGACTTTCCCCGGGGCCGAACCTCCAACCCATATCCCCTTGAGTACCACTGACTACAGCACAATAAGACTACACACGGTTGATTCTATCACTGATATGAAACTGATGTCAAATGAAAGGGCGAACGAACGTTTGGCCTGCGACGCGCAGCCGCCCCGCGGGGGAGCGCAGACACACCGGCGCGACGCCTCACAAAGCGCAGAAAAAAGCATCCTGATTTTACTGTGGAAAAAAGCAGCCGGGCTGTGGTAGAATGCGCCGTGACATAGCGTGGGGCTACCTGTCGGGGCGTCCAATTCATCAACTTGAAGGCCAGGCTTTTTGGGCAAGAGGTTGTGTTTGATGGGGAAACGCGCACGTACGGTGTTGGCGGTCATACCAGCGCGGTATTCGTCAACGCGGCTTCCCGGCAAAGTGCTGATGGAGGCGGCCGGCAAGCCGATAGTACAACACGTGTACGACAGGACGTGCCAGGCGCGCCTCGTTGACGAGGTTGTCGTGGCCACCGACGACGCGCGCGTCGTCGACGCGCTGAAACCGTTCGGAACAAACGTCGTCATGACGAGTTCCGACCACCCGTCCGGCACAGACAGGATCGCCGAGGTTGCAGCCTCGTCCGACGCGGAGATCGTGGTCAACGTCCAGGGATGCGAGGCGATAATCGATCCGCGGATGATAGATGAGGCCATACAGCCTCTTCTCGACGATCCCGATGTCGTAATGGCCACGCTGAAACACAGAATAGCTGACCAGAGCGAGATCGAAGACCCGAACGTGGTCAAAGTGGTCACGGACAAGAATGACCGCGCACTGTACTTCTCGCGCGCGCCGATACCGGCGATTCGCGATGTAGCGGACGGCGAAGCCCGACAGTGGTGCTACTTCAAGCACATTGGGTTGTACGTGTACCGACGCGATTTTCTGCTGTCCTACGCGAAGATGGCACCGACCGCGCTGGAGAAACTTGAGAAGCTCGAGCAGTTGCGGGCACTCGAAAACGGGTTCGAGATAGTGGTGATCGAAACGCAGTTTGACTCCATCGGTGTCGACACGAAGGAGGCGTTCGAGAAGGTGAAACGTCTGCTTGAACGCTGACAGAACGTTCTGGGAACAAATGTGGCGTTCGACCTCGCCACGGCGAGTGTCGAAGCAGGTGCGGATGCCCAAGGGATCTTGAAAAGGGGG
>Ga0180438_10004401_pt1 | contig 20288 bp, 18 predicted proteins | sample SS_ome_12_FD_132455 | JGI IMG/M metagenome (GOLD analysis project Ga0180438, IMG submission 132455) | Hypersaline lake sediment archaeal communities from the Salton Sea, California, USA - SS_3_D_2 metaG | ecosystem: Environmental > Aquatic > Non-marine Saline and Alkaline > Hypersaline >... | reverse complement strand
TTGGTTTTTTAGAAGAAGTTGTGGAATATGTCCGCCAAGGCAGGCGGTAGAGGCAATTAAACCCTCAGAATATCTTTCTAATATTTTATAATCGATTCTGGGTTTAAAATAAAAGCCTTCCTTAAAAGAATAAGAGATGAGTTTGCATAAATTTTTATATCCTTTTTCATTTTCTACTAAAAGCAGAAGATGATAATATTTGTTACGAATATCTTTGATTGCAACATCTTCAGTTATGTATGCTTCTATGCCTAAGACAGGTTTTATGCCAGCCTTTTTACATTTTTGAAAAAATTTGACGGCGCCGAATATATTTCCATGGTCAGATATTGCCAGTGATTTGAGGTTGTTCTCTTTTCCAAAATTGACTAGCTTATCAAGGGTTATAGCTCCATCAAGGAGTGAATAATCTGTATGTAAATGTAAGTGTGTAAAATAGTTTGACATAAGTTATGTTCCCGTTTATTAGAAAGTTTTTTGAATGCTTTATTAGTGTAAGGTAAAACGGTAAAAAAGTTTAGCTGAATTTGAGTAATAATTGATTTGTGATACTATTACTTTCAACTATTTTTTCTCGGTTTTTAAAAAAGGAGCCTCAATGATCATAGATCAAAAAAAAATGTTATTTTTTCTTATACCGGTTTGTATATTAGCGCTATTTATTTCTACCTCTATAAAAGAGGGTGAGCGACGGTATGATACATTAGGTGGTAAAATTGTTACAACTGAAAACTTTCATATATTTGCCAAAAGAGCCCCTGGCAAGATAGAACAGAAGGTGAGAAGATGGTTTGAACAGACGCCCGGAGCCTATGATCTCTTAGTAGTACAAGATGCCTATTTGACCGATGTTGCGAATCTTATCTTAAAGGGATATGCGTTTTTTAAACGATGCAATATTAAAAATTTAGGAAATCTCAATTATGTTTTTCAGTTTCCAGGAGACTCTTTTTTTATAAAAATTTTTGGGCCTAATAATAGATTTTTACGAACCGTAAAAGCAAATAAAATTCCAGGCATAAGTGTTTATGTACGGGATATGCAAACGATGGTAGATGATCGCGTTGCGCGGTGTTGTAACTATATGGATTTTGAAGCGGATGCAAAGAGAATCAAGCGCTATTTTTATGCCAGTTGTTCGCAGATTATTTTAGATCAAAAACCGACTAAAAAACAGATAAAAAAACTTATATACTTACTAGCAGGAGCCTTTCCGCAGGTGCCCATACGCTCTTTTATTGCAGAATGTCTTATAGAAAAATATCTAACGGCTGCTACCGATTTTACTCCTCAATCGATTGAGGCTGCGTTTAATGAATTTCTTACTTTAGCTTGTAAGATTAATTACCACAGGTGTTTCCGAAAGGGTGATTTAATCGATAAGAAGTTTATTAATACGTATAATGCGGCAAACCGTCTTTTTTTTAGAAACAGATTTGAGGAAGCAATTGATATATTCGGTTTAGATAAGCTTGAAAAGCCCCCAAATGCTTATATTGTACAGGTTAATAATAAAAAATTGTATTCCTGTTCTGATAGAGATGTAGTACTTGTTCAAGAATGTCTAGATAATCATAGGCCGTTTATCTATTATCTTGAACGGCCAGATCTTCTTGATCAGGTATTTACCGAAGAAGTAATGATGCAGATTTTAGTTGCTATGGAATATGCGGGACTATGGGATATTACCGGTAAAAATATACATATCAACAAGACGACTAAGAAGATAACCTATATAGATTTTGAGCAAAAAAATGATACATTACCTACCGAAATTTTTAATAAAAGTGAAACCAAGCGAAGGCTAAATAGCTGTTATCTCATGCTTGAATTTTTAAAGCGATTTCCAGCTGGAACATTGCAGCGGAAAGTAATAGATGAGTTTATAGCGAAAAAAGGTGATTATATAGATTTTGCGTGGTATAGAGAACAGGCCAAGGAACGTGACTATATTGACTATGGTGTTAACTTTGCATTTAGTCACAAATTATCTAAGGCTAGCAATATGAAGGTTAGCCCTGGACCATTGGGAAAACTGTTATATTTTGCCGATCCTATGAGCGATAAGCTTGTGAGTCTGAGAAAACAGGTATCCGATATGCTTACTGATTAAACAATATTTTGAGCCTGTTCCCGAGCTTTTTCAATCTCAACTTTAATATCGATAGCTTTTGCGCTAATTTTTGCATCAGAGCATTTGGCCGAAATGGTATTAATCTCTCGAGCCATTTCTTGTAATGTAAAATCTAATTTTTTACCCATTTCTTCTCTGGGATTTTCAAGTTGATTGCTCATACTCTCAAGATGACTCTTAAATCTTACAATTTCTTCATTAATATCAAGCTTGTCCAACATTAATAGAAGATTGCTTTTTCGGATATCGGTTGAGGCCTCTTCATCGGTTGTGTCAATTCTCTGTATGACGGCTGCTACTTCTTGTTTTTTTTGTTTCATTAATTTGTTAGCATTTTTTTCTATATCAAAAATATGCTTGGTCATAGCCTGGATACGCTTTTTTAAATCTTTTTTTAGAGCAGCGCCTTCTTTTTGTCTCGCTTTTCTCAACTGTTCTATCAGGTGTTGGATTATATCAAAAATCTGTCTATCAAAAGATTTATTTCCTTCTTGTTCTTCCAATTCAAATATATTGGGAAGATAGATGATATCACGTATGGATAAACTATCATCGAGTGCAAATGTTTTTTTGATTTTATCTATCGATTCGAGATATCCTTTCACCGTTGTGAGGTTGGTTTTTACCGACTCTTTTAAGAGCATTGTATCTTTTATATGTATTGTTAAATATATATGCCCTCTATGGAGTTTAGTTTTTAGCATCTTAATGAGATCTGTTTCCATATGACCGGCTATATGAGGCATTTTGCACGTAGCCTCAAAAAAGCGGGAATTTAAAGATTTTATAGTGATTGAACAGTTTATTTTCTTTTCTGCTCCGAGGGAGAGAACCGCTGTTTGTGATGCAAATCCGGTCATACTTGACAGTTTTATTTCATCACTTATTTTTTTACTAGAAGGCATTTTTCACCTATTGGGTTAAATTAGTGTATACACTTTGGACATCATCATGATCATCGAGCGTCCCCAAAAATTCATATGCTTTGGTTGCTTGTGCTTCGGTTAATTGTGTCGTTGTTTTTGGTATCCATTCTAAGTCTGCATTTTCTACTTTTAGTTCCGTTTTTTCTATAGCTTTTTTAATGGTCATCAATGCTTTTGAATCACAGGTTATAAAAAAGAGTCCATCATCTTTGGTGATATCATCTATCTCATATTCTATGAGCTGCTCTAAAAGTTCATCTTCGGAGATTTCGTTTCCAGAAGCTTTGATAACTCCTTTTTTTTCAAATATCCAACTGACGGCACCAGTTTCAGCTAAGTTGCCGCCTTTTGAAGAAAATAGCCTACGCATATCAGAGACTGTTCTATTTTTATTATCGGTTAATGTGTCAACAAGCACTGCAATTCCGTATGGACCATATCCTTCGTAGGTTATATGCTCATAGCTTACGCCTGGAAGTTCTCCGGTCCCTTTTTTTATAGCTCTTTCGGCATTTTCTTTTGGCATATTGATTTCTTTGGCCTTTTCAAGTAAAAGCCTCAATTTTGGATTTCCAGTTGGATCGCCGCCACCCATACGAGCTACAACCGTTATCTCCTTAATAAGTTTTGTAAATGCTTTTCCTCTTTTTGCGTCCTCTTTTGCTTTTTTGTGCTTAATAGTGGACCATTTGGAATGACCTGACATATCTATTCCTCCGATTGTTATATTTTTTTACAATGGTAAGAAGTATGCTTTACAAAAAAATTATAACCTTTTTTATTCTTTGTGTCGAATTCTAGAACAAGAGCTATTAAAGCATTTCTTGTCCCAGAAATTTTCGTTTTAAATGGGGGAGTTTTTTGTAAGGAATTTGACGTCCACGAGGAGTTTTTTCCAGGTATCCTCTTCTGAGTAAAAAAGGCTCATATACTGTTTCAATCGTATCTTTATCTTCACCGATAAGGGAGGCTATTGTTTCTAGTCCGACAGGTCCTCCGTTAAAGTTTTCTACTATTTTTTTCAAAATAAGATTGTCGATTTTACTGAGACCTTCTCCATCTATTCCGAGGAATGAGAGTGATTGTTTTACAAACGATTCGTCTACGAGTGCTTTATTTTTGACTTGAGCAAAGTCTCTTACTCTACGTAATAGTTTTTTTGCTATTCGTGGGGTTCCCCGGGCGCAGGTAGCTATTGCATAAGCAGATTCATCTGATACTGGTAACTTTAAAAAGTTTGCCGATTGTAAGATTATTTTTTTGAGGTCCTTATTGTGATAAAAATCGAGTCGTTCTATAATTCCAAATCTACTTCGCAATGGAGCTGAAATCATGCCTGATCGCGTGGTTGCTCCGATTAATGTAAAGGGATGTATAGGTAAATTTATAGATTTTGCACCAGCACCTTGTCCAATGATTACATCAATTCTAAACTGCTCCATAGCGCTATAAAGAATTTCTTCAACCGCTGTGGGCATTCGGTGTATTTCATCGATGAAAAGTATATCTTTTGCTTCTAGTCCAGAAAGAATTGCAACCAAATCGCCAGTACGCTCCATCATGGGACCGCTGCAGATTTTTATGCCAACATCCATTTGATGGGCCATTATCTGAGAGAGTGTCGTTTTTCCTAGACCAGGAGGCCCAAATAAGAGCATATGGTCTAACTGTTCATTTCGCATTTTTGCCGCTTGGGTATATACCTTAAGTTTTGCCTTTAATTCTTCCTGACCCAAATAATCATCAAAGGATTTTGGTGTAAAATCAAACTGTTTTTCTTCTGGTAGTTCTTGCAATGTTACTATATCTATACTTTCCATCTGACTGCCCTTTTTGGCTATATTTTTTATTGCAAGTATAATATAAGTTTTTTGAAATAGTAATTAATTTTCTTGGCATATTTCCTTATGCTTTGGCCAATCTTTGACTTGACATTCTCTGGAGCAATAATATATAAGTTTGCACTTACTGCATTTTTTAAATTTTTGCGTATCAATAAGCTCATCGGTTGTTTTTTTACAGGTATTACAGTGATTTTGAGCTATTCTTTCCTTTATTGAATTGTTAATGAAGTGTTGCTGAAATTTTATATCAGTTATCTCTGGAGGGGGATTTTCAATTAAATATTTAGTGAAGTTCTCCAGTTTTTGGTTTTTTAAAGATTCTCTAAGGTGTTCGTATCGTTTTTTCTTTCCTTTTGTTATTTTTTTGTCGGATAATACAAAATGAGTTGCTGTTTTTAGATTCTCTATCCCCTTAATTACATTTTTGTATTTCTTTCGTGTCTTTGGCGTAAAGTGATCTGTTTTTGTATTAATAATCCGTTCAAAATATGTTTCTGCTTTTTTTGTTTGGTCCTTTTTTTTATAGTAAGCCCCTAGAGCTATATTTGCCTGTAGCTTTATCAGAATGATTTCTGCGTGCTGCATGTTATTTATTATTTTTAAAATATCATGACAGTATTTGATATGATCTTTGTTTGCTGTGAGGTATGATGGAGCACGTTTAGATTTAGATAGAATAACTATTTTTTGTAAGCCTATTTTGGTTGCTATTTCTTCTGCATTTTTAAAATATTTCTGGTGTTCGCCTAGATGTGAGAGTTTGGGGCGTGAAAACAGATCCCCTAACTTATAATTTGCTTTTGCCCTGAGTGGTTGTGATATATTCTGTTCTGTTAATTGTGATAATAGCTCCATATGGGCAGCGAGATAACGTTGGTGTTCAGAAATATCTTCAGACTCTTGAAGGGCCCTTTTCAGATAAGCCTTTGAAAGTAAATATTGTAGCTGGACATATGTATGGGTATTTGCTTGTATACTTTTACGAAAGTTTCTAAGCAGTTTAATTGCTTGTTGAGGTTTATTTTGTTGTATGAATTTTTTTGCCTCTATTATTTCTGTTATCCTGTTAAATGATGTTGCATCTTTTGATCGATCTTTTTTCTTCATCCCTAATAGATTGATGCTCATTACCAATGATAAGCATACAGTAATAACATTATTTTTCATTGTTATTCCTTGGGTTACTTATTGTTTTTGAATCTTCAAAAGTGTGATAGGCATTTAATTATAGCATAGTTTGGCATATATATTAATCTTTATTAATATATCAGTTTTCAGTGTCGCTTGGATTAGCTTAGCTGTTTCTGCATATTTCCTTATGCTTTGGCCAATCTTTGACTTGACATTTTCTGGAGCAATAAGATATGTTTCTACACCGACTACATTTTTTTAGCTTTAGTCCAGTTTGGTGACAGCTTGCACAGGTAAATCTAGATATTATTTTTGTTAGACTATCTTTTTCATCTTGGTATTTTTGTAGGAGTTCCTCTTTTACTTCTTGAGGCACCTTATAATAGAGTTTAGATAAATTATGTTTGACCAGATCCTTTGGGTTGATCTCTTTATCATTATTTTGGATTTTTTCAAAAAATTTGTACTGCTCTTTCCTGGGTTGATCGCTATATATTTTCGATAGTAAAAGAGTTGCCTGCTTTTTAATGCGTTCAATTCCTGTTGTATCTGCTTTAATTATATTATCTGGAAAATCCAATGCTTTGTGAAGGTATCGAATTGCTTGCTTCGTTTCACCCATCTGCTCATAAGTTGTTCCTAAATAATAATTTGCAGCTAGTGGGTTGTCACTTTTTCCTTTACAACGGGAGGCTTGGCGATAGTAGTTTATAGCCTTTTTTGTGTTTTTTTCTATTCCATAGCCATCAAAATTATAAATGTATCCCAGTTGAAAATATACCATAGCTATATGTTCTTGTATAAACGGATTTTGAGGGTATTTATCTGATAGCGTTAAGAATTCCATAAAAGATTCGACTGATTTTTTATGGTTTCTCTCTTTTGCATTTATATAAAATAGGCCCAATTGAATTAGTGCATCCGCTTTGAGGGTCTTATACTTATTTTGACTGGCAATAGCCTCTAATCCTTTGATATTTATATCTTTACATGTTAATGCTATTTTAGATCTGATTGCGATTATTTTAGTGCGATGAAGTTCGGCCTCCATCCAAACATCCTGCTTGCTTGCTTTGCTACGATCAAGTTCTAATATTTTTTGTAAACAGTTAAGTGCCTCAGAATAATTATTGACACTTTTCAGTTGGAGAGCTATGTCAAGATACGCATTGGCTTTGAAATAAATACTTATATCTTGTTTTATTATCTCTTGCAATGTAGATATTGCCCATGTTCTTTCTCGATAGTTACGGCTATATAACCGCCGTCTTGCAAGCTTATATTGTGCTCCTATATACGCTTCTGTACCTTTATAACAATCTGATGCGATTATGTTTTTAAGAAGTTGAATTCCTTTTTTTTGTTTTCCTGCATTAATATATGTAGTGGCTTTTTTTAATAGTTTTTTCGCTTCTTTATGAAATTTATCAGATTGCATGGCTGACAGGTTTGCATATAATACGAGTGATAATAATAAAACTGATATTTTTTTATGCATTTTTTTTCCTCCAGATTGGGTACAAATTATTTAATGTTTTTCTATCGGGACACAGACTTTTTTGTGCCTTGGCCAATCTTTGCGTTGACATTCTTTCGAGCAATAATAAATCGTTTTGCATTTTATACATTTTCTTAGCTTTTGATTTTTATCAAGTTTATCAACTGTTATGTTGCAGGTTCTACACTCATGTTGTTGTTTGTTATGGGCCATCAGTTTACAAAATTCTTGCATGTTATGGTCAAAGCGTTCAAAAGCCGGCATACTCATTGATGGTATTGCCTTATCACAATATGGTTCAAGTTGGCTGATTATCTCAGGATGCAACTTGCATGCTTGTTTCTTTCTTACTAATTTTTTGGAGATGAGTCCCGATTTAGCTACTGACTTAAGAGCTTCTATATCCTGAATTTTCTGTTTATTCTTTTCGCTTTTTTTGAAGCCCTTTGTCTTGATCAATAACACCTTCTCAAAGCGTTTTTTTGCTTTTTGTTTTTGCTTTTTGTTTTTAAAATCATAACTATTTCCTATACAGAGATGGGCAAATGCTTTTGCATACAGTATGCCAAGATTACCCTTTATATGACTTGATAGTTTTAAAATGTCATTACAGTAGTTGATAAGTTTATGTAGTGCTTTTTCGTCGAGTGATATAATATAAAAGCTGTTGTAATATGCAGCAAACTCGAGTTTAGATAATATCATTATTTTGAATAACTTTATTTTGGTTGCTATGTTTTCTGCAGATTCGAAATGAAGCATAGCTTTTTGTAAATATTGTTTTCTTTTTCTGTTGTCTAGAGTAGCATTTTTTGCCAGTGAGGAGTAAATTATGCCTAATTTATAGTGGGCTTTGGCCTGAATAGGCTTTGATTTGTTCTGTTGAGCTAAAAGGTCCAAAATTGTTTTAGAATCGTTAAGGTAGGGTACTCGCTTCGAAGAGTCAGTAGTTACAAGATGAAATAGATGATACGCTTTTGCAAGCAAATATTGAGCCTGGTTATATATAGGTGTATTCGGTTTCTTAAATTTACAAAAATTGGTAAGTAGTTCAATTGCCTGGTGGGCTTCATTGTTTTGCATATGTTTTTTTGCTTTATTGAAGGTTTCTTTGTGCATTCCTAGTAGGCTGATGCTCATTGTCAGAGATAAGCATATAATAATAAGATTGTTTTTCATCTGAATTTCCTCTATAGTTAAATACATGTTTATTGTTTTATAATATGCTAATCTTTTTTTATAGTCTTGTCAAGTCTTTTCAAATAGAAATAAGTATTCTGGTTTTTGTGATTGGTTTGCTATAACTATGTCATCTCTTTTGTATTCTAATACTATTAAAGCAGCCTAGTGCTATGAATGTTATCCAGAGATTGCTCAGTCCATAGCTCATAAAGGGAAGGGGAATGCCAACTATGGGCAACAATCCTGTGACCATGCACATATTAACAAGCGTTGAGAGTATAATGTGAAGGATAAGGCCCAAGGCAAATAACTGCATAAACGGGGAACTAATCCGACTTATGGTCATAAACATCCGCAAAAAAAGTATGAAATATAAGAGAATTACAAAGAATGCACCGAAAAAGCCGATTTCTTCACATAATACTGAAAATATAAAATCGGTTCTACTTTCGGGTAAAAATAAAAGTCTGGTTTGTGTTCCCTGTAGTACCCCTTTTCCAAAAAGCCCACCTGAGCCGATTGAAATATGGGATTGTTCTATTTGGTACCGTTCTTTTTTTTTCGTTCCATATCCCAGAAAAACTTCAACCCGTTTTTTCTGATATGGTTTCAAGATTTTCCAGTAGATAGGAGTCAAGGAGATAGTTACTGTAAACAGTGCTATAAAAAAGGCTTTACTCAATCCAGCCAACCATAATAGAAGCAATCCTGAGCTGAGTAATAGTAAGGCTGTTCCCAAATCGGGTTGTTTTAATATAAGAAAAAAGCTTAAGGCTAAGATAAGAAGTATTGGAATAAAGTCTGTAAAAGAAAAACAAAAGCGATCCTTTTGTGTTTTTAGGAAGTATACAGCAAAAAAGGGGAAGAATAGCTTTGCGAGTTCCGATGGTTGGACTTTAATAAAGATAAGATGGATCCACCGCTTTGCCCCCATTCCTATAGAGCCTTTTACCATAGTAAAGACTAAAAGAAGTAGGATTAAAAAGTAAAAAAAATAGCCAAGCTTCAGTAGTTGTCTATGATCAATGAGACTACATACCAGAAATAAAACGATAGCACCTAAAATACCAAATAACTGTTTCTTAAAAAAAAGGGAGTAGGTTTGATGTACGGTGTAGGTTGAGCTAAATATAAATAAAAGACCCAATAATGAGAGGGTAATAATTATACAAAAGGTTATCCAGTCAAAATTTCTTATAACGCGCTTATTTATAATAAACATAAGCCTACTATTTATGAATTAAAAGATTTTAATAACAAACTTCATTTTTAAAATATATTTGGATAGACTCAACATAGCAAATATATTAATGAAAAAGGAGAGGCGATTTGATATGATTAATGTATTTTTTTTGTCATTACTTATTTTTGTTGCGAGTTTTGTTGCAACATTGGCCGGTTTTGGTTCTTCCACTATTATCATTCCAATTCTTTCTCTATTTTTGCCATTGCCGATCGTACTTTTTTTTACGGCTATTATTCATTTCATAGTAAGTTTATGGCGTTTTTTACTATCAAATAAGACGGTTAATTGGCCCCTGGTCTTCTATTTTGGATTAACCGGATCTGTAACAAGTTTTATAGCCGGGTTATTTGTTACCGTAAGGCCAGAATTTATTGTGCATGTTTTAGGAGCCTTTCTAATCTGGTATGCTTTTTATATTATTATAAATCCTCAATTTAAAATAAAAATGAACCCTCTGGTTGTGGTGACGGGGGGTGCAATTTCTGGATTTCTTGCTGGAATTATTGGTATACGGGGCGCTATAAAGACCTCATTTCTTGCAGCATTTCATTTGCCTGCCCGCGTTCACATAGCAACGATTGCGGTTATTGCGCTTATGGTCGATATATCAAGACTAACCGCCTATTGGATTGGTGGTGTGAGGTTGTCCAGTCATCTTCTACTCATTCTTCTTTTCATGATTCCAGTTGCATTTGCTGGTGTTAATGTAGCCTATTATTTTGTAGATCGAATTTCTCAGCGACATTTTAGAAAAATTGTCGGAGCATTTCTGCTTATTGTTGGTATCAAGTTTCTCATTTGGGGGACTCGGTAATTTCAAATTGTAATTAGTATAGCCGTTGCCGTCGTAGATTCCTTTTGATATAATGAAGTAATTAAATTTAGTAATATAGGAGGTTTACATGTTCTACTTCAGAAAAAAAATAACATATACATTAGTTTTTTGTTTATCATTATCCATAATGAGTTCAGTATTTGGTATGGATAGAAATAGTTATAACAATCGATGCAATAGTTGTTCGATTGTGCGAGTTTATCCATTTTTATTTGGGCTTGCTGCCGGCTCAGTTATAGCATTTATGGCTTACACGTTTTACAAGATGTTTTCTCGCTCGATAGGGAATCAAGATCCGCTTCCCATCCCTAGTCCGCCTCCCCTGCCTAATATAGAAATAAAAAAGCAAAAAGAGTCCATATCCTATACCTATCAAACATTCTTGGACTGGAATAGGGCCTGCCAAGAACTTCCGATGTATCATCAAGTTCGTTTAGATGCGCAAGATAAATATAGCAATACAGCACTTACTCGAGAAGAATTTGAACGGGCAGTAAGAGATTTTACTCATACAATGCAAGAAAGTAGTTTTAATGATAATCGGTGTTGGTTAAGAAATAGTGGACCGGATGAGATCTTATTTGATATAAGCAAAAAAAGTAATGATACTGACAGTGCTCATAGAGCTCAATTTTTTGCTCAAAAATTACTCTTGCCATCAGATGCTAAAATTGCAATTCATGCTGATATACACGGTGATTTACATTCTCTGCTAAAATATTTAGATGATCTATGTCAAGAGGGATATCTTAATCAAGAGAATCCATTTTTAATAGAAGATCCTAATTTTTACATGGTTTTTCTTGGAGACTATACTGATAGGGGCCTTTATGGTGCAGATATCCTCTATACCCTCTTTCGATTAAAAGCCGCAAATGGTGATAAAGTTATCTTGTTACGAGGAAATCATGAAGATATTGGCATCAATCGGGTATTTGGTCTAGCAGACGAGTTAAGCGCTAAGTTTGGATATGAGTGGGAAGATATCAGAAAAGTATGTAATGTCTATAATTTTATGCCAGCAGTTTTGTATGGAGGTACAGGGCAAAGACGAAAGGATTATGCGCTATTTTGTCATGGCGGCCTAGAGCCTGGATTTGATCCGCAGGGCCTGTTAAGGGACGAAAGAGAGCACCTATATCAATGGATTGAAAGGCTTGATGTTTCCTGGCTAGATGAAAATCTGAAACAAATTTTGGCTGATTGTACACGTCTCAACATCAAAGAACCACGTCAGATACGAGGGGCAATTGATATTGGTTTTATTTGGAATGATTTTGTTGTAGATGATGGAAGGCGGCCTGCATATAGAGATCCAAGAAGAGCTTTTGTATTTGGACAATTGACTGTGCAAGATGTTTTATCGCAAGCGAGCTCGAATTCACATAGATTACAAGTTATGTTTACCGGTCATCAGCATAGTGGTCCTATGGTTGAAAGAATGTTGCAAAATAATGGCTTATATAATTCCTGGTCTAATTATCAATGGTCAGGCCGAGAGGATGATCAGCTTATTGTTTCGCATGGAAGGCCCGTTTGGACGCTCAATGTTTCTCCTTGTTCTGTTTATGGTAATACATATCGCTACAATTATGATACCTATGCGATTTTAAGCTTCGATGATAGTTACGATAATTGGTTATTAGAACCGCATAATGTTGAAGTTTTTGAGCAGAAGCCTCACAAGAAAAAATAATTTTTTCAGTATTCTTGCAGTTGCAAAGTTTGTTGGGTATCTTAAAGTTAGGTCGGATATAAAGAGGAGAAGTCCAATGAAAAAGATATCCATACTGCTTTTCTTGTTTATTGTTTTTTCATCAGATAGCTTTGGCATGTTGAGATGCTGTAAAAAAGAAATCAAGCAGAGGCAATACATAGAATTACAAGAAGAAGAGTTGCAAGACATAGAAAGTCAGAAAATTAAGAGAAGGCCGCTGATTAAAAAATTAAAAAACTGTTGTTGCCAAAAAGACGGAACATTGTCGGATGGTGCTGTAAAATGTGTTTTTTATAGCTCTATGGGAGCTGTGTTTGTATTTTTTGGAGCCGTCATTGGTGTTTCATCCTATGTAACGAGCATGCTGAATAAGTAATTTTTTTCTTGAGCATAAAGATTGGGTGTGATCAAACAGGTAGTGTATGGGGGTCAGGTAGAAAACGGTATTGATTTTCCAGAAGAATCTCGCCGTGCTCATCAAACATAATCTTAAAATAATCCTTCTCTAGTAAAAGTTTATTCATAGTGGTCCAGATAGTCTTGTAAAAAGCGAGGTAAAATCCTGCTCTTTCTTGCTCTATCATCTGCCAGGTGTGTGTGCCTACTCCTTGCATTTTCATCAAGATATTCCAGCTTTTTTGGCTCACCAGATCGTTTGTATTATTTGCTTCTACAAATGAATTGATAGCAAGTTTAGGCAAATAATCCCAGAGATAATCTATAAAAGGAATAGCCTTAGTGACTGATTTTTTGTTAGCCGTATGGAAAAGTTCTCCAACATATTGTCTCACATCAACGATTGCTTGTGCAACAACGCTGCGCCCTTGATTGCGTAGTGCAGTAACAGCATTTTTTGCTTGTGCTGTATAGAGAAAATCTCCATGTACTATGGTATTAACCGCCCAACTATATGTGTTTCCAATGATAATGTGTTGATCGTGGGCATCCCAGAACCGCTGAGCTCCATATTGTTTCTCATAATTATCAATTATATATGGGGTTGTTTTAGACGGATCTAGCCGTGTTTGTGCTACATTTTGCCAACCTTTCCATATGGTGTCTAATGTTTCCATTGCAATCGATTGGCCCTCAATGGTTGCCCAAGAGCGTTTAAAGGAAAAATAGATGAGGTTGATAATCATCTGTAGTTCTTTTGGGTAAAGCAAAAGCGTATCATTGTAATCTACAATATAGGTTCTTACCCATTTATTTGCTTGATTTTTATAGGGAAGGTCATCAATGTAAAAGGCTTTTTCTACTGATGCTTGTAAACAGATAGTTGAGAAAAATAGACAGAGAATAATATGAGACTTACAAAACTTCTTCATTATATTACTCTCCTATAAAAAAATGGTCGGGGCAGCCAGACTCGAACTGACAACCCCTCGCTCCCAAAGCGAGTGCGCTACCAATTGCGCCATGCCCCGAACTATTTATACTCACAAAAGATATCAAATTTCCAGAATTTCTGGGGTGAATGGTGGGAATCGAACCCACGACCACCAGAGCCACAATCTGGTGCTCTACCGACTGAGCTACATTCACCATTTATAGGTCATAATTATACGCCTTTTCATCTGAAAATCAATTATTTTAATAAAATAATTAAAGTTTCAAATTTTGGCAAAATTATGCTAATATATACGTAAGATTAAAATTCAAATAATGCTAGTAGACGATATATTGTCTTCATTACTCTTATAGTGTAGCATAATCATTTATTTGTTCCTAGTTTTTGAATATAATCTTTAATCTTTTCAATAGATGGTAGTTATAATTGTAATGTTCTAAATAGAGAGCACATGTAACATATGAAAATGGTAGATAAGAAAAAAAAACGTTCAAAAACGGTTTCCAAAACTGATATACAATCTCATCTAACACATGGATGGATCAAAGTATTCGGTGCAAGAGAGCATAACTTAAAAAATATAGATGTAAAAATTCCAAAAGGGGCATTAACTATAATTACCGGTCCTTCTGGGTCAGGTAAAAGTTCTTTAGCCCTCGATATACTTTTTACTGAGGGCAAAAGGCGTTATATGGAATCGCTCTCTTCATATGCGCGGCAGTTTTTAGGAATAGCTAAAAAACCTGATTTTGACAAGATCGAGGGCTTATGTCCTTCTATTGCAATTGAGCAAAAGACGGTCAGTTCAAATCCTCGTTCTACTGTTGGAACTATAACAGAAATTTATGACTATTTACGTGTTCTTTATGCGCGGGTTGGGCAAGTTCATTGTCCGGATTGTGGTATAAAAGTGAAGGCAGAGTCGCCAGAAGCAATTACATCTGGCTTATTTAAAAATTTTGCTGATCGTTTTATTATTATTGCTGCACCGATTGCTAGGGAAAAAAAGGGTGAATTTGGACATGAGTTGATCTCTTTATTTAATAAGGGATATTATCGATTTATTATCGATGGTAAACAGTATCGCTTTAGTGCAGAAGATGATATTAAAAAATTAAAACTGAAAAAGACCTATAAACATACGATCGATCTCTTAATCGATTCAATTGAGATTGTTGAATCTGAAAAGTCGAGATTACAAGAGGCAGTTGAGATAGCATGTAAACTATCGGGGGGTAATTGTAAAACTATTGTTGGCAAAAAAGCATATGAATACTCCTCAAGTAGGATATGTGTCACATGTGTGAAATCGATACCTGAACTTGAACCACGATTTTTTTCCTTTAACTCTCCAGTGGGGGCTTGTGATAAGTGTCATGGTATCGGATTTATCCATGAATGGCCATGGGATGAGGAGGATGATGAATATTGGAAAACCAAATATCCAGATTTCTTTGCCCCAAAATATGCGCATGAAAAGACCTGTCGAGCCTGTTTTGGAAAGCGTTTGAATAAATATGCATTGGCGGTAAAAATTGGAGATAAAGATATTCATCAGTTGTGCCATCTGTCGATCAAAGATCTCATTATATTTTTTAATAAGCTTGTATTAGGTGAATCGGAAGCGGTAATAGCGGCTGAACTTATAAAAGAAATTCTCAATAGATTGCGATTTTTGTATGATGTGGGCCTTTCATATCTTACTTTAAATCGTTCTGCCAGAACACTTTCAGGGGGTGAAGGGCAGCGTATTCGTCTTGCAACTCAAATCGGTTCAGCTTTAAGCGGTGTACTGTATATTCTTGACGAACCGAGTATCGGCTTGCACCAGCGGGATAACGATCGGTTAATAAAGACGTTGAAATATTTACGAGACCAAGGAAATACGGTCGTAGTGGTTGAACATGATATCGATACTATGAAACAGTCGGATTACATAATTGATATGGGACCAGCTGCCGGTGTGTTGGGAGGTCGTGTTACTGCATTTGGAACACCTTGTCAGGTTGCAAAAGATCGATATTCTATGACAGGTGCCTACTTGAGTGGTAAAAAGGATATTATAAGAAAGCAGGCGGTGAGAAAGCCGTCAGGCTTTTTGCATTTGCAACATGCAAATAAGAACAATCTCAAAAATGTAGATGTGAAATTCCCCTTAGGGGTCTTTTGTGGTATATCAGGAGTATCTGGTTCAGGGAAAAGTAGTCTGGTTATGCAAGAGCTTGCCCCAGCCATTGAACTCGCTTTTTCGGGTAAAAGATACCGATCTCGTAAAACAGTCAACTCTTCTGATTTGGAAGGGTTTGATAAGCTTGATAGCATGGTTGTTATTGACCAAAGCCCTATAGGTCGTACACCAAGGTCTAATCCTGCAACCTACTTGGGAATTTTTGATATTATACGTAAGTTGTTTGCAAGTTTGCCTGAAAGTAATGCGAGAGGATATAAACCGGGTCGATTTAGTTTTAATGTAAGAGACGGCAGATGTTTTGAGTGTAATGGGGATGGCGTTATAAAGGTTGCTATGCATTTTTTGCCTGAAGTAACCATGGTGTGTAAAACGTGTCAAGGAAGGCGGTATAATTCAGAAACATTACAAATTATATACAAAGGTAAAAATATAGCCGATATTTTGGCAATGACAGCTTATGAAGCAAAAAACTTTTTTGAGGCGCATCCAAGGATTTTAAAACGGTTAGATTTATTGTGTGAAGTTGGCCTTGATTATCTTAAGCTTGGACAACCCTCTACAACTCTTTCAGGAGGAGAAGCGCAACGTATCAAGCTTGTTGATGAGTTGGCAAAGCGGGGTAAAAATACGCTTTATATACTTGATGAGCCGACAACAGGGTTGCATAATAGTGATATTGATAAGTTGCTCGATGTTCTGAATGCACTTATCGATAAAGGAAACTCTATGATTGTTATTGAACATAATCTGGATGTTCTCAAGACTGCAGATTACATTATCGATTTAGGTCCTGAAGGTGGCGATGATGGAGGGACCATTGTAGCGCAAGGTACTCCTGAACAGGTGGCCAAACATAAGAAAAGTTATACTGGCTACTATCTGAATAAGATTTTTAAGTCAAAATGATAAATTATAAGAGTATTATTAAGAATAGAGTTTGGAGGACAAACGATGAAAAAAATAGTTACGGGTTTTATTATTGGGTTTAACCTACTCATATCTCTCGATATAGAGTGTATGGTTGCTACAGCGGGACCTGAAGAAAAAAAAGTCAGAATATGGGATATTAACACGGGTGAAGTAACTAGAGAGTTAGAAGGCAGCCATATACGTGTAGTAGCATTTAGCTCCGATGGAAAAAAACTTGTTTCAGGATCGAGTCGTGGTATGATCGGGATATGGAATCCTGATACTGGCAAACTGATCAATAAACGAATTCTGGACTGTCGTCCAGGTATTACTGCAGTAGCATGTAGCCCAGATGGGAAAAAAGTTGCTTTTGGATATACTATTAATAATAACGTTGTAATATGGGATCTAAATACTGACAAAAGGAGGGAGCTAAAGGTAGATAGCGATCCTTATACTAGTTACACATATTACTCTATGGCATTTAGTCCCGATGGAAAGAGGGTTGCTGCTGGAACTTTTGATACTACTGCTGGTAAGGTGATTGTATGGGACCTTGACGCTGGAAAAGTAGTAAGGGAGCTTACAAATGCAAAGAGGCCTATGGGCAGACGGGTTGAGTCAGTAGCATTTAGCCCAGATGGGAAAAAAGTTGCTGCTTGTGCGTGGGAAGATTGGTATGTTACAATATGGGATTTGGAAACTGGCAAAATAAGCCAGAAATTCAAAGATTATTTTGTTAAATTTACGAGTCCAGTAGTATTGAGCTCAGACTGGAAAAAAGTTGCCTATGGAGGTACTAGTAGGAGTGATAGGCAGAAACATTTAGTGAAAGTATGGAATCTTAATGCTGGCACACTGAGTATGGAAACAAAAGAAGGCCATAATGGTACAATTTACTCAGTAGCAATGAGCCCCGATGGGACAAAAGTTGTTTCTGGGTCTAAAGATAAGACCGTTAAGGTATGGGATTCAAAAACAGGGAAGCTTATCAATGTATTAAAAGGTCATGAAGGCCCAGTTTCTTCAATAACATGGAGACCTGAACCTAAGAAGAGAAGCTTTTTGGGTGACAAAATAAAAAAGAAAAAAAAGGGATACCATTTTATAGATATTAAAATAGTAACGTAAGAGCTGCAGGTTACAATTTTTCCCCGGAATTATTCGGGGATTTTTTTTACGAGAATTTTTTTAAATGTTGTAGTATATTAAAGAAAAAAACTCTTATCATAAAGGATATTCATGGATGATAATACAACCACCATTAAAGAGCTCAGAACTATGGTAAATACGTTTATTGATGAGCGTGATTGGCAGCAGTTTCATTTTCCTAAGAGCCTGAGTATTAGTATCGCACTCGAAGCAGCTGAATTAATGGAAAAATTCCAATGGTGTGGTAATAAACAATCCTCGGATGAAGCTATTAAACAAAAAGATGCTGTTACACAAGAGCTTGCAGATGTTATTATTACCGCGCTTTGTTTTGCAAGAGCTACAGATATAGATATTGCAACAGCCGTAAGAAATAAAATGGAGATAAATAGGGCCAAATACCCTATACAGAAAGCAAAAGGTGTATATACTAAATACGATAAACTATAAAGAAATTTTTTCGATTTAAGAATTAAGGATGTTCGGGTGAAAGCTGTTATTCAAAGGGTTACATCGGCATCAGTTGTGGTTGATGATAGACTGGTTTCAGCCATAGGCCCTGGTCTTTTGGTATTACTTGGTATAAAAGATGATGATACAAAAAAAGATACGGACTATATTATCCGAAAAATAGTTCATATGCGGATATTTGCTGATGGACAAGGGAAAATGAATAGAAATATTATCGATAGAGCCGGTGAGATTCTTCTTGTGTCCCAGTTTACGTTATACGGTGATTGTAAAAAGGGCAATAGACCATCTTTTGTACGTGCAATGGATCCAAAAAAAGCTGAACTTTTCTATATTGAATTTGTTACGACGTGCAAGCAGATATATCCGAAGGTAAAAGAGGGTATTTTTGGAGCAAATATGCAGGTTGCACTGGTTAATGATGGGCCTGTAACAATAGTAGTCGATAGTAGAGTATAGAAAGGAAAAATTATGCAAAAACAACAGCTTTGTACATTGCTGGTTCCGCTTTTATGGCATAGTATCGCTACTGCATCTGTTGTCAGGTCAGAAACGGTTGCTTTTCCAAGTAAAGAACAAGTAACAGTGTGTAAAACCAAAATTGCCCGAGATCTTCGTATCGGTAGTCTCATCAGATATGGTACAATAGGTACAGCAATGGCATGCTTGAGCTATTTTTTCTGGGATGCTCTTTTAAAAGATAGTAAAGTAGCTTCTTCATCAAGCGATATCTTAACAAATGAACAGTTGAGTAAAAAATTAGTCGCACTCGAAAAAAAATGTTTAAAAAAGCCTAAGCTTCGTTTTTTTAGCATGGCATGGCTTAAAGGGGTGGGAAAGAGTGCTTTTACTAGTTCTTTATCGACTGGTCTTGGATATCTTGTATGGGGCTGTGTTAAAAAAATATATGATACCTATAATTGTTTTGATAACCTGAGGCTTTTCATCAAGAAAAGATTACCGAGTGTGAACTCCTGTAGCAACGTAATGTATGCGGCAGAAACGCTTGATTATGCATATGAAAATGAAGATGCTCATTTGTTACCCAATCAAAATCGATTTAAAAATCGATTTATTGTTGCATTTAAAAATGTAGTATCAGAAGTAGAAGCTATTATTGCATTTATGGAGTATAAGATTGAGCTCTATTTGGCAAAAGGGATTGTAATTACCCAAGAAGAATTGCTATTTCCTAATACGCTCTTTGACTATACCTGGCATGTCTGTAGAGCTGTTGAACAAGAGATAAGCCATTATTCGGGGGATGGTGCCTTATATCTAATTATTAAAGACTATATTTCTTATCTAGATAGTACCATTAAGATTTTTTCATACTTTGAATCAAGAACCTCTTGGGCTGGAAGCTAGGAGTTTGCAAATTATGAGTAAGCATAGCAAAAAAATAACTCCGTTAATGGAACAGTATTTTGAGATCAGGAGCCAGTTTCCTGATACGCTGCTTTTGTTTCAGGTTGGGGATTTTTATGAGCTCTTTTTTGATGATGCTAAGATGGTATCAGCTTTTCTAGGTATAGCTTTAACCAAACGGGGGACCTTTGATGGAAAGCCTATTCCGCTATGCGGAGTGCCTGTGCATGCACTTGATCATCATTTGACAAAGTTAGTCAAGGGGGGGTTTAAGGTTGCTATTTGTGATCAGCTTCAAGAGGCTGTACCGGGACAAGTAGTAAAAAGGGGAGT
>Ga0180438_10004400_pt1 | contig 20291 bp, 20 predicted proteins | sample SS_ome_12_FD_132455 | JGI IMG/M metagenome (GOLD analysis project Ga0180438, IMG submission 132455) | Hypersaline lake sediment archaeal communities from the Salton Sea, California, USA - SS_3_D_2 metaG | ecosystem: Environmental > Aquatic > Non-marine Saline and Alkaline > Hypersaline >... | reverse complement strand
CAGGCCGGCAAAACCGCCGACAAGGAACACGACAACCAGTGCTACTACGAGCACCACTGCCAATATCACAAGATATTCTGTCGAAACTTGTCCTTTTAACAATCAAATCACCCTCTAATATTTGCTAAGGTCTCCTCGTTAAACTTTAAAAGCCTTTCACCTTTTCTCAGATGCTGAAACTAAGCAGCATCTTCTCCACGAATGTACGTGCAAGGAAGAAGAAAAGCACAGATGCGATTGCGAACAGAGGGAAATATTTTATTCCGTAGATGGCCCTTCCCTTCCTTATCACTCCTGCCAGTGCCGAGACAAGGAGGCTTGTTATGATGAGAGTCGCCACTGAGACCATTATCATCTGGTCAGTCGTTATGAATATCCTCCCTGAGAACATCGGTATCGCACCTGCCGCCTCTGGCCCCAGCTCCACTTCCTCAGGCCTGAGCTCAAGGAATATCTTCACGAAGAGTGTTGAGATTGAAAGAAGGAACGGCATGATTATCACGATTATGAATCCCAGGAAGATTGCATAGGTCCTTGTCGCCGTCTCAAGCTCTGAGCGCAGGTCCTGTATATGCTGGGCCTCCTCTGCACTGGAGCGCAGCAGCCTTGCCAGCTGTCCTCCCGACTTGACCCCTTTCGCGAAAAGCCCTATCGTCCTCCTGAATATCCTTGAGTCGAAGTAGTCCTCCATCCTTTTCAGAGCATCCACGATTGAGGCGGTTCCGCTGGCCGCAGCAGCACTGAGCCTTACCTCATCGTGCAATGCGCCGAATTCCGGCCTTGTGGCCTTCACGAATGCTGCGAAGGGCGTCATGCCTGCCCTGAGATTGGACACCATGAGCATCAGGAAATCCGGCAGAACGCCCTCCATCTTGCCTGCACGGTCTGCTATGGTGAAATAAAGCTTCAGGTAGAACAGGATTAGGGCAAGTACTGTGCCACCGAGCCATATGCTCAGAAGCAGTATGGTGTTCTCTGGGCTTGGAAGCAGCCTGTTCATGGCGCCGTATAGGAAAAACAGCAGATATCCGAAGTATAAAGCTCCCAGGACCCTTATGCCCAGCCAGGGGCGCACATCATCCCTTATGCCGGCATAGCTGAGCTTCCTGCCGAAGGCCTTTATCACGCTTTTCGGAAGCGCATTCCCTACGCGGTGGAAAGGCCTCATCTGCAGCAGGGGCCCGTCAGGAGCGAACAAAGGCTTTTTCTTCTTTGGTTTCTTCTCCGGAGCCTTCTGGGCTGTCTTGGCTTTTGCAGGCCGCGATGGCTTTCTCCTGGGCTTGCGTTTCTTTGCTGTTTTCTTTTTTCTTGCCATGCTAGCCACCAAATATCTCAGGCCTTGTCGCGCCCATATAGCCTATCATGATGATCTGTATGACCACCGAAATGGCAACAAGCATCATGACCGCCTCTATAGTCACTCCGAAGTCGCTGAAAGCTGAAAGCAGCACCAGGAATGTTATGCCCAGTGAAGGCACAACCGCTGCCGCGAACATGTATATGAGTATGAGGAAATTAAGGTTTGCCGAGTAGTTCCTTATGTCCCTGTAGATGTACTCCTCCACTGTCTCAACTATCCCTGAAAGCGCATCTCCAAGGGCTGCTCCGGACTCAAGCGCATTCACAACCTGCCAGACTGCCCTTTTCATGTATTCGCTTTCTGTCTTCAGCGCAAGGTTCCTCAGGGCCTCCCTTTCAGGAGTGCCGCTCTCAATCTGCTCCACGACCCACTGGAAATCCTGCGAGACATAGCGGTATCCTGCGCCTGCAGCGTTCTTTACAGCCCAAAAAAGGGAGACTCCGCTGTTGACGTCTATCATTATCTCGCGCAGGGCAAAGAGCAGGTCCTTGCTCTCTTTTGCTGCGATTTTCTTGAGTATTATGCCTGGATAGAGGATGTGCAGCATGAACATCACAGCCCACATGCCGATGCCTGAGGCAAGTGCTATGTTGTAGGGCTCCTCTATCGTGCCCCTGTAGAGCACAACGCCCAGAATCATTACGAAGAAAATCAGGCCGTAGAAGAATGATGATATCAGTGAGGATGCTGCATATGCTTCAGGCTCCACATCAAGGCCTATCTTCTTAAGGGTCGGCCCGAGCTTTGGGAATAAGTTGGCAATTGCTTTCCCCACAATCTTGAGCCTTCTGCCTGCGCCTCTCATGGCATTCAGGCTGAGAAGCATCACAGGTACTCTTTCAGGCATCTCAAAGCACCTTGGAGGGCGCGGTTCCTTTTTCAGCCCCTTTCACTATGCGGCCCGGGTCAGAGTAGTATATCTGCATCACTTTTCCGACATCCTCTACTGTCTCAAGTTTGTTCTTTACCATCCATTCCAGAATTCTTGCCTTGTCCTGCTGGTCATCCTTTATCTCCTTTTCTGTCATTCCTGTGTGCAGGTTCATCTGCTCTATGTACCTTCTCGGGGTCTTGACCATCTCAAAGGTGTCTGTCCTTGCCTTCCAGTTGTAGACGCGGTTGAGCTCAGGTTTCCCTACACCCGGCACAACCTCTGAAATCTCAAGGGTCCTTCTTATGTTCTTTCTTCTGTCCCTGTACTGCACAACCAGGAGATGTATATCTTCAACCTCTGATGCAGGCACCTCTATCGGAGGCTCAATCAGCCTTTTGATTACCTGCGGGCCCGTATCCGCGTGCAGTGTCGAGTAGACGCTGTGGCCTGTGTGCATTGCTTCGAAAAGAACCTCTGCCTCCCTTTTTCTTCTTATCTCGCCCATGACTATGCGGTCAGGCCTCATTCTCAGTGCATTGACGACAAGGTCAAGCATCGTGACTTCGCCGTATCCTTCAGGGTTGGGCTGCCTTGTCACAAGCGGGACCCAGTTCCACTGGTAGGAAGGAAGAGAGAGCTCTCTTGTGTCTTCAATAGTGACAACCCTCTGGTGCGGCTGGATAAGCGACAGCAAACTGTTCAGGGCGCTGGTCTTTCCGCTTGCAGTACCACCTGCAATCATGACATTCATTTCATAGTGCATAGCCTGCCAGAGAAGGGCAGCCATATCCTTTGTCATAGTATTGTGCTCTTTTTTCAGGAAGGTTACCATTGTCCATGGAATCTTGGAGAAAAGACGCAGGGTAAGGGTATTGCCGTGCGTGGAAATCGGGAACAGTGTTGCGTTGGTCCTGTCCCCTGTTGCCAGGCGGGCGTCGAGAATAGGGTTGAGGAGGCTTATCTGCCTACCCACCTTTCTTGCTATCTGTGCTGCATAATTCTCTGTCTCAATCTCGTTCTTTATCCAGATATTTGTCTTCATCCATCCGTATTTCCTGTGATAGACAGAGACAGGGACTCTTGACGAGTTTATTATGACTTCCTCAAGCTTGGAATCGCCGACAAGGGCTTCAAGGTCGCCGAGGCCGAACATCTCGTTTATCACGATGTCTGCAAGGGTCTCAAGGGTCTCTTCATCTGACTCAAGGTCCTTCTTTATGATGTCTGATACCACGCCAAATCTCTCATCATAGCGCTTTGCAATGTCTTTCTTCCCCCTCACGAGAAGCTCAAGAGAAAGCGTTTTCACTGCCTTCTCTTTCACATACTCAAGATACGCCCTTGTGTAAGGGCTCACCCTTGCAAGGTCAATGAGATAGATGGGCCTTTTCTCCATCTCAGATGTGATTATGGTGACTTTTCCCTTTGTCTTCTTCCCCGGCACCTCAAGTTCGTATTTCTCAGCAAGCTTTCCGCCGCCGTCCATCTTCTTCTCTTCGTCAGCAACTTCCCTGATGCTGATTCTGGGCCTTCTTACCATGTCGATGGGATAATATGTCTCTGCAAGCCCTGCTTTCTCAAGAATAAGAGATATCTTTTCAACAGAGTTCTCATTCCATGAAAGCTCCTCTGATATCTGTTTAAAATCGACCTGCTTCTTTTTCTGGACGAGTTTCACCATCTCGTCTATCCTTGTGACCAGCATAGTCGGTCATCTCTGATGATATTTTAATTATTACCTATCTTTCTCTGCATCCTTATGTCCCCCAGCGCATACTCCAGTGTGGCATCATATGTATAGCCGATGCTCTCATTGCTTGCTGCGGCAGGAAGGTCCACAAGCCATTGCACTGATGCGGATGCATTGACGGCCTTTATCCAGAGCGAGCCGTCGCTCAGGTTTTTCCTTCCTATGTCCACATAAAGGTGGCCGCCGTCAGCATAGAGGACCTCCATCCTGTTGACCTGGTTCGAGAACAGCTTCCCTCCTTCATTCTCAGAGCCATTCATGTCAAGATATCTCACATTGACAGTGAGGTCCCCGCTGTCATTGAAGGGGAATGATGTGAAATTGGCCCTTTCCTTCACCACTGTTATGTTGATTTCATAATGAGCGGCTCCCGTATCGGTTCCTGCTGTGAAAAGCGCTTCTCCTGCAGCAAAGTCCCTTTCGTATGTGTAATGCTCATTGATTTTCACAAGCACTGCAGTGCTCATATTCGAGAAATTGGCATCTACCTGTGCATGGCTCTGGTTCGCTATTGTTGTTTCCAGGAAGTTCTCATATGAATTCAGGTCTGATGATACATTGTCTCCAGGGATAATATCCCCGAAAACGATTGTTGTGCTTTCATTGGTCTGCCTGATTGTCATGTTCGGCCCTGCTATGCTCTTGACATCCTCTGCGACACTGTCAAAAAGGAAAGCCGAATAGATAAGGGGCTGCGGCTCTGTCAAAGCCCTTTCCATCTTCAGGTGGCTGTTGTGCATGGACACAGAGAGCATCACAAGTATCATAATGATGCTGATTGTCACAAGCGTCATCACGAATCCTTTCATATTGTCCCCTTCCTATACCATGAATGCGCTATAACGGAATAGCTCTGGCCCTGGTATGCAAAAGGCCTGACAGCTACCTGGACCTCTTTTCCGTATTCGCTGCATCCGCCTCTGAGTATGGCCGCCACCTGCTCTCCCGAAGCATCGTTTATGACTACCTGGATGCAGATATGCTGCGGCGCTGTGCGGATAACTTCCCTTACTCCTGTGCTGTCCCCCTCTATTGCAACCTCTATGCCTCCTGTCTTCTCTATCACTGTAAGGGCATCAAGAGTAATCTGCTTCAGATATGCGCCTCTTGGCGCATATGTGTAGAATGTCTGGCTGTAGAGAATCAGCGCAGCCATGAAAATGAATACAATGGCAATCATAGCATCCATCGTTATTACGAGCCCCCTCATTCCCATACCTCCACCTGCATTACTACCATGCTGCCGTTCAGGATTCCCAATCTCTCAAAAGCCACTACCGTATCAAGAGCTCCTGAAAACCTGCCGAATTCGTAATATGCCTCTTCCCTTTCTATATCTGTGATGCGTATGCCAAGCTCATAGCGCTGGACGCCGAGCCTTCTTTTCACATGCCCGTATGCTGTTGCATTCTCATCAACAAGTTTCTTGAGCTTGAGATGGCTGAGCTCATTGCGTCCGTTGACAAGCCCTATTGACGTGATGTTATCATCAATCTGGGGCAGCATCTCCCAGCTCTCAGGGTATCCCGAGGTTGTCATGAGCGCCTCTGCTGCGAACATCGCATCTGTCTGCATCTGCCTGTAATCATTGGTTGAGTTCCATCTTATCGCAAGGTTGTTCCAGATGAGTATTGCAAACAGCAGTATGAATGATATTACCACTGCAGCTGACGCAATGTCAAGACTCCACACCTGGCCTTTCTTACTGCCCAATCTCAACAACCCCGTCGTTGTTCTTTATCTGCATCCTGCCCCCTTCAACCGATGTGGTGTTCACACTCTTTGTCAGGATAGGGGCCTGGGATATAGTATGTGTCCTTCTGGACTCCACACCAAGCCCTGTTATGCTTATGTTCTCTGTGCTTGATACATCTGAAAGCGTGAAATTGTACTCTGCGCCCTTCCCTGCAAGGTGCACATAGTTTATGGCGGCTGACAGGGCATATGCATTGCGCGAGCTTGCAAGGGTATCCTGCGCCTGAAAGAGATTAATCCTCTGGTTGCTGTGCACGACTGTGAGAACAAGGAAAAGCAGCAGAAGTGCTGCTGCGATGAAAAGGAATTCCGCCGATGACTGTGCTTTCAGTCAATCACCATGCTGGAAATAAGAAGGAAAAAAAGAAAAAGTCACTGGATGCTATGAGGGCCCGCACATCCAGAGTTCTCCTGGAAGTTCATTCTCGCAGGTGACTACCTCTCCCCTGTAACAGCTGTCTGTCAGGGTTCCGCCGTCCAGGGTGTCTGTGCCTGTACCGCCGTCCAGGTCATCGTTCCCTACCTCACCATACAATGTGTCTCCCTCGGAGTTTCCGCACATCGTGTCCTTGCCGTCTCCTCCATGGAGCTCATCAAAGCCAGGGCCTCCATAGAGCAGGTCATCACCATCTCCCCCGTAGATGATGTCATCACCGCTGCCGCCGTCGATTTCATCAACACCCTGCTCGCCATAGATGATATCATTGCCTGCCTTGCCGTAAATCCAGTCTCCACCAGCTCCTGCATAGATTGTATCATCTCCATCTCCGCCGTCAATGATATCATTGCTGTTGTCACCATATATGATGTCATCTCCTTCAGCACCGCAGACCCTGTCGTTGCCAGTCCCTGTTATTATTATGTCAGAGCCGTTTGTTCCAACGAGGATATCGTTTCCGGCATCGCTTCGCAGTGTGCCGTTGAACGGAAGGCCGTCGTCAGGACCTCCGTGTACCGTTCCATTGAGCACATAGATGGTTGCAGGCTGGCAGTTGCATGTTGGCACCCCCCAGTAGCCTGAACCTACAGGACAGTTGCATGCGCTCTGGTTCTCAAGGCTGCATGTGCCCTCTGTCTCGACAACGATGTAGAGTGCAATCTCATCCTCGGCATCAGGGGCTCCTGTGCCGGTCACCTGGATAGAGCCTTCATAAACTCCCGGAAGGGTTGAATTGGGGAGGCTGATGGTCAGGCTCTTGTTCAAGCAGCTCGCAGGGCCGATTGCCCCGAGGCTTGTGGTATTGCCAATCCACATCCCAGGCGGTCCTCCGCTTGGTGTGAATGTGACACCGGTGACTGATGTGAAGTTGTTTGTGCATATGCTGAAGCTCTTGCTGGAATTCTGGGCAGGCTGCAGGTCCTCCCCCCAGAAGTCAGGAGTGACAGTCAGCGGAGGAGGCTCGTCCCCTGTTTCGCCTACAACTATGTACAATGCTATTGTATCCTCAGCATCCGCAACCCCCTGGCCTGTCAGCTGGATTGACCCGCTGTAGGTGCCGGGCGCTGTTCCATTGGGGACACTGATATTGAGTATTTTCTGCTCGCAGCTCTCTGCGCCTATAGGGCCGAGCGCTGTAAGGTTTCCTACCCAGCTTGCCGGAGGGCCTATGCTGGGCGTGAACGTGACTCCTGTCACTTCAGTGAATCTGTTGGTGCATACATTGAATGACTGCTCAGTGCTCTCAGCCGGCTGCATGCTTTCCCCCCAGAAGTCGGGAGTAACACTCAGCGGCTGCTCTTCCACTGCCCTGAAAACAACCACCTCAACAGTCATGGGAAGCTTTACTGTCTCATTGGTTGTCCCGTCAGTGGCTGTGAAGGAAAGCTTTCCGTTGTAGAAGCCTACAGCATCCTCACCTGCAGTGAATTCAAGGTCTATAATGCGGCTCTGGTCCTGGTTCAGTGAGAATTGCCCTGAGGGATTTATGCTCATGTTCACATCGCCTGCTGTCCATTGTGCAGATGGGCTTACATTGATGGCATTGTCCCAGATGTTTGTTACAGAGAAGGAAGTTCCGGCAGTTGAGTTGCTTGCCATAATCAAGTATATGGAATTCTTGCTGAGGCTCAGCATCGCAGAGCCTATGCGGACCTGGTTGCCTTCTGAAATGACCCATACCCAGTGGGCCCCGCTGGTCTGCGGGAAAGAGCCGCGCACTTCGAAATCATGGTTCTCGACATGGTCGGTATCCCTTACGTTCAGCCGCATGGTGGTATTCCCTATCGATGATGCCTGTGCGTCATAGCTGGTCGGCAGGACAACATACACCTGCTTCTTCGCTCCTTCGCCCTGGGCATAGACCTCTTTGGCTGCAGAGCTCAGTTCCAGCAGTGCATTCCTTGCATCGCTCTGCTCTTTCAGCATTGTTACGCCGCTAATCTGCTCCCTTGAAATAACAACTGCGACCAGCAGCACAAACACTGCGATTGCCAGCAGCACAAGGAACTCCACACTTGCCTGACCTTTTCTATCGTTTCCTGCCAACATGACTAAGCCTCCGTCCTATTTTGAGACCTTTTTTTGTTATCATGAAATTATTGACATTCTCATCATGGAAAGTATCCCTCATCTTCACTACCTCAAGTGCCCTTGTTCTGCATGAATTGTTCCTCATATGGTATAGGTTCAGCAGTCCGTCTGTGAGGAACCCAAGCCTTCCGTCGCTTTCATTGTAAGGGGTAACCGGGTGTTCTGATGTGACAAGGGTCGTGGTATCCCATTTCCTCAGAAGGTCAAAGAATGCGAGTATTGATTCATTTGCTTTGTATTTGCTTTCGAAAACCATCTCATAGGCTGTGAGCGAATCCACAACCAGCCTCTTTGCATCAAGCTCCTCGACTATGTCCCTGATTGTTCCCCCTCCCTGGGCCATGATATTTGCCACTTCGTGAGGCTCATATCTTGCTACCACGAACTTGTCTCTATTATTGAGCTTTTTCAGGTCCCAGCCGAAGCGGGCAGCGTGCTGGCACACTATACTTTCTGATTCCGAAAAGCTAAGGTAAACGCCGGCCTCATCGTATTTGGCCACTCCATTGTAAAGGTACTGAAGGCAGAATAAGGTCTTTCCTGTCCCTGTACCGCCGCGCACCATGATGGTGCTGTCTTTGACAAAACCGCCTTCGATGAGCTTATCAAGACCGTCTATGCCTGACTGGACCCTTTCAACCTCTCTTACTGCAGGACAGGCAGCTTTACTCTTCTTCCTCCTCTTTTTCATAATATCTCCTATCAATAAAGACTAATATGCCGTTAGGGTTTTATTTAGGTGGCCTAACTCTGATTTAAGAATAAGACTTAAATATCTTTTTATCAGGGGGTGGCTAATAGGGAATTTTTTTGTATGGATTTATTTACAGAAAACGGGCCCGAGGGGATTTGAACCCCCGGCCTTCGCCTGTCTTCCCTGTCCGGAGCCAATCCTCCGGGACGCAATAGGAGAGCGTCGCTCTATCCAAGCTGAGCTACGGGCCCAATTAGGTGTAAAAACGGATTTGCTGAGTTTGTTTTTAAATGGTTTTCCATCACACTACCAAGTCCTATGATTCTCGAATTATCTTCTCTTATCAGACGCTCTGTTGAGCAAAGCCTTGAGGATAAGGTAGCGGTATCCTTTTCAGGGGGCCTGGATTCGACGACCATAGCCTCAATCGCAAGAAGGAATTCTGATGTGGAGCTTTTCTCGTGCGGATGCGAAAAGAGCCAGGACCTGGAATATGCAGAGAAAGTGGCCAGGAGCCTTTCCCTTCCATACAATAAAGTCCTGCTTGATGAGGAAAAGGCCATGTCTGCTTACGGGAGAATCCATTCCTTCCTTCCGCTTGATTTCCTGAAGCTTGAGATTCTTGTCCCTGTCTACTGCACTGCAGAGGCTGCTGCAGAAAAAGGGCATTCGGTCATACTGTTCGGAGCTGCTGCAGAGGAGCTTTTTGTCGGATATGACAGATATTACAGATACCATGATGAAGGGAAGAATCTTGATGCGATACTGAAGGAGGAATTCAAGACACTCCCAAGGAGAGAGATAGGCTGGATAAAGAGAATCTGCAGGAAATTCAATATTGAGGCGCGCTTCCCATTATATAACAGGGAAATAGCACAGCTTGTCTTCTCAATGCCTGTTGAGGAAAGGATGGAGGACAGGATACTCAAGAAAGGCATACTCAGGGAAGCGGCGAAACTCCTTGATGTCCCTGATATAGCAGTCAGGAGGAAGAAGAAGGCGATGCAGTACGGCTCAGGAGTGCATAAGATGCTCCTCAAGCATTCAGAAGAGATAAACAGAACCTATCCTGAGCTTTCATGAGCCTCGACAACATTGCTGATTAGCATAGCGACTGTCATGGGCCCGACTCCGCCCGGCACAGGGCTGCAATGTGCTTTTTTTATGACGGCGTCAAAATCAACATCTCCCCTGATTCTCTTATCTACTCTTGTAGTTCCTACATCTATTACATAAGCGCCTTCCTTCACCATGTCAGCACTGACAAGGCCCGGCTTCCCTGCAGCAGCTACCAATATGTCTGCAGTCTTTGTGTGTTCTTTGAGATTCTTTGTCTTCGAATGGCATATGGTAACTGTCGCGTTCTTCTCCAATAGCATGAGCGCAAGGGGCTTCCCTACGACATTGCTCCTTCCGATTACGACAGCATGCTTGCCCTCAATCTGGACTTTGTAGTGTTCCAGCATCTTCATTACAGCCAGAGGAGTCGCAGGTTTGAATGTCTTTACTCCTGTAACCATCTTCCCCATGCTTGTTGCGGTCCAGCCGTCAACATCCTTTTTCGGGTCAATTGCAGCCAGGACCTTTGAATAATCCACATGCTTCGGGAGCGGAGCCTGGACAATGAAGCCATCAACCTCATCATCATTGTTCAGTTCATCTATGAGCGTGAGGACATCTTCTTCCTTCGCATTCTCAGGAAGCCTTTCCAGTATCGCTTTCAGCCCTGCAGCCTCTGCCTTCTCAAGCTTTTTCCTTACATATACCTCTGATGCAGGGTCATTGCCCATGAGAACTATCGCAAGCCTGGGCGGTTTTGCCATTGCACTGGTCTTTTCTCTGATTTTCTCTAAAATCTCATTTGAAGGCTCTTTCCCAGAGAGGGTGGTATGCATAATTAGCGTTCTGTCGGGCAAGGGTTTTAAAATCGTTTATCGGATAATCTCCCCTGATGGGCCTGTAGCTCAGTCAGCCTTGAACTGATTGTTCAAGATTATCAGGCAAGGCCTGAAATGGTTAGAGCGACGGTCTTATATGACACGTTCTAGCACAGTCCTTACGGACTGGCTGACCTAGGAAAGCCGTAGGTCCGGAGTTCAATTGCGCCTTTTAGTAAAAGGCGCCCCAAAACGGGGCGTTAAAAGGTCCAGGACATATCTCCGCAGGCCCATTTCTTCTTATCGTTGTCAGGTCCAGCCTTGAAGAACTGGGAAAGAAGTGGCCAGAGGCCACAAAAGGCGCATTTTCTGCTTATTCCGACTCTTTAAAAGCAGTTTCAGGCATAATATATATTATGGGGTGGGTGCATGGCCAAGGTGCTAGTCCGCAGAACAGCGGAAGAGAAACTGGTAAACCGCATGAACAAGGCAGGGTTTCCCTTGGTCAGCCGCAAACCGCTTCTAGACAGGCCCATGGGAAAGATTCTTTACCAAGGGCATGAGCTCATCTTCAACAGGGGCCTGAACAAGAAGAAATCCTCTTTCGGAGTCATTGCCACGAAGGAGGATGACGGTTCGCTGATGGTCCATTACTATGACCCTGACCCGGACGGTGTCATGCTCAAAAGAGAGGAGTTCCTCAGGAAAGTGAGGATACCTGCCGACGCCTCATGGAGATTCGTGGAATCAGTGGTGGGGCAAATCAAACAGACCAGCCTGAAAAAGGATGACAACGAATTCTTCTTCTCACCACACAACCATTTCGGTGCATTCAGTCCGCCCTATGTGGACAGGAAAGGCAAAGTGGTCAAGCATGAGCTTGTCCCTTATGATGACGGGGTCTCATACCTCACTGACAACATAAGGAAAGCCGTATTCTATCATATCGATTATTACGCACTCACCTCTCACAACAGTTTCTCCAAGAACAAGTACAGATTCCTGTCCTGGGCAGCCCAGAACTTCGGCTTCAATGCAGTCCCGGGCATAGAGTTCACAGGGCCGCTGAACGAGCCCAACGGCCCGCATTTCGTCGTCTGGATGCGCAGCATGAGGGTCGCAGACCGCGTCAAAAGGGCCATAATAAAGCCCAGCACACGCCACAAGATGCCTTCATTCTTTGACGGCATGCACATGGACAGGATGCTTGGCATACTCCATGCCATGCAGGAGGTGGAAGACCTTGCCCTTGGCATAGCGCATCCGGTAAACTACAACTCGCCTGACCTGCCTATACCGCTCGTGGGCCTTTACAGCGCAGTCGATGCCGGGAAGCTCACTCTTGAGCAGGCCCATGAATACGCCAGGAGATTTGACTCAGTCTCCATGTGGAATACCAGCCTTTACAATAGACCAAGGGAGATGTGGACGAAGACCATAGAACTAGACGATTATTTCACCAGTTTGAACAAGAAGCATTTCAACAACAGGCGCCTTTTCGTCAACCAGACGAATTATGCTCTGGCAAAGGAGCTTCAGGAGAAATTCGGCCTTTATACGCATTTCGAGACAGATGAGCATAAGACCCTCCCCTTCAGGAAGCACAGGAGAGACGGCGGATATGTTCTTGGAGGAGACAGCCTTGCCATGGGGGCCACGGTTATTAAGGTTCCGGCGAAGTTCATAAAGGAGAACAACCGGAAGCCAAGAGTGGGAGAGCTTATAGAGATGATAAGGAGGAGGGCAGTTCAGATGGAAGGAAGGGTGTTCGCAGAACTAAGGAAGAACGGGCTGATGATGAGCAGAGAAAGGGCAAGGATACCCAGAAGGCTCGTAAGGCTGTCGAAGAGATATGATCTCGCTGTGGCTACAAGATATGTCGGCATGCTTGTGAAAAACTTCTTTAATTTCATATCAGGAGGAGAATTTGAAAAAGTGATAGGCATGCCGGGAGAATGAGCTATACCTTCAGCTTCTTCCTGTATTTCACGTAGGTTGCGTAATCGATGTATCTCTTCTTGTTGATATAATCGCTTGTGAGGGGGGCTTTATCGCGTATCCCATCTATCCTGTCAGTGACTGTAATCGCAAAGGAATCGCTCCCTGCCCCTGAGCCGTATGATGTCACAAGGATTCTCTCCCCGGCCTTTGCTATGTCAAGCACAGCAGAGAGCCCGAGCATGGAAGCCCCTGAATAGGTGTTCCCTACGACCGGGCTGAGGAGCCCGTTCTTCAGCTGCTCTGCTGTCACGCCGAGCTTCTTTGCGGCCTCTTTAGGGAACCTTCCGTTCGGCTGGTGGAAGATGACATGATTATAGTCGCTCACCTTTGTCCCTGTTTTCTCAAGCAATAATTCTGTTGCGCTGAGCACATGCTTGAAATAGGCAGGCTTTCCAGTGAATCTTCCCCCGTGCGAGGGATATTCAGCATGCTGCCTTCTCCAGAAATCCGGGGTGTCTGTTGTGAATGAACAGGTGGCATCTACAACCGCTACTGATTCCTTTTCAGGGCCTGTGATGAAAGCCGCTCCTCCTGAGGCTGCAGAGTATTCAAGTGCGTCGCCGGGCCTTCCCTGGGCAGTATCAGCCCCTATTGCGACCCCGTAATCTATCATCTTCGAGTCTACCATGGAAAGGACAATCTGCAGGCCTGCTGTCCCTGCCTTGCATGCGAATTCAAGGTCAGCGCATGTGAGGTTGGGTGTGGCCCCGATGGCCTCTGCCACTATCGTGCCTGTAGGCTTCACAGCATAAGGATGTGATTCGCTGCCAACATAAAGGGCGCCTATCTTCTGGGGGTCTATGCCTGCCCTTGCAAGGGCATTCCTGGCTGCGCCCACAGATATCGTGGCAGTGTCCTCATCGACTCCGCCCACTGCCTTCTCTATTATGCCGAGGCCCTTCTCTATCCTGGGGCCTTCCTCCCCCCATACCTTCGCTATCTCAGCCGTCTTTATCCTGTATATCGGAATATAACTGCCATAACCTACAATGCCGCTCATATGCAAACCTCTCTTACAACTAAGCCTTTCCTGATAATCAGTTGTCGATTCTGCTTTTTAAAACTATTTTTTCTTTTTCTTCTTCGGCTTTTGTCGGAAGAACGAATATGCCAGCGCTCCCAGCACAATGACAGCGACAACAAGTATGATGTTGGCAACATTCATCTCCTGGCTTTTCACGGTAATGGGCTGCCCCTCCTCCATGATATCCACCAGGTCAAACCTCACTGTTCTCTCCCCAAGCACTGTGGCATTGACCCCGCCTGCGCCGGCTTCGGTTATCGCCACAGGCATGTTCACAGAGTATGTGATGTTTGCTTCGAACCTCTTGAGGAAATAGACGCTTTCTGCATTTCCTTCCTTGTCCAGCAGGTCAAGCGGGTCTGCTGAGCCTCCTGTTGATTCCACTACCTCCGCCTCATCAAGAAGCTCCTCAAGAAGCATGCTGAACCTGTCAGTCGGAATCTTGTTCACGGTGAGAGTGTACTCAATCGCGGTCAGCCCATGCTCTGTCTTGAATATGTAGTAGTTACCTGGGGAAAAATCATCCTCAATGGTTATCGTCTGGCCTTCCACGCTGCATCTTATCCTCTGGCTTGTGTTGCACGTGTCAGAAATCTTCTCAAGCGCTCTCTCATCAAGGTCTGCTGCAAAAATGTTGATTTCCATGCTCTTGACAATGGTCGATGTCCCGTCGCGCTTCAGCGTCTGCTCATAGTGCTGGTCGACTGCTGCGTTAGCGACCAGGGACAGCAGAATCAGCGCAGCAATTATCATTCTCATGCTTTCTACTGCTCAGCTAAGTTTTTTATATTCTGCGACCATCTCTGCTATGCCTTCCTCAAGCCTTCTGGGGGAGAATTCAACCTCCCTCCTTGCCTTGTTGCAGTTGAATGTGCGGTCGCTGGACAGTACAGCTATATCCTCAGGTATGAAAAGAGGCTTTCCTCCGAACCTTTCTGTTCTGAAAAGCTCAAAGCGTGCATAAATCGCAGCAAGCCAGACAGGCATATGCTTCTTGGGGGGCTCAACACCAAGCTTTCCTGCTGCAATGGCATAGATGTCATTCTGGCTCATGCATTCCCCGACAACAACATAGATGCCTTTACCCTTATCAAGCGAACTCCTTATTACTGCCGCAACATCCGAGACATCAACAAAAGGTATCCTATTCAGGCCGTCGCCTATGACCACCATCTTCCCTTTTGCTATCATGTGTAGCACCTTGAAGTATTCCTTGAAGCCAGGGCCGTAGATAGGCCCTATCCTGAGAATGACATGGTTTGGGTGCGATGCTACACTCTTCTCTGCTTCCAGCTTTGTCCTGGCATAAGGAGTATCGGGATTCACCGGAGTCTCTTCAGTTGCAGGAATCTCAGCCAGTTTTTTCCCGTAGACAGATACTGAGCTTGAGAATATCACCTTTGCAGAATCCGGGGTTGCTTGGACCACTCTCCTTGTGAGCTCAACATTCCCCTCCCACGATTTCTTCTTGTCAAGGAAATCCCGTGAGCCTGCAAGATGGATTACAGCATCTGCGTCCTCAAGTACCTTTTTCAGATGCTCCAGAGAGAAATCGCTTACAATCTCATTCTCAAGCCCTGATGGACTCCTTACGACCGGAATGCCTCCCGTCTTACGTAAAACAATGCGCCCAAGCCTTCCTGCGGCCCCTGTGATGTAAACATTAGCTGCCATACTTCTTCGATATCTCTTCCATCTTCCTGTCTATCCGCTTCTCTGCCTCAAGCCTCTCAAGCTTGTATTCCTTCATGTCCATGAACTTCATTTCAGCAGCGAGCTTTGGATGAACCTTCTCTATCTCCCTGAACATATCATGGGCTATCTTCCTGTAGTCAGGATGGCCCTGCATCGAGCTCCTCAGCTCAAGCATATGGTATGCTTCGCGCAGATTGAATGACATGTACCATCTTATGTTGTATGCCAGGGGCATCACGTACTGCGCCTCTTTCCTGAATTTCTCCGCAATCTCTTCATATGCGTTCTTCGCATTATCCATGGCATCGCTGAAATCCTTTCCATATCCTGCTTCAACAAGCTCCTCAGGAAGCTTGTATCCGTGATAGGGGCTGAGCAGCTGTCTCTGCTGGGTTAAGATGCGGTGCCTGTGCATATCCCTGTAGCAGCCGAAGTTTGCGCAGACATCAAACATGTAATAGACATGCTCGAAAGCCCTGCCCGGCTTGTGCCTCCTGTTCTCTCTTTCATTAATGTATGCATTCATTACAGTGTCCTTTTCCTCAGGAGACATCCTTTCCACTATTTCGGCTATCTCATCCATAGGCTTGGAAAGATAGGGGTAAAGCGCAGTAATCAGGATTTTCCTTTCTGCCTCTTTGTCATATTCAATCAGCTTTACGTTCTCTCCGCCGGCAGCGCCGTCATGCTTCTGCGCAATCCCTTCCATCTGCTTCCTTACCCTTTTGTAATAGTCCTGCATGGAAAGCCCGTACTTGTTGTTTGCCCTTTTCACAAAGGAAGGGATGACCTTGCCCAGCTCTTCCTGCATCATTGCTGCAAGGCTGTTCATCTCGGAAAGGTCATCTGCATACATCCTGGTAATCAGGTATTCATAGGCTCTGCCGTCTCCGAACATGCCCATGTTGGTGAGTGTCGAAGCAGGCAGCAGCCCTCTCAGTATGTCGCAGGTCTTTGCACGCACGGTTGACTTGTATGCCCTGTCGCTTGTATTCTCATCCTTGGGCTCCCTTTCCATCACGAATGCTGATATCTTAGGGACAAGCTCTGAATATCGGTCAAAGCACAAGTCGCATGATTTGGTGTAAACATCAGCGAATTCAGACTCCATCAGCCTCTTTTCCCTATGATAAGGCCATGTGCCGTCCGGTCTTTTCCTGTCGAAATAGACATACCTGGTGGATTTCTCAAGAGGGGACAACCCTATCCTTGCATCCTCGACGACCTTTGTGGCCAGTATGGAGATGTCCTCAAGCGCTATGTGCGCCCCTGCAAGCTCTGCGACAGAGTCATCCCCGTAGCCCACAAGCACCCTGTCATAGAATTCCTCTGCCTTTTTTGTCTGTATGACTGATTCTGCCTTGGGGGAGGAGCTAAGCATCTCCTTGAGGTTGAGCTCCTCAGACTGCATGAACTCCTTCAGCAGCACTCTCCTGAGGCTGTGCGGGGTCCTGCTGTATCTTGAGAAAAGGGCCCCTTTGACTACCTCGGGGAGATTGATTAGCACGAAGACCTGTTTATCGAGGTTGCTCATGAATGGCTCTAACAGCCTTTTTTCCTCCTCAGAAAACTCATCCATGGGCTTTTCTTGCCAATAACTCTTTTTATGCTGTTGGATTAGCCTTTATAAAGTGTTGCAATTTAAATAGTATAGTGGTCCAATGAAGGCTTTATTTATAAGAAAGAGCGCAGCTGCATTAGGGGTGGCAATGGCTCTTCTGACCAGCTCCAGCTGCTATGCAAAGAGACCGCCACGGCCTCCTGCGATTGCAGCAAGAGCACCCAAGATTTCCACCATAGTAGGGGAATGGAAGCATGGTTTCTGCGAGCTTTCTAAAACCAAATTGACTTGTGCCAATGGAACTGAGAAGAAGAGCATTGAGCTTGATGTCATTCGTCTTGATAAGAAAGTAGCCAAAGCACTGGAATCTAGCACCAAAGGAATGCTGGTATCAGATGATTATACTGTGATTCTATCTTCGGAATACGTTGTTGTCTCATTAGGGCCCGAAAGTCTCTTCTCAGGAAAAGAGAGCTTCGGCCTTGCTTTGCGTTTTGTGAATTCATACAGCATAAACCTTGACAAAGTTTCAAAAGAAGGGATGAAAAAGGCTGAGCTTACCGGCGCTAGCCTGAAAATCTCTACAGATGCAGGGAAAAACTGGAGCATAGACCTCTCCAATCCACATGGTGGATGGTATATTTATTAGTTCTGCTGCAGTTCATATACTGGGTGATACTTATGACTGGGCCGACCATGGCTGAACCAAAGTCAAAAAAGACATCAGCGTCTGATATAGGAATCGTACCTCTTCAGGAAAACGTAATAAGAGATAGAGCAATCAAGGCTTTTGATAGGGTTGCCAAACAGTTTCTTAACGTACAAGTAAAGGCATTGAATGCCGACCTGGCAAAATTGAAAGATATGGTAATGGCAGACCAGAAAAAACTACCTCCTAATGCATCTGGTCAGAGACGATTCAATGCTCTTGAAGCAACCATAAAGAACTACTGCGCTAAAAACAAAGACTCCGTACTATCTTCCTATATCATCGCAGGATTGGATAGGAACTATACGCATATTCTACACTCTGATCCTGAGAAAGGTTTCTCCTACAGCTATGAAGGTCGCAAAGTCACAGTAAAGGTGAGCTTTGATGTAGCCGGCGCTAAACAATGGCTTAAGGGCGTATCAATTGACCGGTATAAGGAGAGTGCTATTAATGAAATAGTAAAGGCCTGCAAGCCTACCGAAGGAAGCAAATTTGAGCGCCGTCAAGCATTTCTCTTTGGAGTCTCTGAAACTGGAGAAGCAGTATATGTAGCTCCTACTATGGCCAAGCAATTTGCAGAAAAACTTATGAAAGAACTCGGCATTGGAAAGAACAAAACTGTACCGCCAGGGCATCTTCCGATATCAATCAAATATTCTGATAATCCTAACCTTGCCAGAGCAGAGGTTCCGATGCATCCAACTCCCGCGCTTGAATTTTCCTATGCGGGTGTTAAAAAAGTTGAAAAAACGAAGATGTAGTCAGCCATCCTGACCTGGCATCAATGCATTCAATGTTCCAAGAAGCTGGGGCCTTGTGGCAACGACCTTTGCTATGGGCCCTGCGAATTTCCCATCCATTATCTTTGCCAGGTCAGGCCCTGCAAGGCAGTTGAATATGTGATTAAGGTCGTCATCGCTCATTTTGTAAAGCACTTTCCTGACAAGCAGCCTCTTCGCCTCTTTCCTGCCAAGGCCTTCGCGCCAGGCCCTCTCATATTCGTAGAGCATATTCTTGCTGTAATCCTTCTTCTCATGCGCCTTTATGGCTACAGCGGCCGCCATGACGCCGCTGTCCATCGCAAGCGCTATTCCACCGCCATGGATGGGATCGACCTGCTTGGCCGCTGTCCCGATTACCATGAAATTATCTTTTACAAATTCATTGATTGGAGCACCTACTGAAATCACCCCTCCGAAATCAAGGAGCGTACTTGCATTCTTGAGCTGTTCATTATTCCCTATGAACCTGTCCAGGAGCGCTTTGGGCGCGGCACCTTCTATGCCACCCAACTTTTTCCCTGTTGTCAGCTCTCCGCCTACTGCTATGCCGACATTTGCCTTTTTCCCAGCCTTGGGGAATATCCAGACATAGCCTTTCGGCGCTGTCTTTGTGCCGAAATAGAGCTCAATCAGGTTCTCATGCTCATAAGGGTCCATCTCATACTGGTAGCAGCTGTAGACATCCTGGAGCTGGTGCACCGTCTTGAATCCCATCTGCCTTGCCATCATGGATTCCATGCCTTCAGCAGATATTACCAGAGGGGCATGCACACCATAAGGCTCCCTGCCCCCATGGGAGAGCTTTACCCCGTTAGGCCTGCCTTTCTCATCCTTGAGCACTTCAACTGCCCTTGTATATACATTTACCTTAGCTCCTTTCTCAACCGCCAGTTCACAGAGCCATTTATCGAATACCTTGCGCTCAAGCACCCAGCCTTTAGTGTCCTCTGTTTTCCATATGATTGATTTTCCGTTTGGAGCAAACACCTTCGCCCCCTCTATGGGCGCAGCATAACATGCTCCGGGAAGTTCAAGCTCCTGCCTTGCCATCTCACGCTCCCCTAGCCCTTCTCCGCACCTGACAGGGACTCCAATCTCCTTCCTCTTGTCGACAATGAGCACATCCATTCCTGCACTGGCTGCGACCCTTGCAAATGTTGAGCCGGAAGGCCCTCCGCCTATCACTATCACGTCGTAATCCATTCTATCAGCTTTTCTGCTGGCTTATGGCCTTGACAGGGCACTTCTTCACGCAAAGTCCGCAGTCTATGCATTTTTTCGGATATGTCTTCATCTGGTTCTCCCCCACTTCTATCGCTCCTACCGGGCAGACGGATGAGCAGCCCCTGCAGAGTATGCACCTCTCATGATTTATGGTAATCATTAGAATCACTTAGGGATTTCCTATGTGCCCAAAAAACTAATTAAACACTTCTATCCAATATGGAAAAAATGATTAAAATCCTAGGAGCAGGGCTAGCCGGGCTGTCAGCAGCCATAAACCTGAAGAAAGCAGGGGAAGAGGTCCTTGTCATGGAAAGGCTGCCTTCTGTAGGCATGCAGATACATGCGAATTACCAGGCGCTGCGCACAGACGGTTATGACAGTGTGAAGGAATGGCTTGCATCCATGAACCTCGAGCCCAGGGATTACAAGGTCCAGTATCTCTCCAAGAT
>Ga0180438_10004398_pt1 | contig 20294 bp, 14 predicted proteins | sample SS_ome_12_FD_132455 | JGI IMG/M metagenome (GOLD analysis project Ga0180438, IMG submission 132455) | Hypersaline lake sediment archaeal communities from the Salton Sea, California, USA - SS_3_D_2 metaG | ecosystem: Environmental > Aquatic > Non-marine Saline and Alkaline > Hypersaline >... | reverse complement strand
CTCGCCGGCGACGGCGCTTGCCGGCAAACAGCAGGCAGCGGACAACAGGCAAAGTGCCGCCAGCCACGGGTAAAGGAGCGTCGGAATCCGCGATCGTCTAAGCATTGGTCCGCCCTCCTTCCTCGTCGCCGCGCTTGGGTTTCTCTCCTGGGCGGCTTTCCGGCGGCCGGCCTTCGCCCGAAGGCGGCTCGGCCGGCTCAACCGACTCCGCCTCGATCGGCTTCTCTGCGGAGGGCGGTTCCTGCCCCGACGCTTCGCCAAACGGCGACGCGGCCGCGCCGGCCTTTTGCGGGGAGGCTGCATCTGGCGCCGGCGGAGACGGCGGCTGCCCCGAGCCGGCGAGGGCTTTTCGTCGCCGGGGGCGCGTCCGGAGGAAGTGCCATACCGTCCAGACCACCAGCACGATCAGCACGGCGGCCGCCAGCACGCCGTCGAGGATCTGGTGGGCCAAAATGGGGTAAAAGACCCCGCAGGCCACCAGCGCAATCACCAGCAGGCCGAGGCAAAATGCCCTCGCTCCCGATCGCGCCGGCACCAGCGCCAGCCCGCCGACCAGCACGAGCAGGACGACCGCCAGGTTCAACGCGTCCTCGTCGGCCGTGGCCAGTTGCAGGGAGCCGCCGGGAGGGTCTTGCGGGCGGAGGGACGAGAACAGGTAGCGGCGGCCGTCGGTTGGAAACGAATCGTCCAGGTCGATCGGCTCGGCAACCCATCGCAACAGGTCTCGGTCGCTTTGCGGCGAGAAAGGCACCCACTCGAGCCCAACCGGACGCCAATCGAACTCCTCGGTCCACGGCCCCAAACGTTCGACCAGAACCCAGTCGTCGGGCAGATAGGCCGAGAGGTAGACCTTCTGGATTGCCGGCTCCAGCGGGAAGGTCGGGCAGTCGAGACGGTTGGCGTTTTCGTTCTCCACGGTGTATCGCAGCTCGAGCAGGAACGATTCGTCGCCGCCGGAGCCGACGAGCGGCACGTGGTACTGGCCGGCCTGGCCGATCTCGAGGGTCACCGGGCGCCCGTCGAGCCGCGGCTCGGCGTCGAACTTCGCGCCGGAGGGCACTTCGAGCACCAGCCGCTGCCGCGCACTTCGCATCCGGTAGAGCGCCTGCACGCTGATCTTGCCGGCCCGCGTGATCACCATCCGCAACACCGCCCGCTCGATGCTCGTGTGCTTCACTTCTTCCAGCTCGTAGCGCGTTGCGGTGACGCGGAGCGCGGGCTCAGTCCACTCGTCGTGGAATTCGTAGGCCGCGGCCGCGCCGGCCACCTGGGCACCGGGCATCAAGTCGTACTGCGGATCAATCGGCCGCAATCCGGCAAGGTCGCCGGCGGCCTGGACGTCGATCGTCTCCGCCTTGACCAGCACGATCTGGCCCCAGGCCCGATCCACCCCGACGGGGAAGACCCGCGGCACGGTCAGGTCGGCTTCCTTTTCGGTGTCGAGACCGGCGATCTCGTCTTTTTCCACCCAGCCCAGCTTGATCTGGCCGCTGCCGATCAGCTCCGTCTCGCCGGCCAGGCTCCATCGCACCCGGCCTGCGGTCTGCTGGTCCGGAGGTAGATCGACGACTTTTTCGCTGATGCCGGGCGTCTCGACCCGCAGCCGGCTTGCCACGTCTTCCGGCACGTCGATCGCCAGCGCCGGCACGCCGCTGTAGAGGACTTCGTAGAACAAGGTTATGTCGTACTTGACCACGCCGTTTTCGACGTTGGCGACGATGAGCTGGCGGATCGTCAGTTGGGGGCGGCGGCGCTGGGCGGCCAGCACGAGCGAGGCCGGCTCGCGCGAGAACTTGTAGGCCAGCACCGGCCGCACGCCCGCTGAGCTCTGTCCCTGCACCGATCCGATGCCCTCCCGCGCCTCCTGAACGGAAACGCTCCGCAGCCCCTTGGGATCCAGCGGATTCACCCGCAGGCTCTCCGGGGCCGAGATCACGAGCCGGCCGGACGCCTGCTCGACCTCGTCCAGGTCGTCGGGCACTTGGGGGACGGGGAGCGGGATCTGCGCCTCGCTTTCCGACGGCTTGTCGAGGCCGTGCTCGCTCACGCCGCGCTCCAGCTCGACGTAGAGGGCAACGCGGCCAAAGGCCTTGCGGGCCAGATTGACCACCAGCCGGCGGGCGTCGCCTTCGCCGTCGACGTGGTGGCTGTCGACCTCGACGGCGGCCGCTCCGGCTGCCTCCCGGCCGCCGACCTGGCGGACCTCGAACTCCTCGGGGACCGCCAACTCCAAGCGGAACACGCCGGCCCGCTGCACCGTGTAGACTGCCAACAGGCCGATCGAGAGTCGCTCCGGCGTCAGCTCCGCCTCCACAAGGCTGTCGACCAGGATCCTCGGCTGGACCTTCTCGACGCGCAACTCCAGGCTGTACGGCACCGTGGCGAACCGGTACGAAAAGGCCCACTGCCCCCGGGCCAAAGCGGCGGGCAGGTCGGCGGCGTCGACCTGCACCAGACCCGAGCTACGCAACGCCTCGGCCCGCAGCCCCTCAGCGAGCCGCACGACCAGCACGCCTTGCTGGCGGCCGACCCCGACGGCGGTGACGAGCGGGATCGCCACCGTGCTTTCGCGCGGGCCCTCGCTGTCTTCTTGCGAAGTGAACTTCTCCAGGTCGACGACGACGTTTTGCGCGCCTTTGGCCGGTTCGAACAACTGCACGGTTACCTTCTGTTGTTCGCCGGAAGGCTCGACCGACCACTGCCGCACGTTGGCGTCGAAGACGCCCGCCACCTTGTGATCGCCCGGCACCTCGATCGCCAGTTCGGCGAGCTCGGCGCGGCTGATCGTGTAGGCGAGCTGGGCCTTGGTGCGGATGACGCCCTCGTCGATCGTCACTTGCTGTTCGGTGCGGACGCTGGCGAGGGCCTCGAGCCCCGCGGCGCCTTCGGCTTTCGGGGTCCAGTCGATGCGGACCGTGGGGGCCGCGCCGACGAACGCCAGGATCGTCGTCTTGCCCGCCGCGGCCTCCGGATCGTCGCTTTCCTCGGGCAGCACCTCGGTGGCGGCGATCAGCGGCTGGAGGTTCACCTTCACCCCCGCCTCGGGAATCGTCACCCGCCAGCGGCTGACGGGCGCCTGCGGCGCTTCCAGCGTGACGCTGTTCTGGCCGGGCATCCGCGTGATGGCCTTGGCGAATTCGAGCCTCAGCTCCAGTTGTTGCGGCTCGGGGCCCTTCTTCTCCAGCAGCAGCTTGTAGCCGCCTTCACCGGGCACAACCCGCGCCGGCTGACCGTCCAGCTCCGCCGAGGTGATGGCGGCGTCGGAGAGCCGCAGGGGCACCGCGCTCCAGCCCTCGGCAAGGACTTCGATTTTCAGTCGAGCCTCGACGCGGACCACGTCGGCGGAGACCGTCGCCTCGTTGTCGATCTCGGTGATCAGCGCGGCAACCGGCGGCTTTTCCGGCTCGGGCGGGGTGGTCTTCTCGCGGGCGGCGTCCCACAGCTCGCGGAATTTCTCGTACGACAAAAACACCCCGCGGCCTTCCTTCTCGAACACCTTGCGGAGGTCTTCGTAGGGGATGTAGATGGTTTGCTCGCGAAGCGGCTTTTGCGCTTCGCTCTCGCTTCGCGGTGCCGCCGCGGGGTCGGCATCGGGGGCTTCTCGGGCTTCTTGCGAAGCGGCCGCGCCGCCCAGCCACACCAGTGCGATGCCGACCAAAAACGCCACCAATACCCGCCGCTGAACGTTACGACTCATCGAATCTCTCCTGGCCATTGAGAGGAGTCAGAGGGCAGAGAAGGCTCTCCCGACCGGCCGCAATCCTAACACGGCCGGCGAGGCCCGAACGTAACCGGTCTGTAACGAAGCACTTACCGCCTCCCGGCAAAAAACCAAGAGGCAGGGCATTGCTGAAGCGTACGTCCCACGCTACCCCTTAAGACGGTCAAGGCCCCGGAAAAGTTCTACCACAATCCCCCGTAATATTGGGGGATTGCGGTCTGGTGGGATGATGCCGAACGTGCCGGAGGGTCAGTCGCCCGGCGAGCAGACGACGGGCAGCTCTTTCCAGCGGCGCGACTCGCAGGTTTCCACGGCGCCTTGCGGCGCGCGAACGACCAGCGCGGCCGCCCCGGGGATCCGGTCGATCCTCGCCAAGCCCTTGTGAGGCCCCATCACGCTCACCGCCGATGCCCAGGCGTCGGCGGTGGTGGCGTCGGCGGCAATGACCGTCACCGAGCTGTGATCCGTCAGTCCGATTCCCGTGTGGGGATCAACCAGATGGGAGTAGCGGCGGCCGCCGATCCGGACGTACTGCCAGGTATCGCCGGAGGTGGCCACCGCCGCATTGGACAGCAAGAGGTAGCGGCTCGGCGGGCTGTCCGGCTCCAGCGAAGCGACGCCAATCCGCCAGCCAGGCTTGTCGGGAGGAGGATCGCCCAGACCGACGTCGCCGCCGGCGTCCACCAAAGCCCTGGTAATGCCATGCTCGCGGAGCACGACCAAGGCCTGATCGATCGCATAGCCCTTGGCGATTCCCCCCAAGTCGAGCCGCATGCCGCTTCGGAGAAGCTCCACTTTCCGGGTTTCGGGGTCCATCCGGATGAACTGATAGCCGACGCACGCGCGGGCTTCGGCCAGCATTTCCTGGGGGGGCAGCTCCTTCTGCCGTCTCGCCCGACGCCAGAGCCGCACTACCGGGCCGACCGTCACGTCGAACGCCCCGCCGGACTGTTCCGACACTTCCTGGGCGCGGTGGAGGACCGTCCAGAGATCCTCACCGACGGCGACGGCGACCCCCTCCCCGGAGGTGTCGCAGAGACGCCGCAGCTCGCTCGTCGGATCGTAGTCGCTGAGGATGTCGTTGAGCTGCCGAAAGCGATCGAAAGCCGCCTCCGCCGCCCCGTTTGCAGTCTCCGAATCGTTAGCGTACAATACGATCCTGACGGTCACGGCCATTTCCGTCCGTTCGAACTCGAAGCGGTTCCACGCCGCGTGTTCTGGCGGAGCGGCTCCCACCCCAAGCAGCCAAAGAACAGCCAGCCTTCCCATTTTCCGCCGCTCCCTCTTGCTCCCCGACGGAGCATCGTGTTGACTTTGGTTCGCCTGTTTCGACTTGAGAGGACCTTCTATGCCTAGGGTACTTCGCCTGCCAAGACAACTGCAATCATCTTCTCACCGGCTTCTGGGCGTGGCAATCGCGCTGGTGGCGTTTGCGCCGGTCGTCGTCGCCCAGGAAGTGGCAACGTTGGACTACGATCCTTCCGAAGTGCCGACCGTCAAGTGGCTGCCGAAGGAGAATTCGGTGCCCGACGCCGCGGCTTCCGCCGCCGCCGAGATGAAGAAGTACACGGAGACGATTCCCGGCACCGAGCTCAAGTTCGAAATGCTGCCGATTCCCGGCGGCAAGTTCCTCCTGGGCAGCCCGGACGACGAAGACGACCGCCAGGAGGACGAAGGGCCGCAGGTGGAAGTGGAGGTCGAGCCGTTCTGGATGGCCAAGTGCGAGGTGACTTGGGACGAATACGACACGTGGTCTTTCCAGTTGGACATCCAGCGCCGCAAGCTGAAGAAGGAAGAGCCGACCTACTGGGACACTTGGGCGGACGCGATTGCCCGGCCTACGAACCCCTACAGCGACATGACTTTCGAGATGGGCCACGACGGCTATCCGGCCATCTGCATGACCCAACTGGCCGCCAAGATGTACTGCAAGTGGCTCAGCGCCAAGACGGGCCGCTACTATCGCCTGCCGACCGAGGCGGAGTGGGAATACGCCTGCCGGGCGGGGACGACGACGGCCTATTCGTTCGGCGACGATCCGGATGATCTGGAAGACTACGCCTGGTATTTCGATAACAGCGACGACGGCTACCAGAAGGTGGGCACGAAGAAGCCAAACCCCTGGGGCCTCCACGACATGCACGGCAACGTCTGCGAGTGGGTGCTCGATCAGCTTGTGCCCGACGCCTACCAGAAGCTGCTCGCCGCCGGCGCCCCCGCAAGGAACCCGCTCGCCGTGCCCACGACGCTCTACCCCCGCGTGGTCCGCGGCGGCTCGTGGGATCACGACCCGGAGGATTGCCGCAGCGCCCGGCGCATCGGCTCCGAACCCGACTGGAAAATGCAGGACCCGCAGATCCCACAGAGCATCTGGTATCACACGGATGCCGTGTTCGTGGGATTTCGCGTAATTCGTCCCTTGCGCATGCCGAGCGAAGAGGAGTGCAACCTCTACGAGCCGGATTCTGAAATCATCCGCGAGTACAAGATTGCCCAAGGAGGCAAGGAGTAGAAGAGGGGCTTGGGGCCACGGGCTGGGGACTAGGAGCGAGAGAGGAGAAATTGGATTCGGGGGCAGAATGCTGAACCTGGACCCCGAGCCCTTTTCCCGGGCCGCTACCTGGCAGATCACGTTCGATGGCTATTGGTTGACACCACAATTAAGGAGAATCAGAGGATGAGCGAAGCGAAACAACCTTCCCGCCGGGACTTCTTAAAGACGTCGTCGGCTGCCGTCGCCGCCGGCGCGCTGGCCGGCAACCTGGCCATCTCCCGCAGCGCCCACGCCGCCGGCAGCGACGTGATCCGGCTGGCGCTGATCGGGGCCGGCGGGCGCGGCACGGGCGCCGCCAGCCAGTTGATGACCGCCGACCAGAACGTCAAGCTGGTCGCCGTGGCAGACGCCTTCGAGGACCGGGCAAACGGAGCCGCCGACCGGCTCAAGAAGCAGCATGGCGATCAGGTCGACGTGCCGGCCGACCGCGTTTTCACCGGCCTGGAATGTCACAAGGGCGCGCTGGCGACCGACGCCGACCTGGTCGCGATGGCCTCGCCCCCCGGCTTCCGCCCCATGCAGTACATGGCCGCCATCCAGGCCGGCAAGCACGTCTTCATGGAAAAGCCCTGCTGCGTCGACGCCCCCGGCTACAACATGCTCATCGAAGCCAGCAAGATGGCCGACGAAAAGGGCCTGTTTGTCGCCGTCGGGCTGCAGCGCCGCCACCAGCCCAACTACATCGAAACGATCAAGCGGATCCAGGACGGCGCGATCGGCGACGTGATGCTCCTGAGGGTCTACTGGAACGGCGGCGGCATCTGGAACCGCGCCCGCGCGGAGGGAATGACCGAAATGCAGTACCAGGTGCACAACTGGTACCACTTCTGCTGGCTCAGCGGCGACAACATCGGCGAGCAGCACATCCACAACCTCGACATCGGCAACTGGGTCAAGGGCGACCAGCACCCCGTCGAGGCCAACGGCATGGGCGGCTGCACCGCCCGCTACCTCGGCGATCTGAAGGGCACCGGCCAGATCTTCGACCACCACTTCGTCGAGTTCACCTTTGCCGACGGCTCCAAGATGTATAGCCAGTGCCGCCACATGAAGGGCTGCTGGGGAAGCGTCTCCGAGGCCGCCCACGGCACCAACGGCACCTCCAACTGCTCCGGCAACATCGACGGCGCCAACCCGTGGAAGTTCGACGGCAAGGGCGTCAACGGCCACCAGCAGGAGCAGATCGACCTGATGGCGGCGTTGCGGGCCGGGAAGCGCTACAACGAGGGCTACTACGGCGCCAACAGCAGCATGACCGCCGTCCTGGGCCGCGTCGCCAACTACTCCGGCAAGGTCGTCAAGTGGGACGAGCTGGTCGCCAAGGGCACGAGCGAAATGCCCACGAACCTCGCCTGGGACGCGCCCGCCCCGGTCCAGAAAGACGCCGACGGCAACTACCCGATTCCGATGCCCGGCGTCTTCCCGCCGTTCTGAGCGATCGACGGTACAAGATAACGGTAAACCCGGCACGGGAGGTCCGCCGCCGCGGCCCTCCCGTCTCTTTTGCGCTCGGCTTCCCCCCGGCTGAGCATAAGGTTAGCATGGTAGCCATGGAACCTCCGCTCTCGGAAATGGCCCAGCGCGTGCTCGCCGAGCTGGATCCCCGCGATCCGGAGTTCGCCACCCGGGCCGTCGACCGCACGCTCGCCGGCGGACGATCGCACGGCGCCAGCGACCTCCACTTGCAGCCCACGCCCGAAGGGCTGGAAGTGCGGTTTCGGGTTGACGGCGTATTGCAGCCGGGCGGTGCCTTTCCAAGAAAGGTCGCGGCGAACATCGTCGCCCGGCTCAAGGTCCTGGCCGAGCTGTTGACCTACCGCACCGACGTGCCGCAGGAAGGCCGCATCCGCGTCGCCGAGACCAGCGTCGAGATGCGGGTGAGCACGTTTCCGACGCTTCACGGCGAGCGGGCGGTCGTGCGGTTTTTTGCCGGCACCGAGAAGTACCAGCGGCTTGACGACCTGGGACTCCCCGACGACGTGCTGGCCCGCCTGCGGATGCTGCTGGAGGAGACCTCCGGGGCGATCCTGGCCGTCGGTCCGGCAGGCAGCGGCAAGACCACCACAGCGTATGCCTGCCTCAGAGAGCTGGCCGCGCGGCCGGGCATTGTGCGAAGCCTCGTTTCGATCGAAGACCCCATCGAGGCGGCGGTCCGCGGGGCGGCCCAGTCGCAAGTCGACGCCAAGGTGGGCCTCGACCTGGCCACCGGACTGCGATTCCTCATGCGGCAAGATCCGGAAGTGATCCTGGTGGGCGAAATCCGCGACCGGGCCACGGCCGACGCCGCCTTTCAGGCCTCGCTCACCGGCCACCTCTTGTTGAGCACCTCCCACGCCGGCAGCGCCGCCGAGGCGATCAGCCGGCTTTCGGACATGGGCATCGAACCGTACGTGCTGCGAAGCGGCGTGCTGGCCATCCTCTGCCAGCGCCTCGTCCGCCGGCTCTGCGACTGCGCCCAATTCACCGATGCCCCCGAGGCCCGCCTGGGGCTGCCCGTTGAACGGGTCCGCGTGCCGGTCGGCTGCGGGAAGTGCTCGGGAACGGGCTACCAGGGGCGGTTTCTTCTGGTGGAGATGCTTACGCCCGAGCGAACCGAGCTCGGCCGCGCCATCCTTTCCCGCTCCGACGCGGCGGCGCTCGAACGGCTGGCCGCGGGGGGCGGCATGGTCACCCGTTGGCAGCGGGCGTGCCGGGCCCTTGGCGACGGCCTGACCAGCCCGGCCGAAATCCGCCGCGCCCTCGGCTTTGCCGACACCCCGGCCGACGCTCCGAAACTCCCAAATCCTTAAATCCCAGTATCCCACTCCCTTCCTTCCATGGCGACTCCCGGCTCCCCGGCAATCACGCTGGATCAACTGGTCGCCCTGAACGATGAGATCACGGCGCTGGTCCGGGCGGGCGTTCCGCTGGAGCAGGGGCTTGGCAATCTGGGAGAGGACCTTCCCGGCCGGCTGGGTGCGTTTGCCGCGTCGCTTGCCGCAAGGATGGAGTTGGGCCAGTCGCTTTCCGACGCCCTGGCAGAAGAGGGCGCGAACGTCCCGCCGGCCTATCGGGCGGTGATTGACGCGGGCCTCCGCGCAGGCAAGCTCTCGGTTGCCTTGGAATCGGTGGCCCGATCGAGCCGGCAACTGGCCGAGCTGCGGCGGTTGCTCGTGTCCGGGCTGGTGTACCCGCTGCTGGTGTCGCTGGTGGCATGGGGGCTGTTTGTCTTCTTCACCATCGCGATCGCGCCGGTGCTCCTGGACGCCCTCCGCGACTTCGACGCACCCGGCCAGGGACCGCTGGCAGTGCTGGCCGGCTGGGGCGAGTCGGCGCGGTTCTGGGGGCCGGCGGCCCCGCTGGCCGTTTTTCTCCTGATCGGCGCGTGGTGGCTGCTTTCGCGGCGGGCATCGGTGGTCGAGCCCAGGTCCGCCCGCCTCATGCTCGGATGGCTGCCGTGGACGGGCGGGACCTTGCGGAGCGTCCGCACGGCCGCGGTTGCCGAGATCATGGCCACGCTCATCGAGCACGACGTGCCCCTGGAGCAGAGCATCCTGCTGGCGGCCGAGACGGTCGGCGACCGCCGCACGACGCGCGCGGCGGACCAGATCGCCGAGGCGCTCAGGCGGGGCCAGCCGATCCCGCAGGACCGCGGCGGCGGGGCGTTCTCGCCGTTTTTGAGCTGGCTGATGGCGGCCGCGTCAGGCCGGGGCGTCCTGCTGGCGGCGCTGCGGCACGCCGCGAGCGTCTACCGCCGCGAGGCGGAGCGACAAGCCGACGTGGCCCAATTCCTCGTGCCCGTGATGCTCACGCTCGTCATCGGCGGCACGGTGACGGTCCTATACGCGCTGTTGTTGTTCCTGCCGTGGATCTCGTTGCTCTACGACTTGTCGCGGTTCTGAGACGCCATGCCGAAATACCGCTATCGAGCGCTGGACGCGGAAGACAAGCCGATCTTCGGCGAGCTGGATGCCCCGGGGGTCGACGAGGTGCTCCGGCAGTTGGCTGCCCAGGGCCTGAGGGCCGAGACGGGCGACGTCTGGGAGCCGCACGCGCCGCTGGCCGCCGAAGAGCGATTGAACGAAGAGCAGGCCGCCGAGCTGGCCGCCCGCGTCGCCGAGTTGGCCAGGGCCGGGCTGCCGCTTGGCCCCGGGCTGCGAGCGCTGGCCGGCGAGCTCCAGAGCCGCAAGGTCTCGCGGCTCTTGGTCCGCGTCGCCCGCGAGCTCGACGCCGGCCGCTCGCTGGAGGACGCCTTGGCGCTTTCGGGCGGCCGCTTCCCGGCGCATCTGCGGGGGCTGATGCTCGCCGGCGTGAAGATCGGGCGGTTGCCGGAGATGCTCGAAGAGCACGTCGCCTTCCAGCGGGACCGGGCCAACTTGAAACGGCACATCTGGACGAGCATGGCCTATCCGACGCTGCTGCTGACGATCGCCCTGGTGCTATTCTTGTTCCTCAACGTCTTCATCCTTCCGCAGTTTGTAGAGATCTACGAGGACTTCGGCCTGGAGCTGCCGCTGTTGACGCAATTGGTGCTCGCCACCTCGCTGCCGGGCGTTCGCGTGCTGGCGTGCCTGCCGGCGTTCGCGCTGTACCTCTTGTTGCTGCTGGCGACGACGCGGGTGCCGGTCTGGGGCCGCCGCCTCTTTTATCACGTTCCGTTTCTGGGGCCGCTCTGGCGGTTGCACGGCATGGTCTGTTTGTCGCGGCTTCTCGGCTTGCTGGTCGAGGAAGAGATGCCGCTTCCCGACGCACTCGTGCTCGCCGCCGACGGCCTGGCAGAGCCGGACCTAGCCGTGGCCTGTCGCAGGGCGGCCCGGCAGGTGCGGGGCGGACAGCCGCTGGGCGAGGCGCTGGCGCGGCACTGGCAGTTTTTGCCCACCCTGCGGGCCTTCGCCGAGTGGGGCCAGCAAAGCGCCTGCCTGGCGGAGGCGCTGCGCTCGGCCGGCGAAGTGTTCGAGCGGCGGCTGCGGGTGCAACTGCGGCTCTGCGACGTCGTCGTGCCGGCGCTCGTCTTCCTGATGGTGATCGCGGCCGCCGTGCTCATCATCGCAGCCCTCTTCTTGCCACTGTTCAGCATTATCACAAAGCTTGCCGGCTAACTTGATTGCAAGGGTCCGTCGCGATGGTTCCCTCCATCCTGCTGCTCAGCTCCCTGGTGCTCTTGGTGTTCGGCTTCGGGCTGATCGCCGTGGCGGGAATGCTGTTCAGACCGGGTGAAAGCTCCGTGCAGCGATTCGCAAGGCTTGCGCTGAAGATCCTGGGAACGCTGTTGAACGTGGTCGCGCTGGTGGCGATGATCGCCTCGGTGATTGGAATCTTCTTTGCCGTCGTTGCGGCCGCCATCCTGGCCATGGCGATGGTGAAGCGGCGGGCCGGCCAGCGTTACGCCTTGCTGGCCACGCTGGCCATCGCGGCCGAGCGGTGGATGCCGCTGGCGGCGGCGATCGAGGCCTTCGCCCAGGAGACCGGCGGATCGCTGGGGCGGTCGGCGCGGCAGGCGGCCGAAATGCTGCGGGCCGGCCACTCGCTTCCCGATGTGCTGGAGCAGGTCGGCGGGCTGGTGCCCCGCGACGCACTGGCCGCGGTCCGCCTCGGCGCCGAGAGCGGATCGCTCGCCGCCGCGCTGCGGGAGACTGCCCAATCGCAGCAGTCGTTCGAGCCGATCTGGAGCCAGATCTCAGGCGGGTTTCTGTATTTCTCCGTCATCCTGGCGATCATGATGAACGTCTCGGCCTTTATGGTGTTGAAGATCGCGCCCGAGTTCGAGAAGATCTTCACCGACTTCGACGCCGAGCTGCCGGCCCTCACGCAATCAGTTCTGACGGCGGCACGCTTTTCGGCCGCGTACTGGTTCCTCGTCGTCGTGCCCGTGCAGTTGGCGGTCCTGGGTTTGATGGTCTACGCCCTTGCGCGGTTTGTGGGCTGGAGCGGGTTTGACCTGCCGGGTATCGGCGGGCTTACACGGCGGTTTCACTCCGCCCCGATCCTCCACGCACTGGCCTTGGTGGTCGAGCGAGGGCTACCGTTTCGCGGTGGGCTGGCCACGCTGGCCGGATCGTATCCCGCCTCGTCCATCCGCTGGCGGTTGCACGCCGTGTTGTTGGACGTCGACGGCGGCGCCGACTGGGCCGATCGGCTGGCCGCTTACGGCTTGATCCGCAAGGCCGACCGGGCCGTGCTCCAGGCCGCCCAACGGGTGGGAAACCTGCCCTGGGCGCTCCGCGAGATGGCGGCCAGCAGTCGCCGCAGGCTCGTCTATCGCTTGAACGGCCTCGTGCAGCTCTTCTTCGTGATGTTGATCCTCACTTTCGGCGTGCTCGTGCTCTGGCTCGTCGCGGGGTTTTTCCTCCCGTTGGTGGATCTGATTCAAAAGCTCGCTTGACCACCCCCAAATCCCCAAATCCCCCCATGACTCGACATCGCGGAATGACCCTGATGGAAATCACCGCGGCGGGCGCGGTGCTGGCCGTGCTGTTGACCGTTTCGCTACAAATGCTCGCCGCGACGGCCGCCCGACGGCGGGCCGTGGAAGACCGCCAGACGGCGCTGGTTGAAGCGGCCAACGCGATGGAACGGTTGGCCGCCGTGCCTTGGGAAGAGGTCACAGACGAAGACCTGGCGGAGATGCAGCTTTCCGAGCCCGCCCAGAAGGTCCTCCGCCGCGGCACGCTGGCCGTCGACGTCCGCAAGGCGGGCGGCGAGCCCGAGGCGAAGCGGATCGCCGTGACGGTCGCCTGGCAGGACGGCTCCGGCAACCCCCAGCGGCCCGTCACGCTCGTCGCGTGGCGATATCGTGCCGGTTTCCCTCAACCGAATGAGCCGTAGCATGGACCGTGGACACGAGACGATTTCACAGGCCGAGAATCGCCGCGGCTACGCCCTGATCGAGATGGCCGCCACGATGGCCGTGGGATCGCTGATGGTGGGCGTCGCCGTGAGCGTTTTGTATCTGCTCTTGGACGTGGAACGCGACGCCCGCGATGGCCTTCGCCTCCGCGGCGAGCTGGGGCGGCTCGGCCGGCAATTTCGCGATGACGTACACGCCGCGGTGGATTTCCGGCCCGTCACGCCGGCGGACGCAGAGGCGAGCCCGCCCTCCTGGGAGCTTCGGCTGGAGGGCGATCGCGTGATCCGCTACGGCCGGAGCGAGGAGGCGCTTTGGCGGCGCGTGATTGCCGCCGGGGAGGCGGTTGCCGGCGAGTCGTTCGCGCTGCCGCCCGCCGCCGCCGTCGCGATCGAGCTTCTTGAAGACGAGTCGATTCGGCGGCTGCGGTTGAGGATCGGTCCCGGAGAAGCGTCGGGCGACGGGCCGGGGCTTCGCGTGTCGTATATCGACGCGGTGCTCGCTCACGACCACCGCTTCGCACTACCGGAGGAGCCGTGAGCCGATGATTTCCGCCGCCGTTACGCGCCGCACGACCGTCGGAGCGACGGGGAGCCAAGCACGGCTTCCTTGCCCGTGCTTCAAACGCCGTGTCCGGCAAACCTTCGCTTCCCCTCGTTGCGGCATGGTCATGTTTGTTGCCATCGCCTGCCTCAGTATCGCCGCGCTGGTGTTCCTGGCCATCCTTAAGACGGCCGTCGCCGAGCGGGCCGCGATCGACACCCGCCACCGCTTGGAACAGGCCGGCTGGCTGGCCGAGTCCGCTCTGGAGCGGGCCGCCGCACGGCTGGCCGCCGATCCCGGGTATCGCGGCGAAACCTGGAGCATCCCCGCCGCCGAACTGGACGGAAAAGCGGGGGCCGCCGTGACGATCCGCGTCGAGCCGATCGACGGGCGGGCAGACCGCCGCCTGGTCCGCGTCGAGGCCCAGTATCCCGACGCCCCGCACCACCGCGCGCGGCGGAGCAAGCAAGCATTCATGGACGTCATCCCTTCCGGCTAGGAGATACACGATGAGAGCGCCGAACCGCCCCGGGTTCACCTTGGTCGAGCTGTTGGTCGTGATCGCCATCATCGGCATCCTGGTGGCGATGCTCTTGCCGGCCGTGCAGGCGGCGCGGGAGGCCGGCCGCAGGGCCCGGTGTGCGTGCCACCTGGCCCAACTGGGGATCGCCCTGCAAAACTACGAGGCCGCCTTCGAGGTGTTGCCGCCGGGCTGTCTGAACGATACGGGCCCGATCCGCAGCAGGCCGGAGGACATGGCCGAAGACGAGCCGGGCGGAGATGACCCGAGCGAATATCACGTGAGCTGGATCGTCCACCTCCTGCCGTACCTCGATGAAGCCAACACCTTGAAGCACATCGACTTTTCGGTGGGCGTTTATCACGACCGCAACCGGCCGGTCCGCCGGATTCCGATCCAGCATCTCCGCTGCCCTTCCGATCGCTCGTATGCCAACCCGGAAGCCGGACCAAGCAGCTACGCTGCCTGCCATCACGACGTCGAGGCCCCCATCGACGCCGACAATCACGGCGTGATGTTCCTCAACAGCGCCGTCGGCCGCGGGGACGTCACCGACGGCGCGGCGCATACGATCTACGTCGGCGAAAAGCCGATCACGCGCGGCGATGCCGGCTGGATGTCGGGCACGCGGGCGACGCTGCGAAACACGGGCTGGCGGATCAACCGGCCCGCGGAGGGCGGCGCCGCCGGTTCGGACACGGCCGAAGCAGTCGACCAGGCCGCTGCCGAGCAGGACCCGGCGCTGGTGGTCGGCGGGTTCGGCTCGCGGCACCCCAGCGGCGGCAACTTCCTCTTCGGCGATGGCCGCGTCACGTTCCTCACCGAGACAATCGACATGGACGTTTATCGGCAGCTCGGCCACCGCGCCGACGGCGAGCTGCTCACGGAGCGCGAGTTTTGACGCACCGCGAGGGCAATACGATGAATGCCAAGAGCGAAAGCGGATTCACGCTGGTCGAGCTGCTGGTGGTGATCGGCATCGTCGGAATCTTGATCGCGCTGTTGCTGCCGGCGGTGCAATCCGCGCGGGAGACGGCGCGGCGGTTCGACTGCGCCAACAATCTCACCCAGATCGGCATCGCCCTGCGGCATTACGAGTCGGTCCACGAGGTCCTCCCGCCCGGCTGCGTCGACGCCAAGGGGCCGATCCAAAACGTTCCCAGGGCCCTCTCCGGCCTTGCGCTGCAGTTGGGCTACGAATACGAGGACTTTGGGGACTCGGGTGATGCCGACGAAGAGGCGTGGCTTGCGTTGGAGGCGGCCAGAGCCGGCCCGATCGAGGAGCCGAGCGAGTATCACATGGGCTGGCTCGTGCAACTGCTCCCGTATCTTGAGGCCAACAACGCCTTCAAGCTCGTCGATTTCTCCGTCGGTGCCTATCACAGCAAGAACGCGGAGGTTCGCCGGATGTCCTTCGAGCCGTTCCTCTGCCCATCGAGCCGCGTTGAGCCGAGGACGGCGCTTGGCGCCGGCGCGTGCAACTATGCCGCCTGCCACCACGATCTGGAGGCCCCCATCGACGCCGACAATCACGGCGTGATGTTCCTCAACAGCGCCGTCCGCCGCCGCGACGTGGCCGACGGCGCCGCGCACACGATCTACGCCGGCGAGAAGCTGGCCGACGGCGACAACGGCTGGATGTCGGGCACGCGGGCGACGCTCAGGAACACCGGCTCGCCGATCAACGCCGACGTGAAGGCCGCAAGACGGGGCATATGGGGATGGCGGCAAGCGCTAGAGTGGGACGAAAGCGCGGCTGCCTTGGGCGGCTGGCTGACCGTGGGGGGGTTCGGCTCGATGCACGACGGCGGCGCCAACTTCCTCTTCGGCGACGGCCGTGTCTCGTTCGTCTCGGAGCAGATCGACCAGCCGGTCTACCAGCAGCTTGGCCACCGTGGCGACGGCAAGCTGCTTGCAGATCGCAACTTCTGACGCCTGCCACCCGGGCAGTAAGGGGCGGCCTGTGAGCGGTTATCGAAAAGCCGACCTCCCCCCACCGCCCGCCTGCGGTTATCATGGAGAACTTGCGCAGGTCGAAATGGCGGTTGGGAAGCTCCCGTGATCGTTCTGAGCGTCGACGGCATCCGAAAGCACTATGGACCCGAGCCCGTACTGGACGGCGTCACGTTCGACGTCCGCCCCCGCGAGCGGATCGGCCTGGTGGGGCCCAACGGCTGCGGCAAGACGACGCTCTTGCGGATCCTTGCGGGCAAAGAGGAGCCGGACGGGGGCACTTGCCGGCAGCACCCTTCGATCCGCGTCGGCTACTTGGAGCAGCAGCCGGAGTGGAAACTCGGCCGCACGCTCTGGGACGAGGCCAAAAGGGCACTGGCCCCGCTCGTGGCGCTTCAGCGGGAATCGGTCGAGGTCGCCCACGCCCTGGCCGAAGCGACGGATGAGGCCGAGCACCGCCGGCTGGCCGTCCGCTATGACCATCTCCAGCAAGAGCTCCATCGCCACGATGCGTACAACCTCGACCACAAGGTCGAGCGGGTGCTTCACGGGTTGGGGTTCCGCGACGCATCGTTCGGGCTTGCGGTCGAGTCGCTCAGCGGCGGAGAGCAGAACCGGCTGATGCTGGCCAGGCTGCTCTTGTCCGAGCCGGACCTGATGCTTTTGGACGAGCCGTCCAATCACCTCGACATCGAGGCCACCGAATGGCTGGAGGAGTTTCTCGTCCAGAGCGCCGCGGCGATGATCGTGGTGAGCCACGACCGCTACTTCCTCGACAAGGTGACCGGCCGCACGCTGGAGCTGTTCCGCGGCACGGTGGAGAGTTTTGCCGGCAATTTCACCGCCTATCGGAAGCAGAAGGAAGAGCGGCTTCTGGTGCAGCGGCGGACGTACGAGAAGCAGCGGACCGAGATCGCCAAGGCGGAGGAGTTCATCCGGCGGAACGCTTACGGCCAGAAGCATGCCCAGGCCGAAGACCGCCGTAAGAAGCTCGCCCGCATCGTGCCGGTCGATCCACCCCGCGAGATTCCCGCCCCGCCGATGGGGTTTCCCGAGGTTTCGCGGAGCGGCGACGTGGTGTTGCGTGCGGAGGGGCTGGCCAAGGCATACGATCGACCGCTTTTCGCCGACGCAAGCTTCGACGTCTTTCGCGGCCAGCGGTGGGCCGTGCTGGGACCCAACGGCTGCGGCAAGACGACGCTCTTGAAATGCCTCTTGGGGCTGGCGGAGCCGGACGCGGGGCACGCCGTGCTGGGCCAGGGAGCGAGCGTCGGCTATTTCGACCAGCACCTGAGCGGGCTTGGCGACGCCGCCGCGGTGGCCGACGCGGTGGCGCCGGCCCATCGCGACTTCCCGCTCGAAAAGCGCCGCAGCCTCTTGGCCCGCTTCGGCATCAGCGGCGACTCGGCCTTGCAGCCGGTGCGGCTCTTGAGCGGCGGCGAGCGGTGCCGTGCGGCGCTGGCCCGACTGGCCGCCCTGGAGGCCAACTTCCTCGTGCTCGACGAGCCGACCAATCACCTCGACCTCTGGGCCCTTGCCGCCCTGGAGCGGTCGCTGACGGAGTTCCAGGGCACGGTGCTGATGGTCAGCCACGACCGCTACTTTGTCGATCAGGTTGCCGACCATTTGCTGGTCGTGGAGTCCGACCGCGTCCGCGTCGTCGAGGGCAATTACACCACCTATCAGCATCTTGTGGCAAGCGCGTCCGCCGCGGCGCCGGCGGCGAAAGCCGCTGACGGCCCATCGGAGAGGAAGCCGGCGCTTGACCGACCGCACCCCCGCAAAGACCGCCTGCCGCGACGCCAGCGCCGCTTTCCCTACCGCAAGGTGGAGGACCTGGAAAGGGAAATCTTCGACCGCGAGTTCCGCCTGGAAGAGCTCCACGCCGCCCTGGCCGCTCCCGAGACTTTTCGCGACGGCGATCGCGTCCGCCGGTTGAAATCCGAGATCGCCGAGCAGCAGGAGAAGCTCGAAACGCTCTACGCCCACTGGGAGGAGGCGACCGAGCTGAACGCGTAGGGCAGGCCAGACAGTTGACGCGGCGGCGGCGGCGAAGAAAATGGAGGGGCCTGCTGCGGCGGGCGCGGGACGGAGAGGGGGAATTCGGGCGGCCGGCTCCCTGGAAGGGTCGTCATCCCGACATACGCGGCGCCACCGGCAGCTTTGCCGGAACTACCGTCCTTGTCTTCCTTCTCATCGCACCAATGCTTCGGGGAGTCGCACGATGAACCTCCGCGCGCAGCGTTCCACGCACGTGATGTCGGCCCTGGTCTGCCTCTTGATCTCGTCGTTGCTTTCCGGCGGCTGCGGTCCGGGCGACGAGCCGGAAAGCTCACAGCCTCCCAAACCGGAGGAGGCGACGGCTGCCGCCGAGCCCGAGGCCGAGCCTGAACCGGAGCCGGAGGCGATCAAGATGGCTCCCCTGGCGTCCGTCACCCTCGACCCCGGCCAGAGCGGGACCGTGGCAATCGAGCTCGAGCGCAACGGCAACACCGGCCCGATCCGGGTCGAGGCCACCGACGTGCCCGATGGCATCACCGTCGCCCCGATCGACATCCCCGCCGAGCAATCGGCCGGAGAGCTGAAGATCACTGCTGCCCAGAAGCTGGGCGACGAGGAGCTCTCGGCTAGCTTCCCCGTGAAGGCCACTTTGGGCGAGCTCGAAACCTCGGAGCGGCTCTTCGTGACGGTCAAGAAGCTAAACCTGCCCTCGTTCCAGCCTGCCGGGACGTTGATTCTTCAGCCGGGAAAGACGGGCGTGGTCGAACTGGCCGTCGTGCGAGACGGGTTTGAAGGCCCGTTGCAGTTGCGGGTTGAGGGCCTGCCGCAAAAAGTCACGGCAAAGGTCGAGAACATCGCCGCCGGCCAGGCCGGAACGAAGCTGCAATTGACCGCCGCCAAGGACGCCGCCGAAGGCGAGCACGAGGTCCGCGTGACCGCCACGATCTTGGGCCGCACGATTAGCGGGCAGGTTCCGCTGCAAGTCGACCGGCAGCCGTACCGCGTCCAGAGCTTCAAGGTCGTCGTGGTCAAGCCCGGGGAGAGAAATTACGTGGAGGTGCCCATCGAGCGGCGGAGCTACGACGGGCCGCTCAGCCTGGAAGTGACGAACCTCCCCGACGGCGTGAGCGTCGCCAAAGTCGATCTCTTGCCTGGGGAAGAAAAGGCCCTGCTGGAGTTCCTCTCCTCCGACGACGCGCGGGAGTGCGTGCGGTCGGCGCAGGTGGTCTCGCAGGGGGGCGGGCTCTTGCGGACGGATCCGATGATCGTCCGCGTCTCCCACGGCGGCCAGGGCTTTCTGCCCCGCGCCGTCACCGCCAACGACGAGCTGTTCCATCTGCTCCGCCGCGGTTCCTTCGGCGGGCGGCTGACCACCGAAAGCAAGCAGGCCCTGATCGAGGCCTACGGCGGCACGCCGCAATCGGAGGAAGCGGTGCTTCGCGGGCTGCGCTGGCTGGTGGCGCACCAGCAGCCCGACGGACACTGGTCGCTCGAAAACTATCCGGAAGGCATCGAGGGCTGCGACTGCAAGACGGAGTTCGAGGCCGAAGTGGGCGAGTTCGACACGGCGGCGACGGCTTTCGGCGTTCTGCCCTTGCTCGGCGCGGGTGTGACCCACAATCGCGCCCCGGAGGAGCCGGAGGAGCTGGCCGGGTACCGCAAGAACGTGGAGGCCGGATTGGCCTTCCTTGCCAGGAACCAGGTGATCGACACCGATTCGCCCAACGTCGGCCACCTGGGCGGCAACATGTACGCGCACGCCTTGGGCGCGATGGCGCTGTGCGAGGCCTATGGGCTTTCCGGCGACGAGCGGCTCAAGGTGCCCGCCCAACTGGCCATCAAGTATCTTCGAGACGCCCAGCACGGCGAGGGGGGCGGGTGGCGTTACAGTCGCAACCAGCCGGGCGACATGTCGGTCACCGCCTGGGTGTTCCTGGCCATTCGCAGTGGGCAGCTTGCCGGATTGATGATCGACCGCGGACCGCTGGTCCGCGCCGAGCGCTTTCTCGACACCTGCGCCGCCGGACCGGACGAGGCCAAGGGATCCCGCTACAGCTACCAGCCGGCGGGCGAGGCCAAGCTCTCCCTCTCGGCGGCCGGATTGCTCACGCGGCAATATCTGGGCTGCCGGAAGGACGACGGCGATCTGACGGCCGGCTGTGCCTACTTGATGCAGCAT
>Ga0180438_10004397_pt1 | contig 20295 bp, 3 predicted proteins | sample SS_ome_12_FD_132455 | JGI IMG/M metagenome (GOLD analysis project Ga0180438, IMG submission 132455) | Hypersaline lake sediment archaeal communities from the Salton Sea, California, USA - SS_3_D_2 metaG | ecosystem: Environmental > Aquatic > Non-marine Saline and Alkaline > Hypersaline >... | reverse complement strand
CATTGTCAGTTACATCATAGGCACCTGTTTTATCAGTCAGGTATAATGGGTTGCCTGAGATGTCAATTTTTGATTCGATTTTAAATTCAAGTGCCATATCTATTTAATTTATACAAAGTCTTTGAAATCTTTAATTACCGGGGTTGCATTTATAAGATCATCTACTGCTTCTTCTGTATCACCTCTTGTAAGAGCAGATGACATCGATACAAACCTATCTAATAAACCTGAATAGTAACTTGCAAATATGAAAGGATCGGCTAAAATACCGAATACAGGAGCAAGTGTTACAATTGTATGTAAATCCTGAATACCTCTCATTAATACTGCCTGAGCCATTACAGATGTGGGATCATCTTCATCATCAAATGCAGTAGTTACAAGTAAGGCAAGCAACGCCCATGCAGATACAGAATTACCAGCAAGTAATAAATTTTGCTGATCTGTCCTAGAAACATTTTTAAATCCTTTATCTTTTATTACATCTTTTGCAATACTTCCTAAATCAGCAAGCGTCCACAAAACACCCTTAAATTCTTCATTTGACCATACATGTCCACTTTCAGTTTGAACATAATCACCTGTAACCATACTATCATATTCCCTTTTTGTAGCTTTTACCAACTTATCTCTATACCATGATCTAAATTGAGAGAATCCTGCAAACAATCCGTAATGAGCATAGTCTGACTTCAAATCCTTATCAAAAGAAGAGAACATTTGATCTGCATATGATTTATATTTCTGTCTAAGTCTCCAATCATATGCCTTTGTAAGTAATTCCTCTTCAGTGTCCATTTCACCATTACCCTTTAGTGCTTCTTGTATAGTAGTTTTCAGTTCAGGATCATCCTTAAATCTGGAATCTTTCCTTTCATCATACTTAATTCTATATCGTGTTAATCCATCAGCTCCTTCATATCTCTCAACAGAATGTGCATCGTATGTACCATCCTGAATCATTTGAGCTACAAGGTAATGTGCACGAAGACCACGTTCTATAATTCTGTCAATAGCAAATGCAGTTTGTGAATCAATTATTCCTTTTTGACTGACTTTGTACCTTCTGGTCTTTAACTGGGTAATATCTTCAGGCATATATAATTCAAGCAACATGTCAATCTTACGTGCCTGATCAAATCCTTCTGCAGGATTTGACATCTTTGCTAACTCTTTAAATGCTTTGGTATTAGCTTTAAATCCCGGAAATCGCTTATCACCTGAAAACTGAGTAGCCATTGTTTGCATGAGCGAAGAAAGACCCATTTGCATACCATTTGCAGTAAATACTTTCCAGTTCAAACCAAGTAACATTAGTGAAGAAGTACCTACACTTATATTTAATACTTTTGTTACAGCACTATCCGCACCTATCTTTTCACCAAATATATTATCGTTCACAAAATTATCCAGCAGTCGAATCGAATCACTCTGCTTTAAAAAATGAGCTTGATGATAGTATTTAAAAATAGATTGATACATTCTACCCAGTGGTAGTTTTTTATCCATTTCGCGCTTTTTAACATTGTGTGCCATAAACTGATTCATTACTTCTTCTAAATCAGTTTCAAACTGCAGGTTCTTTTTAGAATCTATCAAATTCATTTCAGGATCAAGTCCTATAGCTTCAAGAGACCTACTGGATATTGATCCATCTGTTTGATTTAATTGTCTTGAAAAGAAGTCGTATATGTGATCACGATCATTTGACTTATCAGGAGATCGGAAGTTTCCGTAATTACCCATTATATCAAATGTTCTGGTAAGAAAATTCTTTAATGAAGTAAGTACGTTTTTACCTTCACCTTTGACAATGTTACTTTTTGCTTTATATAATGACGTGTTAGGACTAGCAGTAAGTATAGGAATCATTCCTCTAGTCCATTTGTATACTCTTACACCATTTTTATCTGTAAAGGGGTGCGATTGGTTATACCATTTTTCAGCTTGATCGTTAAACCATTTAATAAATCTTTGTTGAGCAGGTTTAAGTTTTGAGAATTCTGCCGATTCTTCAGATATAAGATAAGGTACTTTATACTTAACTCCATCTGCAGTAGTTCTTGTTTGAAATAACGGTTCAAAGATACTTTGACCCATTCCAAGAATAGTATCTGTAGATACTACATTTCTACCTGAAATTTTTAGACCTGCTTTCCATACAGGATCGGTATCTCTTAATGCTTCAAGTACAGGGCGTTTGTCTTGATTATATTGAGTAATTGAATTTTTAACTGCATCTAACCCTTTACGAAATTCGTCAAGGGCTTTGTCAAGTGTTTGCCTTCCTGTTTTGGTAGGAGTTACCAAAAACTTCATAATATTACCGAGTGCGCCTTCAGATACATCTTCTTCAGGAGACAACTTTCCATCTTTAAGTGTAATTACAGTACGAGCCATTTGCATATACTCAGGATCACCAATTACGTTGGCACGAGTTTGCTCAAGAGTACCATGATATTTATTTCGTATTATACTTTGAAGTCCTTTTTCATTAGCAATTAACTTCTCAATAAGCTGATCTTTTCTTAGTTCTCCTCTTACTGTAGCTTCAAGTGCTTTCATATTCCAGTAACGTACATTCTTCTTATCCGTTCCTTCAATAAGAAAGTCCTTTTCATTTAGATTATTACGTATCCAATTCAGATACTGCATTACAGGGTCTACATCAATCTCATCAGCTTGATACAAGGATTCGTCATCGAGAATTGTTTTTAATCTTCCTGTAACAGTTCCTTTTATTTCAGGGATATTATATATGGCTTTAACCTGAGGTAAAAGATCACTCATATCAACAGACCTTGGGATTGTAACTTCACCGCCTAAGAATGACTGAACTAAAACCCTATTTACTTTTAAATCAGGATTGCTCTTTTTTAACTCCATTGCAGTAATAGCCATTCGAAGTTTTTCTCTATCACCTATATTATTCTGAAGTTTAATTCCGTTTTGTTTTGCATGAGCTAAGGTCATATAGTTACCAACAATACTTCCTGTCTCATGTAAGATTGTTTTTCTGGCAAAATTCTTTGAAGGGTTTAATATAGGAAGGACTCTTTGTGTATCCTCAAAGGACATTTTTACAAGGTCTACCGAACCATCTTTTCTTTTAAATACAACAATATCGTCATGAGATTCAAACCCATCTATTGAAGACAATAGAAAAGTTTCGACTGCTCTGGCTTCTTTTGTTATAGCATCTAATTGAATACTTGCCTTTGAATCAGGGTCTTCAAATATTCCAGACCTTGCACCCTCTGATGTCAATATTGCACTTCTAGCTACATCAGCACCTGCTTTATCATCCTGAAGTGTAATTACATCTTTAATCCTTGCAAGCTTATCCTCTTTTGATTTTCCTTTCCATCTGTAAAAAGTATTACGAATTTCAAAGCCTTCCTTATTATTTGGATTTTCCAATATTCTTCTGGCTTTACGTTGTATTTCATCTTCGGATAAAGGTTCTTTAGGAAGTACCTGTGATAAAAAGGTAGGAGTTGTAGAATGAGATTCATATCCTTTTATTTCTGAATCAGTAATACCTACATCACCTATAACAGATTGTACAATCTTTTCTGAAGTTGCAGCAGGATTAAACTTTCCCTTTGTCCAACTAACAATGTTTTCAGGAGACATGGTTATAATACCTTCTGTTACATTATTATCATCGTTCATTAATACTTCGAAAGGAAGCACAAATACATTATCTACTTCTACTCCTTGCCTTCCTGTTGCAGAATCACTATTTTCCAGAATATGTTTGTAGTAGGTTGTTTGAAGTGCATATCTACGAGCTTTATAATTATCATAAGCATATACATCCCATGCATCTTCACCTCTTTTCTTTCTATTGGGTGTTTGAAAAGCAGCCTTTAAATCATATATATCAACTTTACCGTTCTTCTTTATATGAACTATATCGACAGTACCTGCAATTCCTTTATCGGCAAGTGCTACTTTTAATTCAGGTATTACTTTACCAGTTTGATTTAACTTAGCTACAAATGATCTTAAATATGGAACTAAAGCAGCCTCTGCTTCATTTAAACCACGACCTATGACAATTTCCTCATTGGTTAACTTACCATTAATTATATCTTCAAGGGCACCATGATATTTAGTTCCTTCCTGATCATACGCAAACTCAGTTTTAGACCCAGTATACGGAACATGGCGGTCTGTAAATTCTGATACAGATTCAAGTTTTTTATCATTAAGATAATACTCATGTTCAACATCCCTATATCCATCTTCAAGTGGATTTCGAGAACTAAGAAGATTATTGTATATCTCAACTATACTGGGCTTGCTTTTAGCAATAGGCTCTGTAACAACTTTCTCTATTATTGCCTCTGGTGTTGCATCACCTTGCTTATTAATTTCAGATTCAGAAAAGTTTATCTGTTTGGAACGAAGGTATAGTTCTTCTGCCCTAGCTTCACCAAATTGATCTTTAAGTGTCTCAAATGTTTGAGAAGGTTGAAGATCATTACCGTAATATGTTCTTTTACAAGCCATTAGCAATTCATTTCCATTAGACCTTTTCTTCTTAGACTATTTTGTATTTCACGAAGTTCAATTGTCAGTGGCGATGATTGTACACCCATTGTAGTCAATGTTTGAATATCTGCATTTGATAAGTTGAAATACGAAGAAGATAACATCCTATCTCCAACCTTATTCATAATGCCAATCAAAGTATCATCTGTATTAGCCTCTATTCCAAATATATCATTAAAAGCATTTCTTAACCATTCCAGAAATTCTATCATTGTATCACGCATTCTAGTAAGAAAGTTTCTGTTGTACGAAGATAATGCTTTATTCTGTTGACTTAATCCGAACAAGGTAGAAAAAACTTCTTCAGCTAAAGCGTTCTGTTGCAACTCAGGATACTGCTCTGCAACTCTATCCATCATTTCATGCTCTGATACTTCCTCTATAATCCTGCTATAAAGCTCAGGATTAGAACCCCTTAGAGCTTTTACCCATAAGTGACCCATCTCATGCATTGGAACATCAAGATTGTTCATATTAGCATTTACTACAGGTGTACCATCGTTTGCTACAAATCCTCTCAAGTACGAAAATTTCTTTCCATATTGTTCAGAGATTTGACTTGATGATAATACTTTTATATTAACTCCTGTATTACCACTTATAATAGATGCTATACCTTCAAGTACTTTTGTATTGGTAACTTTCGAGTAATGTACTCTCTTTTCAGCTTCCTCAAAGTCAAAAGATGACCATGGTGGAGGATCGGTTTCCTGACCTGATGAAGGCATATCTGAATCATCATTCAAATTACTCTGATCAGAAAAAGTCTGCTGATCATCATCCTCTAATACATTATAGGTAGTAGGTGAAACTCTTATAATATTACTTCTTTTTCTAGCAGGTTCTCCACTCTTAACCCACATGAAATTACCTTTTGTAGATTTTGTTTTATCTAAAATATAACCTGCATCTCCAAGAGCTTTTTCAATTCTAAACTTAGTTGCTTTTTCCCCACTTTCTGCAAGAGTAGTATATATTATATCATATCCTTCTTTTATTGCTGCAATAAGACCCGGATTAGTATCTACTTTCTTTTCTCGAATTGGAGTAATATCCTGAGATACATCTGAAGCATCATTGGCAGTCTTATCATTTTTATAAGGTATTGCAAATCTATGCTTGGGGTGTATTTCAATAGTTCCTGTGATACTATTGGGTGCATTTGTACTCATTGCTTTTATTTGTTCAAGCAATGAATCTACTTCATCAGGATCGTTTAGATTATAAGAAGATTCCCAGCTATCAAGAAATGAATCGAACTCCTCGAAATCGGAATAATCAAATAATGCAGTATAAGAAGTAGGTGAGTTACCACCTTTATCTTTAATAAGCGAATAGAAGAATAATAGCTGTTTTACATTAGTATCTGTAGCTATTCCAAGATCAGGTTGATTATTAGGACTCTCCTCAAGCATTTGCATTGCACTCATCATAGATACTTTTTTCTCAGGTGATTGTGCTCTGAAGTCACCTATAAGTTTCAATACAGGCATTGTTTCATCAAGTTCTTTTTTGATTTCACCTTCCTGTTGAATCTCTTTTGCAGGTCGTCCCAATATTTCAACAGTCATATAATGCTGTAATGTATTTTGCCCACGAGGTTCTAACTCATGTTTGAAGTACGCTGGGAAGTCCTGCATGAACTCAATTCTACCTCTTTCACCAGTACCTTTTGCACCTTTAACTTTCCCAAGATTATAGGTTTTAGTTATACCTCCTATTGTAAGTTTAACAGTAGTACCATCGTTCTGCGATAGATATTCGTCTACTGCCATACCATATACAAAGTTGGTTATATCCTTATAGAACTTATCGTTAATAGGTCTATCAAGTTGTTCTGCTGCTCTTCTACCAAGTACATCAACAGTTTTATATGTAATAGAACCTCCCTCTTTCGACATCTCATTATGTACCATTGTTGCCGATTTTAGGTAAGATAAGAAGTTCTCATTATCGTTAAGCACCTGTAGTACATTTACCTTCTTTCCACTATCATATACTTCCTGCACGAACTGCTGACGTTGTGCAGGCGATGCATTTGCAAATTGTTCAACAGTGGTGATACCATCAAGATAGAGATTAAGGTTTGTAGAGAACCTGTAATAATCATAAGGTGAATTAGGAGCTTCTCTATTTATTGCAAGTGCCTGTCCAAGCAATGCAAACTCTTCAGCAAAATCACTGAATGCTACCAAATCTGCAAGTTCAGAAGATTTATTCTTTCTTAGATGCTCTCTTGCAAAGTCACCAAGTGATTTAAAAGCTTTATACTCTGTGCTGAATTCGTGATATTCTTCAAATTCATTTATAACTGCTTGAACGCTTGGAACATGCAGAAAATCAACTACCTGTTTAGGTGAATAGCCCAGTATCGCAAAGGCATTTACAAGGTTTCCTGTTGTGGAATTAATTCCCAACGCACCTAATATTGGGTCTTTTGCATTATCAACAGCAGCGTTGATCAGTTCAGAGAAGAATGACATTGTTTCGAAATATCCAAGTTCATCTCCATCTTGAATGCCTTTTACCTGTGCAATTGCATATCCAAGTGTTTCTGATTTTGCTTGATATGATTGTAATCCAGTATCTTTATTTTTCCTTAACGAATGATATACAGATGAATAAGTCTTTAATCCGTTAGCATGGATTGAGATATTGGTCTTTCCACCCTGACCCCTCACAAACATTGTAGAAAGCGAGAATGGATTCATGTAGTGTACATTTGCATCCTCAATCTTTATATAGTCTTTTGCAAGGTCTTTAAGCGTAGCTGTAGATGTAGGCATTGTGCTTTCCATCAACGTATCAGACTTTGTAGAAGCATTGATAAATTGCTGTACGATGTAGTTCTTTAAATGAACTATATCTGTATCTTCAGATATTTCATTGTCCTTTGGAACAACTATTTTACCCTCTTTATCTGCTTCGAAGGTAAGTAGATTACCTTTATCAATATCTTGGTCAGCACCCTGAAAATAAAGCAGGTCAAGGTTTGTATAGAATGTGTTCTCAGAATCATATGAGAATCCTACAACATCAACAGCCATAAACGACTGCTTGTTAGTTGCAGGTATTCTAAGCACAACCATCTCAAGGGTTTTCTTAAAGTCTTCATAAGTACCTTTGTAAAGACCCTGTGCAAATCCAATTTCAATATCTTCAAGCTTTGTATTAATAGGAATATTAAAATCCTTTAACATTGTAGGAGCAATAATAACCTCCGGCTTCTGCACCCTAGTATATTGAGTTCTTAGTAATTCATGTACTTCAGCTCTTGCTTCTTGTATTAACTGAGGACTCTCATCATTATTAACAAGGTCTACAAGTCTATTCCATGCATCCTCTTTCTTAATTGAGTTATTTAATGAATCAAATGCATCAAATCCACGCAAAGGTCTATTTTCAGTAGGATGATTGAATACCCCATAGGAAGGTCCTACTACCTGTTGACCACCTTTAATTTTAATACCAATAGTAAGATCAGATACCTTTGTCGCAAGGGCTGAGAATAACTGACCCATTATGGTCTTGTTATTAGGCGAAAATTTAGGTCTGTTTACAATCTGGTGGATTAACCCGATGTCACCACGTTTATTAATACGTTCCCGAAGCTGTTCCCGGGAGAACGCGTTAACGTCACCTTTAAGAATATTTTCTCTTTCCTTATTACCTAATATCTCTATTGCACGCAGAATGTTATTAGACTCTTCTACAGCAAAGTTTCCTTGTAATACTGCTGATACTATCTGTGTTGGAAAAGCACCTTCATGTGTAGATGGATCATGTGAAGCATCAAGAATAAGACCTCTTTCCTGATTTCCTCTTTCCATATACTTCAGTCTCTCAATTCGTTGTATATCATCGAATGATCCAACTGAGTTAAGATTTGAGATACCTGTCTTGACAGAAGAATCAAATATAACTTCCTGTAAATAGTTATCCTGTAAACCATTTGCCACCATTACATCAAGCGTAAGTGCTGCAACCTGTGGATAATTTTCATTAATATCCAATCCATTTGCATCAGCTACTGCTCTCTCAAGCTCATAAAGATTCTTAGGTGTATAATTATTTATAGCATCTATTTGAGTTTCACTATCGACAATTGTAATTTTCTCCGTACTATATATTAGTGGATTACCATTAGAATCACGAATTACATCGGCTTCAAAGTCTACAGACTTCAACATTAGCTCATTAATCTTCTTGATAAACGGATCACCATCTCTGAGAATTTCAGGAGACAGTAGGAATGAAGCGTATTTATCAAATCTTGAGTGTCCTATTGATTCATCAACATAGTTTGAAATAGGTTTTATTGTAGGAGCAACGTTGAACCCAAGATTATTTCCGTAGGACTCTTTCATCTGCAACATTGCATAGATATTATGAAATGCTGCACCATCGAATACTTCCTGACTATACTTACCTTGATAGTTTATTGCTTGTAATGGTACTCTTATATCTTTTAGAATCGCAGTCTTTGAAGTCTTTCCAAGCTTTCTACCATGTTTAATAGTATGAATATTAGGATCATACCCATCACGACGAAGTATGAACTTCTGTCTATTGGTAGTTAACTGGGAAGCACGTTTGATCTGATCACCAAACTCCTGACTATCTTTATACTGCCATATCGAACCTACCATCATGGTACTATAACTTTGAGCTACATAGTTGTGATTGTAGAAATAAGAATCAAACAACTGATTTTCGTTGGTTGTTACTCCGTACGCGTTGTTTATTCCCCTAATGGCAGATTGTGGAATAAGCGAAATTCTTTTTCCGTATTGTTTCTTAGCTAAATTATAAGCTTGATCCATTTGATCAGCTACATCATCATAAACAATACTATTTATAAATCCTTGTTTTATACCGCCTACAACATTACCACCCTCAGTCTGATACATCAATTGGTGTACTAATGGAGTACGTGTAAGTAAATTAGCTTTAGCTTGATTTTTCTTAGCTAGTTTATCAACAAACGCCTTTATCTGTTGTAATCTGGCTTTCACAGTCTCTGGTGATGATCCATCCCTTAATGGGCTAATATTATGTTTGATATCTACCTCATCAAAAGCTTCTATGAAAGTTCGTGCCATTCTTATACCTAACTCTGTATTGTAATCAGATATAGTATTAATAGCTCTTTTCTTTAAGAATTGAATATCAATCTCACCTTTTTCTGTTACAGGCATAAATTGACCTGATACTCTTAAAGCTGAATCAGAAGTTTTATCTGCAAACACTAATGGATTGAATACTACAGATTGTCTTCTCTTACCTTCCTTACGTGGCTTGAGCAATGATTTTATATACAAATGCTTAAAGTCAAAATCCATTTGCTCATTGACTGTCATCTTTTTATTAGCCCTTGAATTTCGTCTACCTTTATAACCTTCTTTAAGCAGAAATGCATCTATCGTTAAATCATCTTTGATATAAGGATTATTCTTGAGTGCATTAGGATTATTCCTAATATCTCTTATTCGTTGATTAGTCCTTACCAGAGGATATGACAAACTTATTAAATTCACTTTATCACCTGCGAGATTTGTATATCCATACGCACTATCAAACTGCTTGATATTCTGAAATTCATCACTCCATGTTATCCAGTTTGTCAAGCTGGCACCCTGAAACAATACATCTCTTTTACCTTTAGGTTTAGATAAAAATTGTGCAATCTCAAATAATATATTGCCTGTAAGAGGAGTACCACCTCTGGTTTGTATATTGAGTACTTCTTCGTGCTGTGAATTACTACTGCTGGTATTGATAGTAGGAAGACTAAGAGCAGTAAGTACCTTACCTATATCAGTAGTCTTACCATTAGAAAAAGTATAATCGCCTGATTTACTTACGGTAATAAAATCTCTACCAGTTTTACCATAGTATATTTTATATGTATCATTGTTGACTTTATCAACAGGAGCAGACTCAATAGACTTGATAGCCATTTCAAGGTCAGTTCTAAACATGTTACCTGCAATGTTTATAAACTTGACATTAAGTTCGTTTTCGGCTAAATCTATTGTTGCATATTCAGTTTCATTTCCAGAAGCTAAGAATGATAAAATACCTGTGACAGTATCTTCTGATATATCGTTGTTTAATGATGCAAATGAATGAGTTGTTTCAAATCCTCCATCTTTAGTATTCATCGCCCTGTATGGAGAATCATCTAAGAATCTCTTAAAGAATGAATACATTTCAGGATCATCTTTACTTCTTGAAAAGAATGCTCTTGCTTTTGTAATATCAGTTATATTTTCATCTCTGATAGCTTTAACCAGCTTTGCAATAATCCTTTGATCTCCAAAACGCTTGAATACAAATACCTCTCTTCCATTTACAAGTTCTCTGCTATATATAGGCATGTTGAAGAGGTGCATCTTTACAAGGTTATTACCTCTTTCAATATGAGATACTTTTTCCTTGTTGTCTACAAGCTGGTTTTCAATATATTGCTCCTGATCGAATACATATCGTTTTGAAGCTTTATCAAACTTGATATAAGGAAATTTTAACTCAAGTAACGTATCAAACTCTTTTGATATAATATAGTCATAGTATACCTGAGCATGAGCATCATTTTCAAGCAGTGATTTCCTGTTAAGATACCCTGTTTGGTTTTCAACTATTGCATTTACAGAATCGTCTATAATCTTTCCATTCTCACTTAATGCTTTACGCATATCAGTAAGTGTCTTATGAAGCTCTTCATTTTCAACGATTCTGGGAGTATTCCCAGTAAGATGAAAGACTGAGTTATATATCTTCCTTGTGTAATATTCTGCAAATCTCTCAAACTTATGATTAAAAGGCTTTTGATTAAACCAAGTATAGAATATATCGAACATTGAAGCATTGGTTCTTACTTGACCTGTTAAAGCAGCAAATTGTTCTGCATCAACACTTCTCTCATTACCTTCAACATTCTTGCCTAAAATGAGCTTTTCAATAGACAAAGGAGAAGCAGGAGCTTTTCCGTCTACAACATCTTTCTTAACTTCTTCTGCCTTTCTTGAAGAGGCTTCTTCAAGAGATTCAAAATCAGTACGTGTTTTTATTTTTGTACTAAGTATTTCATCGTTTGACAGTACATCCTTAAAAAAGTCGAACTTGATTTTATGCACTGGCATGGCAGGATGGCGCATGTTCTTGATTGTGAAATTCTCAAGTTCTGCATTTGAAACAGCATAGGTATCTTCACGAGAAGATGTTTCATCTGTTGCCGCTTCTATAGAATAGTAAAAACCGTTAGGAAATGCTTGTTTTAATATTGCATCAATACTCTTTTGAGCTGCTTTTGCAACATTAGCATTTCTATTATTACTTCTTCTATTGAGATAGTTTAATGCTTTATTGACACTAAACCTTATGTTTTCCTCCTCTATAGGAGGTCTCTCAAATCTATATTGAACTGATCTTTTTCCTGTGCGTTTTACATTCAGTTTTCCACTACGTCTTTTTCCACGACCTGTTTTGTCGAAGAATCCTGTATACATTGCATCTAAGAGTAGTTTCTCCTCTAAATTTTTAGTGGTTTTCTTTGATCTCTTTTTTCTTATATTGTTATATACACTGAAAATACTGTCTTTCTTAGAGTTATATTGACCTTCCATTTTGATCTTATCGAACATCATGGTAAATATGGCATCTCTGCTAGTATGCGAGATTTCAGGCAATATGTGTCTTTTCTGAGGTCTTAATGCAACTTCGGTATCATAGTATTCTGTAATACGATCAAATGCTTCTTCTGTAGACATTACCCTTCCACCATCAACAGCAATCTTCTTTACATCTGTACCTTCAGCATCAATTTCTTTTTGGCTGAATTGTATGATTTCATCAAGTTCCTGAGATGTTTTAGTTGGAGAATATACAAGCCATGGTTGCTTCTCCTTACCGGGCTGTGTAGTATAGATAAGCCTGCTTGCAAAATTCCACATATTACTGTTTACTTCAACAAACTCATCAGCTCGTGTCTCTTCACCTTTAAGACTAAACTTACGTGTAGTATAAGAAGGAGCTTCAAGTATAACAGATTCTGCTTTTTCCTCTTCTGATATATCCAAGTCAATCATTGCCCTAGATGTCCTGATAGAGGAAAGATATTTCTGATTTTGTTCAGGTGTAAAAGCTATTTCAACATTAAAAAGATCACTCTGAGATAATCCAAAATCACTTGGGTTATTCAACGCACCCATTGAAATCTTATGCGTAGGTTTGTCATTTTCATATATTGTAGCGTAAATGACAAATTTCTTGGTCTTGGGATTAAACTTTGAAGGGTCTTCAGTGATAATTCTACTTGGTAATTCATCACCATGTACCATCAATGAAAATGATGCTTTTATATCAACACTGTCATCTGGAAGTAATAACTTTCTTTTTAGTGCTAAAATCTCACCCTGATCTGTAAGAGTTTGACGATTCCCATCTGCATCATATGATTCAGCGTATGAATAGAATCCATGCTGCATAACATATGCTTTATCAGAAGTAGTACCTTTTCGTCTTGGAAAATCATTAATCTTATTAATAATATTATCAATAGCAGTTCTCTGCTCTATAGATAATGGCTTACTCTTGACTTCAGAAACTACCTCTACTGGGGTGGTTTCAGCAAATGTATAGATTCCTTGTGAACCTTTAAAATCACTTTCTGTAAGATCAGGAAGACTTAGTGATTTTATCATCTCGATCTCCTGCTCTTTAGCTTTTAGTCGTGATTCTTCACTTATAGTAGATTCTACATTACTCGTAGTTCCTTTATCAGAAGTAATGTTTCTACTTACACCCTGATTAGGAGTATTGTCAATTCTTGCCAGTACAAACTGTTTTGCTCTTCCAACAGCAGATAATAAACGTTTCTTTCTTCTTTGATCAGAAGGACCTATAATTTTAGCAGTTTCCAGATCAACAATAACATAATCCCACTGCTTTCCCTGAGCTTGTTCAGGTGTCATAATACGTTCTGTTGGAATATTGTATTTCTGACGTAGGTTACCAATCCTATCTTCTTCTGCAATAACTACATAATTATGCTCAGATGTCATCTTATCCATCGTTGCAGCTAGTGCTTTATCAAAGTCAGCATCTTCAAACCTTGCTCCTGATAAGCTTTCCATATCATACATAGTAGAAAATGCAACTCCTTCATTACGAGCATCCATTATTGCACGTAAATGTTCAAGAGCTTTATTTATCTGGTCATTCCCAGTACGATATGAAAACTTTATTTCAGGAGTGGTTTCTATAAAAGTATTTGTAACATTAAAATCTCCTTCTCCTGTAGAGCTTTTAGCACCTATTTGAGATTTATCGCCAACATAAATTACTTTTAATTTTGGTCCACTTCGACTATTATTAAGAGCTTTTAATTTTAGATCAAGTTCGTATACCTGAGAAGCTTTAAGAAGTGTTGCTTCATCATATATTATAGTTGTAATCTCACCTTGTTTATCACTTTTTAAATGACTCAGTAATCCCGCAAAAGATGTAAGAGATGTTTTATCAATATCTGCATTCAGACCTTCAAGAGTGTCAAGCATATTCTTATGATTCTCTGTATCATTAGCAACTACGAGAATTTTTCCACCACTTATTTTCTGACGAGTTCTTGCAGCAGTACTTGCGGTAATGGTCTTACCTGATCCTTGCCAACTAGTATAGTAAATACCTTGTGTTATAGGAAAGTCCTGTGATTTACTATCAAAAGTGATTCTATCTAATGAAGAGGTTGTGACATCTTCCAAAAATGCAGTAATCTGTTGAGCAACTGATCTTTGAGAAGGCGATAGAATATGCCTTGCTTTAGTAAAAGACTTCTCATTTGATTCTGTTTCAGGAATATTATCTACTATACTTCCATAATGAGATAAGAATACTTCAGGATCAAGTGTAATAATTGTTTTTAAATATTTGAGAGTAGATGGTCTTACCTGATCTCTAAATACACCTAAGTTTTGCTTAAATGCAACACGTGATTTTAATGCAGATTCATTCGAACTTATTTCGTAGTTATCATACAAAATATCAAGAGCAACCTGTGGGTCTTTATCCTTAACAAAGAAGTTATGCAGTTTCTTTTGTGTCCTGTATAACTGTGCCTGCTTTTTGGTATAATCATCAACATTTTGAATAGCAATTAAATCTGCATCTATTTCGTCTGCGATAGGTCCGCTAAAAAGTGTTCCTGCAGAACTAAGATCATTAACAGCTTTACTTAATTGATCTACTTGAGCATCAATGCCTTTTTTATTGGCATCTTCTACAGCCTGATCAAAATTATCTCTGTTTGCTTTTGAAATAGTTATAAGCTTATCTATTGCTTTTCTAAAGCTGTCATACTCTTTAGCGAGAACTTTAGCATCCTCAGGACTTATTTCATACTCTTTCTTTTCTTCTTCAAGTTTCTGATAAGCAATATTTATTTCAGGATTTATAGAAATTGATTTTGTAAGATGATCAATCCTATTTTCGAGATTGTTTCTTAAATTGGATAAAACTTCAAGATTATCGTATACACCTTCCCCTGACTTTTCCAGTTGTTCCAGCTTTTCAATTTCACTTGCAATTATTCTTTCAAATGAAGTTGTAGATTTAAAGTCAGGACCAAAATCCATTCTCATTTCAGTAAGAGGATCAGGTAAATCTTTACCCTTTTTAACTTTTTCGTCAACAGTAGCTTTAAACGTTGTCTGAAATTTAGGGTCATACTTTTTAGAACCTCCTTCTTCTGCTAAGGCAGTATTAAGTTCACTTTTAAGACGTTCTCCTACTTCAGGGGTTAATACAGGAAAATCTTCAATAGTATCAATAGTAGCAGCTTCTGACTTTTTGAGATTTTCTTCCATGGTAGTTCTTGACTCCATGGTTTTCCTAACCTCTTCGTTAAGACCATAATATCTCTTAAATGGCGTAAAAGGTCTATCTACATTATACATTGCCTCTTGCATGTATTTAGTGACTCTCCTACCTTTTACAATTTCATTAAGCTCTGTATTAAGAGATTCTATCTTCTTTTCATTGTCTTTAATCTTTTCAGTAGTACTGGCATCTGCCGAAGTATCAGCAGAGAGTCTCTGATTTTCTTCCTTTAGAGTATCTATTTCACTGAGAGTCTCAGCTATATCATTTCCAATAGATGTATCTTTAAGGTCTGCATTACTAATTGCAGCAAGTTTTTGCTCGTTATTAGAATATGCATTATTGAGACCTTTTGAATTCCATATAAATTCAGCAACCTTTAAATCATTAATAATAGCTTTATATGCAATATCATTACGAGAATCTTCACCTTCCTGAACAGTATTACCCATTGCATTTACAGAAGGGTCTGCAAGTCCTCCTCTTTTATGCATTTTATCAAGCTCGGATTTAAGTTGTCCAAACTGACCTGTAGCAAGATACTTGTAGTAATTTTTTTGTTCGTTTCCCCCTCTAAAAAATGTTCTACCAATAGTACCACCAACAAAACCTAAAGTAGCAGCTTGAGCTAATTCACTTGCAAGTGTAGTATAGTCAACATTAAATCGCTTATCTGTGTCAGTTTCAACAGTGCTTCCTATGACAGTGCTTCCTAATACAGGTTGATATATTCTATTGTAAGCTTCTTTAATACCGAGTTCCATTAAAGATTCACTAACTTCCTCCATAGACTCAGTAGCACCAGCAGCAATATAACCCGCAAAAGCATTAGGATTAACAAGTGTATTTCTAACAGCAGTATCTAAATCCTTAACCATTCCTCTTGCAGCCTGATATAATCCCTTGGTATTTAATTTACCAGTTTGTTCAACTGCTTTCTGAATTTTATCAAGTCCCCTTTTAAGAACAGATTGAGTTACATATTTCTGCATGGCAGGATTTGTACCAATTACCCATTCAGAAAGTCTTGATATTTTGTAATAGCCCAGTAATGATAATGCATGAATTGCAGCAGTCTCTCTTGGTGATAATCCTGCAGCTTGTGCTTCTTTAGCAAGCCCATCAGCAGCAAGTGTACCCATAAACATTCTTGATGCTACAGATGCTGCTCTTGTAGCACCTGCTTCACTTGCCATTTTAGCTACAGACAATAGTCCACGAGTACCTGTAGCAACACCATACATACCACCTAATTGCAATACAACTTGAGATACACCATCGACAAGACCTTCTACACTTGTCCAACTCTGCATACCTGCATCAGAAGTTGAGCCATGAAGATATTTACCTACTGTATTTTGAAATTCTGAGAGAGATCGGTAGAACTCGCTTGGTTCGTCCTCTCTGCTCATTGTAACACGATCTATACTTTTAAAAAGTTCAGCTCCTGAATCGAGTACATCTGCTGCAAAGTTTGCAACATTCTTAGGCGCAAATTTAAGAGCATACCAATCCGGGGTATCAAGTCCATTGAAACCCATATAATCACTGAATTTTGTAGCGTACTCTTCATTTGCCTTTTTTTCTTCACCTTCTTCAAGAGGTCTTAGATATGTTTTACCTTCATGAAATAGTGGTTGTGATTCCTCATCAACACCATATACTACTGCCCTATCATCAGTATCTCTAAAGGTATCATAATCAACAAGTTTTCCATCAACTAATACACCATTATCAAAGGCACCTTCTCTGAAAGAGTATTCAGGTCTTGAATACATACCTGCTACAATGTCACGTCCTTCAAAATTTTGAGGTATATCTGCTACTTGAACAGATGGATTGTTATATACCTTGGCAAGACCTTGTTCAGCAAGTCTTTTATTATATGCATTTGGAAGCAATCTCTTAGTAGATGTGCTGGCAATATCAAATCTTCCTTTTTTATAGGCATCTAATCTATCAACAGAATTCTTGTATAGTTTATCGAACTCCTGTTTTCCTTGTTCGGCACCATACTTTTCTTCAAATGGCTTTCGAATTGCTTCATCATTCCAGTATGAATCGACATCCTTAACTGCAAAATTTTCAGGCATTTTACCATCCTGATATATATCTGCAAAATTTGCTGTGTTACCAACAAGCTCATTTTTAAACCAATCGTATTTAGTTCCGTTATCTGGCATAGCTATTGTTGAAATTCAACCCATGTTTTATCTTGTTCCACTTGCGGAGTTACAAATGAATTTGACCTCTTTGTACCGTAATGTGGAAAATCATCAAGTTCTCTCATTGATCTATCTGCGTCAGGACGAACTTCTATTATAATTTCAGTCCTAAAAATATCATCATTTCCTCCAAGTGCATCAGATTCACCAGCTCCTAGCAAATGCTCAGGATAAAGTTCGTCATTTTTATTGATTGCCTGACGTACTTGAGTGAATAATGCTTCAGGAATACTTTTTCCTCCAACATCACCAAGTTGGCTTTTCTCAAAACTTCCATCTGCTCTGCGTACACCTACATATTTAGAATCTTCATATGCCTGATTATTCCATTCATCAGTAGCATATAGCACTGGTATAGCCATGAATTGTTTACCCTGTTCATCGTACCATGTTCTAGGTTCAAATTCAGGATCAATTATGGCGTTGTGACCGTCAATTTCGACATTATCTGCTGTTCTGTAAGGTTCACTTGGATTAAGGACAAGATTCTGAAGAGTTTCATTCATTGCAATAGGAAGATATCCTTCATCATAAATAGAATCTTTAATTCTTCTCCCTGTCATAAATAGTTTTCTATCTATTGCGGCACCAACTTTAAAAGAAGCGGGGTCATCCCCTTCTTTAAAAGCATATGCCTGAGGATTTCCTTTTCCTTGTGTGATTATTCGTTGTTTTGGTCCTTCTGGTGCAGTTAATGATATATCACTCTTTGTTTTAGCAGCAGTAAGTGCAGGGTCAACACCAAGAGATTGTGAGAAATCAGCAGTACTTGTGATATACTGATCTCCCAGTTTAGCAGCCCAATCAAGTGATTTTGCAAGCACATTATCTGTAACACCATTGCGTTTGATATACTCTGATTGAATAGCATTAATATCGGCTTGAGTAAATCCGTTTTGCTTTAACCAATCCATCCTTGCTTTAGCAGCAGCCAATTGTGACTTGGTACGTGTCATCAATCCATTGCCAAATTGAGTATCAAATCCCTCCTCACCAAGATTGGCAGCAGCAGTAGTTATTCTATCAAGAACAGTTTTCCAATCTGACATATCATACTGTATAGCCTGTCCTCCTGTGCCACCCATCATCGAAGCATTATATTGATCTGTAAATGTTAAAGGGGTATCTTCTCCCTGTTTGAGTTGACTTAGAGGAACCCATTGCATTTTACCATCTCTCTGTACTAATGCCCTTCCACCCTCAATAACAGGATTGAAGTCCATATCATTATCCTGTGCTTTTTTGAATTCCGCATCAGAAGTCTTTTTAGCTTGCTCCATAGCATCCAGTAAAGGATCAGTCGCAATATCCTGCATTTTTCGTATTTGAGTACGAGCCTCTTGTGAAAAGGCATAATAAGGGTCTTTTTTGTAATTTGACATAAATCGTTTAGACAGACCATTAAGTGCACCTACATATCTTTTCTTATCACCTGCCATTAAATCTCTATCAATAATCGCTTTTGAAAGAGTTTCATAATCAGGCAAATAGCTTCTTGATTCAGCAGTCAATTCACCTTTAGTTTGCTCCTGCATAACTGCATTTAGCATATGCGGTGCTATACTTCCAATAGAATAAGGACTTCCTGTTCTTGAACGAGTTAATGCTAATAAATTACCTAGTGCCATATCGATTTGAAAACTTTGTCATCTTACCACCTTTTTTACGTATTCCAAGCATCCGTTTTGCACCTTCAACATCGCCTGCACGCATCATACCTTTTGCAAGTTCCAATTTACCCATTGATTGAGTATATTGATTTGCAACGCCAATATTTGCAATAGTTTCAGCACCTCCGATTAATGACTGATCTCTACGACCAAGTTCCCTAAAGTACTTCTGTGCCTGAGTACCAGCTCTAATTCTTTCTTCTTGATTTGCAATTTCTGCGTCCATTAATCTTTGGCGATTTTGATTTTCACGAATTGCTTCTTCCTGGCGAATCTTTGATTCATCCTGCCCTGCTTCAAATGCGAATCGCTGTGCTCTGTTTTGAGCGTGTTGGAATTGCCTATTAGCATTTTCAGCACCCATATCAGCAGTTGTAGGCTTATATCCAATAGCCTGATCAGGTCTCCTGATGTCACGTACCACCCCCACATTCAAATCAGGAGACACAAGATCAGGTGTTATTTGATCTTCTAAATTTTTTATGTTCTTCATTGATGCAATTGCTGTACCTGCTGGAAGACCTAGTACAGAACCATAGTATAATAGATCATTCATATTTAAGCCTGTACCATCATCATATCCTTCGCCCTCTCTCTTAATATCATATAAGTCTCCTTGCTCCCCTTCTCGTGTAGCATAAATATCTCCTTGTTCAGCACCCGAAGCGAGAAAAGGAATGTCTGTATTTACATTATTATACAAACCACTATCGGCAAATCTCTTTGCGTTATACGCTTGCTCATTAAAAGGAGTAAGTTTTAAGCCTGTCTGTCCTTTCATCATCTTACCTCCTTTTTTCATCTTACCTAGTTCGGAGGTATCATCTGAAGTCTTAAATGACTTAGCTGTATAACCGGGTCCTTCCTGAGCCATATAATATGTTTCGTCAAACATTAAAGGAGAATCACTTTTCTGATCCTGCCATATCATTCTACCAAGATCAAGATCAATGTTTGCGTGT
>Ga0180438_10004395_pt1 | contig 20298 bp, 23 predicted proteins | sample SS_ome_12_FD_132455 | JGI IMG/M metagenome (GOLD analysis project Ga0180438, IMG submission 132455) | Hypersaline lake sediment archaeal communities from the Salton Sea, California, USA - SS_3_D_2 metaG | ecosystem: Environmental > Aquatic > Non-marine Saline and Alkaline > Hypersaline >... | reverse complement strand
AGGTCCTACTGGTGCCACTGGTGCGACAGGTCCTACAGGGGCGACAGGTCCTACTGGTGCCACTGGTGCGACAGGTCCTACAGGGGCGACAGGTCCTACTGGTGCCACTGGTGCGACAGGTCCCACGGGTCCTACTGGAGCGACTGGTCCCACGGGTGCTACTGGCGCTACTGGAGCGACTGGTCCTACTGGCGCTACCGGAGCAACCGGTCCCACAGGAGCCACCGGTCCCACAGGAGCCACCGGAGCAACTGGTCCTACGGGTCCTACTGGCGCTACCGGAGCAACCGGTCCCACAGGAGCCACCGGAGCAACCGGTCCCACAGGAGCCACCGGAGCAACCGGTCCCACGGGTCCTACTGGAGCAACTGGTCCTACAGGTCCTACAGGTCCTACTGGCTCTACAGGTCCAACGGGACCTACGGGTGCTACAGGTCATACAGGTCCTACTGGCTCTACAGGTTCAACTGGTCCCACAGGCGCTACAGGAGCAACAGGTTCCACGGGTCCAACAGGTCCTACTGGCCCTACAGGATCATTTAGCGGTGTTGTCGCTGTATTTCGTTACGAGTTAGCAACCGGCAATGGAGGTGGTAGTGCCACAACCGGAGCATGGACAACACTAACACTTAACGCAACTTACGGAAACGGAGGAACAGACATCACAAGAGCAGGTAACACTGTTACTTTAGCAGCGGGCTCTTACTCAATTATCTTCACACAACCGTTCTACAGATCAGATCTTGCACAGATCAGAATTAATGAAGGTGCGGGAACAACACTTTACTATGGTGGAACATGTAGAGCCAGTAGGACCTTCATTAATAACAGATCAGACGGAAGAGCAGAGATGCATATCTACGTCTCTCCTGGAGCAAGCACTTCTTACACATTTCAATACAACGTTCAGACAAATGGAGGTGGTACATCAACATTGGGTATTGCGAGAAATGTAGCAGGAAATACTGAGGTTTACACCCAGGTAACAATCTTAAAAATTTCTTAAGAGGTTATAAGTATAGTCGGCCACTTTGAAGCATGACAACTGTTAATAGATACAGGATATGGTGTGTTACCGAGCAGAAACTTGAGTACACTTACAGCACAACGACTCCTACCGTTTGTCCTGTAAATCCGTTGCACACCATAGCAGGTGTTGTTGAGGAACAGTCTGTTTTACGTAAAGACATTACCTTTGCAGACAGTCCTTACGAGTTCAGAAGATATTTTATAAGAGCTGACACTACAGGTGGTGCCATTACTATTAACTTACCACCCGCGGTTCGAAGAGCAAACTACATGTTAGGTGTCCAGAACATAACAGGGACGAACAGTGTGACTGTCACGGCGTTCGGTTCCGAACTTATTAATGGTAGTTCAACACAGGTTCTGACAGCTGACAATGAGTTTCTTGTTATACTTAGTAATGGTTCTACATGGACAATTCAAGCAGATGATGTTTTCTTCATCTCACCAGATGTTAATATAGATGACTCTTATTTCGTAGGTCAGACGGGAAGTATTCTGGTTGATACAGGTGCTGACACAGGAGTTTACAACGTAGGCACGGATAACTACGCTCTTGTCTCAGACTCTTCACAAGCAATGGGTCTTCGATGGACACCTATCTTAGCAGGTGTTCCCAACGGTTACCAGACTATTCAACAGACAGCGACCTTCAGTATGATTGGTATTACCTACACGGAAATAACAGGTCTGACTCTTACAGTACCGTCAAGTGGGAACTACATTGTCACGTTCAACACCTATTTCACACTTGATAAAGCTAACAAAGTCGGAAATGTGCGTGTGGGTATTAATGGTGTGGGAATGGTAGACTCTCTAAGAGTGGCGAAAACATCCGGTTCAGGAAACCAGTTCGCTATTGCACTTATTTACAGTGCTACTGGTCTAACAGCGGCGGATGTAATTTCTATTCAGATATCTACAGATTCGGGTACACAGATGTCTGTTCTTAATCGTGAACTTTCTCTAATTTCTTTTTAGTGATTCTCAGTATAGTAAGATGTCGTCTTATACTTACTCCTTAGCTTCTGATCTTTCAGGATCAGTAAGTATCTCACAGCTGTATGACGAGATAAATGCAGAGTCTGGAATCACTGGCACTCTTGAAACTATTACGGTTTACCAAGATGATGTAAAGATTAATTTTGAAAGTGCATTATCTGGAGGAGAAGAGACAGTGCTTAATTCCCTTATTGCCGCACATACTCCAGAAATTTTAGCACCTCCTGGAAACAAAGGTAATTATAACGTTGTTACAGTTAGCTCTGATACCAATGTCACTTTTAATGGAGGAGGAATTCTATATCATATTGATACATCTAGCGGAGATGTATCAATGACATTACCATTTGCAACAGATGTTGTTGGAGAGTCATATATATTTCATAAAACATCTTCATTGAACAATATGATTGTTCAGACTAAGGGCTCGGATACTATTGATGGAGACACAAAAACATCAATAACATTATCACCAAATAATGTCATACTTAAAATTTCTTCAGTATCTACAAATATGTGGATAACGGGTTAAATTTTGTAGATTTTTAAACCTATTATTATAATCTAATAAGTCTGGATACAATGTCAAACAAAGTTATTAAAGCTTTGCCAAGTATTCTTATTACTGATTCTAACTGGGATGATCTTCGTGTGTCATTAGCAACAGCTAGAACATCTGGCTCATCTTCTCCAAATTTTACAGTTTTTCGTAACGGTGTTTACGTTTGGCAGTTTATATCATCCAATACAAGAGAACTTTTTTTTAACTTACAGTTTCCCCACGAATGGGAAGAAGGAACTGATGTTGTTCCTCACGTTCATTTTAGTAATAATAGAGCTGGGGATGGTACAGAGCAGATAAGTTTTGGTCTTGAATACACATGTGCTAATATAAATGAATCTTTTCCAGAAACAACAACAATAACAACATCTCCAGTAACAGTAAGCACGACACAGTATCAACACCAGATCGCATCTTTTGGCACACTTTCTATGTCTGGAAAAAAATTAAGCACTATTATGATGTGCCGCTTGTTTAGGAATAATGGTATAGCGAATAATTATAGTGATGGTATTTTCGCTATCGACTTTGACATACATATACAGAAAAACACAATGGGTAGTTTACAAGAGATAAATAAATTTTAATCGAATCTTATAAAGATCTATAACTATAGATGGATCTTGAACTTGAGAATATTAACACAGTTGATAACGCTCTTAGCGTTATTCAGCAGTTACACGGGCGTCAGTACAATGTTGTGAGAGATGGAACAACAGGTTACGGAATAATTCCTTCAGAAGCTGGAACGGTTGTTCCTCAGTTCGCTTCTTTTGATCCGAACAGAGGAGCATCGGGTGAGTTTTTTCATACAAATTACGATACCATACATCCGTACATTATCGAAAGTATCAAAGAGATTGCTGATTCTGGTATAACAGGACCTATCGGCCCCACAGGTCCTGCTGGGTCCGTAGGACCAACAGGTCCTGCTGGAACTGTAGGTGGATTCTTATCGATACAGCGTGCCGACAGTGTTGTTCCTGATGTAAAAACAGGAACAACATACCAGAATATAGAAAATATGAGTCTTACTACTCCAACCGCAGGTGATTATTTAATGATATTTAACTGTTACTTTAGTGCAGACACTGCATCCAATGATATATCGTTTATCTTTAATATAAACGGTACCGATATATCTATGACAGAAAGATTAACAAGAACATCAGGAAACTCAAACAATCTCGCGATCTCTATGACACATTATGAGTCTGGAGTAAGCTCTGGTGTAAATGTTGTAGTACGCACACGCATCGTAAATGCGAATAAGACAGTAACAACAAAGAATAGGGAGCTCATACTTATACGTACAGCGTAATTCTTCTTTTTCCCTTGTATCTGTTATAGTGAAGCGATATGAGTACATCATACACATACAGTTTATCTTCAGATCTTGGAGGGTCTGTTGACCAGTCACAGCTTTTTAGCGAGATTAATGTAAACGAAAATATCGCTAAAACGATTACAGGAATATCTGGATACCAAGATGATGTTATAGTAACATTCTCATCTGCCTTATCGGGAGCAGAAGAGACAGAGCTAGATTCTGTTATCACTGCGCATACACCTGATGATAGTAAAACATCTTTTGATAAACAGATAGTAATTAACCCAAGAGATCAGAAATATAGTAGCACATCTTACAAAAGAATGGCTCAGTTTCGTTACCAAGGATCTACAAATATGGGAATAATAAAGATGATATCAATATCTTCCTATGTTGAATCATCTTCTTCTAGCTACACTATTCGTGTTATGGATGTTACTAATGCTAAGGTGATAGGAGAAAACACATTTACAAACACGACAGAACAGTACAATGTAATAACACCTCTCTCTAATATTCCTGTTGATAAAGCAGTACTTGAGTTTCATATTAAACGTGATGGCAAGAACAAAGCGTACGTTGAAGACATTAATATCTATTTCTAACTGTATAGAGAAAATGAGCTCTAGAACTGTTAACCTTTACAGCTTTTACTGTCTAAACGACAAAAAATGGGTGGACACTTGGGATATTGAAGAGCCTCAAGTATGTCCTGAGAATAACGGACACAGTGGTGACACAAATATCACTTACATCAAAGATACTATTAATCAGAATAACGTTCAGATTATTGAAGAAGATGGAAATGGAGATATTAAAACACAAGGATTTTTTCAAGTTTACTCACAAAACTTTGATTGTCCAGGTCCTACAGGAACAGAGACTGTTCACACTTTAGTATTCCCTTATCCTGTTGGTATGATTAACGGTTACATGTACACAGACGAGAACCAAAGAGGTGATTTTATAAAGATTGAGGCTGGAAAAAATACTATTATAGGCGCTCTTGCTGATGTAGGTATCTCAGGTGGAACAAATATTACTGTTACATCAACAGTTATCCAGAATATAAAGATAGGAAGAACCATTTCTTTAACAGATGGTACGAATACAACACCTTACATTCGTGTGGATGGTATATCAGGTACAAACTCAACTCTAACCTTGAAAGATCCTCTACCTTACGAGTTTTCACCATTATCTCCAACGTATGTAAGAATGTCGATCGAGTACTGTAGCAATGTAGAGTTCGGACCACCTGGTCAGTACACAATGGGTACTAACAAGATTGGTGCTTCTATCGCACCATCAAATACAGAATACCGTATTACCTACACAAACAACACAAATATTCAGAAAAGACCTTGTTTCGTGATTGAGATGTTGTATTAAAGTATGTCCACGAATTGTAAAGACATAAAGATTTCACGGGTGTATAACATAGCGATCAAGGAGACCCCAAGATGGCTAATCGTGTTATTCCTGTGACTTCCCTTCTACCGTTCCTCAGGACTGAGGACGTTCGACCTTTTCCCTTCCTGGAATCCTTCGCCAGGGAGTATTCCCAGAAGGTGTCAGAGGACAAGAAGACCCCTCTTTTTTCCAAGACATCGAAGTACAACAGCTTTCCTGTTCGTTGTCACTTCAAGTCTTCTGACAAGAGGGATCGAGATCCCCATAAGAGGAGAACGCCCGCTCGTACTGAGCATAAGGGAGGTTTGCCGGACGGAACCCCTCAGAATGAGGACAGTACCTGGCGCCGGGACACAGCGAGCTCTATCGCACCTACTCGTCTGAAGAAAGCAGACGGTCTGAAGTCATCTGTTATTAAGGTCTTGAACAAGATCACTGAGGAGAACTTCGATAAGCAGGCAGATGATCTTCTGAAGGTTCTTTCCGAGTCGAAAGATCCGAGAGCCGTGAAAGTCATCGCTGAGATCATTTTGGAGAAAGTCTGGTATGACAAGTCTTTCTACGGCATTTACGTCGCGCTTTGTCAGAAACTCTGGGCGTCAGACGAGTGGACATCTCATGCTTACAAGGTATTCCGGTCTTCTAATGACCAGTTCTTCTACGTTCTACAGATCGAACCACCTAAGACTCAAGGGGCTACCCCTGATCTTAACGGTCCGTTTAGTACACAAGAAGAGGCTGAGGTAGCAGCCAAACAACGTGTACATCTGCGCACTGTATTCCTCGCACTCTGTCGTGATCACTTCTATCGGCGTGAGGAGTACATCACGAAAGCGCGAACTATGGAAGATGGCAACCCTCGTTACAAGACACGTCGCAAGCTCTTCGGTACCGTTGAGATTGTCGGACAGTTCTACAAGATGGGTTACCTCGACGAACGCGTGATTCATTTCATCTTCCTCTCTTTATTACACTCTGATCACAATCATCAGAACGGTGCGAAGTTCGAGGAGGAGATAGAGGCGTTTCATCTTCTCTGGAACGTTATCAAGAACAAGATTCCGATCGGTACATTCAAGGAGTACAGACCTTTGCTTGACCGTGAGAAGAAAAAGGAGAAGAATCCTTGGTCATCTCGTATTCTCTTCATGTTGGACGACATGTTGGAGTTCTCGGGATCCAGGTTTCTAGGAAAGAGATTAGTCCTTCCTACAAAGAAGTTAAGAGAGCCAGAGACACCGAAAATCCTAAGGAGGTTAGCGCAGAAGAGTGTTAATAGTAATAACACGAGAAGTAGATCAGTTATCACACCTAAACCTTCGACACCCATCGAGGCACGCGGAGGCGTCAGCCGACGGGAAGCCGTGTCTTCCGAGCGACCGGACGGAGCGAAGCGGAGCATCCGCCCCAGCCATCCGAGATCTCCCGTAGAGACTAAAGAGCAGATCGTGGAGAAACTGACAAAGATGTCTCGTAAGCTTGATGCCACAAACTCTGTGATGGAGAGAGTGTGTGCTCTCAAGAACGGTGAGAGATCACAGATGTTAGTAGAGATAGCGACCTCACTTATTCGTGACTCTGCCGAGTACGGTGAGCATGTAAACTCTCATCTGCGAACACTTCTGAATCTTCTGAAGAACAAGGCCTCTCATTTCAGATTTGACCAACTCTCTGAGGCGTTCTCTGTCGCGTGCGAGGATATCGGAGATATTAAGATCGACGCACCGAAAGCGCCTAACAACATGTCTGTTCTCTTGGGGGGTATCCTCAAGGAGATCAGTAGTGGTGATTGTGCTGACGCGGACTCTGTTCTACAGATCTCTGTCACACCGTCGGCAGATTGTCCCCAAGAGGAAGTTGAGAACTTCGAGAGGGAACAGATGGAGGAGTGGAGAAACATTCTTAAGCTTTCCACCTCAATTGTTCCTGTGGACACATTGGATGCTCGAGTCAATCTTTTTAGTATGTCCGGAACAACAGTCTGAGCTCTGTCCTGGGTGATAAGGACAGACAATTCTCTCAAACCATAGAAAAATACATGGATCTTTCAGATCCTCGATCCTCATAGTTGGATCAAGGATCTTACCATTAAGAACAAAACGAATAACTTTCGCAGGTACTATCCCTTTATAGTCTAAACGAAGAAATACTTTACGTATTTCTTATATAATATGCCTTAAAATAGTCGGAACGCCATTTAGCCACGGCTACGTCGGCTAAAGCCTCCACGGCGTTCCTTCATTTTAATGGCATATTAACTAACTTGTTAGACTATAATGGAAGTCCTCTTAACGGACTTTGTCCGTTAAGGGATACACATCTGCGAAAGGATATTTACGAAATCACGAAGAATGACAGCCTCGAGAACATCGGGTGCAACACCCTCTGAGTAAAAGCTTCCGTTAACGTAAGCACCTGTCTTTCCCTCGTACTTACCAGATTTTGTCTCAAAAACTAGATCAATACCGCCGAAGTTGGTGAATCTTAGTTTCATGTCCTTATTATTTCTTACTCTTTTTCCTCTTTAGAACTAAACCCTTATATCTCTTCGACGCTGTAAACGGGTTTCTCAAGTTCTTCGCTATGAAAAGTCCAAGTGCTAAACCGATTAGGGCACCTACGACTGTCTGTGCTATCGTGTGACATCCTCTGTCCACACGTGCGTACATAGCGCCGACTGTCAGGATCACAAGAGCTCCTATCTTCAGAACAGTGCTAAAGTCACCACCAGTCTCTGACTTTTGGGATTTCTCCATTACGGCAACAGCCAACAATGTGGCTACCATAGAGAAGTTCTGTGAGTGTCCACTGGGCATTCCGTAACTCTTGGAGATCACGTCTGGCTCATGTCTCGCGTCAAAAGGTCCGCAGTTTCTGGCACCAGGTGGACGAGCCCCTGCTTTACCGAAGAATATCGAGGTGATCGCCTTGAGAATACTGTTAAACACCATTCCCGCGGCGACGTAAGTTCCTAGAGCGATACCACGCCAGTCATTAAGAAACAGCCCTTCGCCAAACGAGAAGATAAGCAGAAAGAGGGAGAACCCTCTGTAAAATGCGGAGGCAGCTTCCGGGATATAAGACATGCCAGTTGCTCTTTATAACATCGGGTAGATATCTCTAAGACCAGATGTCTAAAAGAGCAAAGGCTAAAACCGAGAAAAAACGTGAGGCGTCTAAGTTTGAGAAAAGCTTAGTTCCTGCGTTCGAGCGTAATTACCCCACAAGATTTGATCAGTGTGTACATGCTGTGAAAACCACAGACTTATTAAGAAAGTTGTGCGAAAGAGAGACGATAGAGAGTGGTCTTCCTAATATTATGCTGTACGGCCCTGAGGGATCAGGAAAGTACGCACGTGCTATCATCGCGTTATGTGAGCTGTTCCAACTGCCCACGTTGAGAAACGGCACTGTAAAAGCTATTGATCCTAACACCGGTGGATTCACTGTTCTGCCTGGAAAAAGTGGTACTAAGAAGACACAGAAGGCTGTCTGTATATTCGCGACTCAGATTCACTGTGAGATAGACATACAACAGTCTAACGCAGAGAAGTCTCTGATCAAGTTTCTGGATTACTACTCAAGAACAAAGAACGCTTTCCTAGGCTGTCACAAGTACGTGATTATCAGACACGCGAACAGGATATCCCAGAGAACACAGAACGCTCTTCGCAGAGTAATGGAGACAAAGACGAACACGGTACGCTTTCTCGTGACATCAAAGTCTAAAGGAGCCTGGATTGAACCTTTACAATCAAGATTTCTCTGCTTACCAGTTGAGTCACCCAGAGAGAAGGACGCGATAGCTATTCTGAAACACGTCGCCACCAAGGAGAACTGGAAGTTAACACCTACACGAATCAAGAAGATACTAGAGAACTCAAGATACGGGGTAGCAGGACATATTCATCTGACAGAGATGTTGATGGTGGCAGAAGGATCATTCATCTCAATGATCGGTAAGAGATCTTTCAAGGTTTATGTTCCTGATCGCGTGAGAGCAGTAGCGATGATAATACAGGAGATGAAACATGGTAATCGTGAAAAGATTAGGAATGTTCTTGAGAAGATAGGAGTTCTTATGGCGGACACGTTTGTCATGCTTCTGACAGGAGATCTGTTTCGAGAGTTGTTAGGGATGGTCAATGAGGAGAAGAAGTTCAAACTGATTGAGATCACTGCTTACTGGAATCACAGATTGTCAGATGACACTATTTTTTACCCGTTATTGGCGGCAGAGGCTTACGTGTTCGCAGTGTGCGATCTACTTGGATGGTAACGTGTTTTAATCTAGGAAAAATACTGTTGTACACTGATAAGTTACATTCAGACATGTTCGGACATCCACCACACGGACCACCAGGTCGTGGCACTAGACGTGTTTTCGTACAGACGAACATACCGATGTTTCAAGGCCCACTGCCTGAGTTTCTCGGGGCTTTTATGGGCGGAGTTCCAACAGGAATTGGCGTTCATGTTAACGTTAAACCAAAAATCAACTCTAAGAAGAAGGAGGCTGAGCAGATACTTGAGTTAAAAGAGGGGTATAACGAGACGGATATCAAGAAAGCTTACAAGAAACAAGTTCTAAAATGGCATCCTGACAAACACCCGAAAAATAAAGAGGAGGCAAGACGACGATTTGAGGATATCAAGAAAGCGTACGGTATTCTCACAGGAGCACCCGGTGCGAACGACTCAGATAGTGGAGAGGCTGAGTTCGAGAACTTCGCGAGCACTTTCGCTCAAAATGTGTTTCGAGATTTCATGCAGTCAGCAAATCAGACAGAGGAGGACGAGTTAGACGCTGAGGCCGAGGATCTATTCGAGTTTCTTCACGGAATGGACGGAATGACGGCACCACCAAGAAACGCGAACGTTTTCTCTTTTGGCCCAAGACGAGGACAACCTGCCAATGACCAAGAACCTGAAACTCTGAACTTTCGTGTACGCATCAGTCTACAAGATATCTGGGAGAACAAAGTGAAAAGAATACCGATCAAGAAGACTCATCTGTTATCTCTGCCTCTATACAATGATAATATCACTTACGAGGGACATGATATGCCTTGGGATGAGATCTCCGTCACAATTCTGGACAAACCAGATGAGAAGTTTAGGAGACGAGGTAACTCGTGGGATTTAGAGACATGGAAGGCTATCACGTTGAAAGATCTTAGACGAGATCATCTTATCGAGATTGAGACGCCAGACAAGAAGTCAGTGAAGGTGAAGTGGGAGGCTAGTATGTACGACAACATTAAGACATCACCTGAGAAGGGGTTCTACTTGTACGAGTTGGGACTTCCGCAGAAGGACAAATCAAGGGGAAGACTCTGGGTGAGATTCTCTGTTAACCTTGAGGATAACGATAATGATGACAGTGATGATATTCGTGACAATAGTGATATTAGTGATGTAAGCGAAGATTCATCAGAGTCTGAGGAAACGTTACATCCTGAGTTCGCGACACCTGAGGAGTGGTGGGAGATACCTCATGAGAACAGATCTGTGATTCTAAATCTCGGATCTTATTTATGCGAAAAATCCTAAAATTAGGGTTTCGACCAAAATCCTGAAGATCAGATCTTAAATCTGAAAAGCAGAAACTTGGGTTAAGGGTAATTTGAGAAATCTGATATAGCCAGAATCGTTCCTGATTTTTTTCTCAGGGTATATTATACCGAACTCAGAACTCGCAATATGGCTGGTGGATTGATGCAACTTGTCGCCTACGGTGCCCAGGATATTTACCTGACCGGCAACCCCCAGATTACTTTCTTCAAGGTGGTGTACAGACGTCACACCAACTTCGCTATGGAGTCCGTTGAGCAGACTTTCTCCGGATCTCCTGACTTTGGTAAGCGTGTGACCGCTACCATCGCCCGTAATGGTGATCTTATCTCCCGTGTGTACCTACAGGTGACTCTTCCTGAGGTTGTGTGCCCAGGCTCTAACTCTGCTTGCTTCCGCTGGGTGAACTACATCGGCCACGTGCTGATTAAGCAGGTGTCCATCGACATTGGTGGTCAGCAGATCGACAAGCAGTTCGGTGACTGGCTGACTATCTGGAACGAGCTTACTCAGAAGCCTGGTCTTCAGGTCGGTTACGACAACATGGTTGGCAACACTGTCCATCTGACAGGTACTGGTCTGCAGAAGACTGAGGCCACCACTCTGTACGTCCCTCTTCAGTTCTGGTTCTGCCGTAACCCCGGTCTGGCTCTACCCCTGATCGCCCTGCAGTACCACGAGGTTCGTATCAACCTTGAGTTCAGGAACAAACAAGAGTGCTACGTCTCCTGTCTGGACGGACAAGCCCCTAACTTCCGTTGTGGAACCGCTCTTGTAGGCGATGGTAGCTCTTGCGACCAGCTGTTCTGTGTGCCTTCTCTCCAGAGCGCGACTTTGTTCATTGACTACATCTATCTTGATACCGATGAGCGTCGTCGTTTCGCCCAGAGCTCTCACGAGTACCTGATTGAGCAGCTGCAGTTCACCGGTGACGAGTCCACCACTACGACTAATGTCAAGTGTAAGATGAACTTCAACCACCCTGTGAAGGAGCTCATCTGGGTCGTCCAGCGTGATGCTGTTGTTCGCAACAACATTAACCAGTGGACTAACTACACTGATGACTTCGATGTTGATCTGCTTTGGCAGAACTGGGATCAGGACAATCCGCCTAGCTGCGCGAACGGTCTGGTGCTGAACACTAACGTGGAGGCTGGTCATATGGCTCGTTCCTTCCCGTTCGTCGCCACCGTTCCTCGTGTGACTGATCCTCTGACCGAGCGTACCACACCTGAGATCGAGGCTCTGTTCTCTGATCCTGGTATTAACTACCCTAACAACGCCGGCTCCGGTATCGGCCCTGGTGCTTTCGCTCTGAGCGATGCTCCTGTCGATTTCGCTGCTAACGACGAGGCTGGTGGTGGTGCCGACCACGCCTTGGTTCCTTACTACGCTGGCCGTAACCCGGTTATCCGTGCTAAGATCCAGCTGAACGGACACGACCGCTTCCAGGAGCGTCTCGGATCCTACTTCAACTTGGTTCAGCCTTACCAGCATCACACCAACGTGCCTGCCACTGGTATCAACGTGTACTCGTTCGCGCTTACACCTGAGCTCCACCAGCCATCCGGCACTCTGAACTTCTCTCGTATTGACAGCGCTGTGCTCCAGCTTCAGCTGACACAGAAGGCTGCCAAGGGAAGTAAGATCCGCATCTACGCTGTGAACTACAACGTATTGCGTATCATGTCAGGTGAACTCCTCCAACACGCCTGGAAAAGCATCCTGCAGATAGTATTTCAGCTCTACTATCTGGCAAACAGTTTGATTCTGAATGCTATGTTGTACTCCTATGTGAGTCAGCTTAGTAACAATCTGGTGCTAGTCTCTGTTTAATCAGAGGCGAAATACCTTGTTGCGGGAAACCCCTTAGAGCCTTAACCACCACCTATCTTGGGAAACTAAGAATAGGAATCCAGGGTAATGACCTCGGATATGGTAATAGCGTTAAGGATTGGGCAATCCGCAGGGTTACTATCTACGTCCGCTATGCAAGGATATGATAGGCTCTCAACGACTGAACGGGTATTGGTTACTAATGAAGACTTAGCAAGTCCGAAGTAGCTTCAGATACAGTCTATCCCCTCTGAGAAATCTTAGGGTATTAGAGATGGGAGGTCTTGGATTAACTATAGTCCTGAAAAGCATCCTGCAAATAGTATTTCAGCTCTACTATTTGGTAAACAGTTGTGTTCTGAATGCCTTTCTGTTTATGAATCAGATTGGTAATAACCAGATGCTAGTTCTTAGTAGTAATACTAAGAGCAAAGCGCCTTGTTGCGGGAAAGTCCTTAGAGCTTTGACTACTTCTTGTTAATTGGAAACAATTAGCAATACCCTGGGTAATGACCTCGGGCATAGTAAAAACGTCAAAGATTGGATGATCCGCAGGGTTACTGTCTAAGTGTGTTATGCAAGCATATGACAGGCTCTCAACGACTGAACGGGTGTTGGTCTTCTATAATGGTCTAGCAAACCTAGAAGGCTCAAGATACAGTCTAGCCCCTTGTGAAAGCAAGGGTATCAGCGATGCCAACTAAGCAGTTGGTATGTTACAAATCCAACATATCTTCGGGTATGTTACAACAAAATACAAACACAAAAACTTGTTATTCATTTATCTCTTCAATCAAACATATTTCGATATCGTTTACAACTATCTCGAAATAGGTTTTTAACAAATCACAAATCAAGATGAAAAAACAGAGATGCCTTCTTCACAATCTGTTCGTACTCTCTTTTTAGCTGATGAGCTTCCGGATCTAGTTCAGAGGTTATCTGATCTTCTGTCATTCCGTGTTTTCTCGCCTCTTCTATCAGATACTTCTCTGCTTTCTCCATCAGCTTAGGAATCTGTTTAGGATCTTTCGAGCTAAACTTCTTCTCCTTAATAGATCCACATGGTCCGACAAACATTCGATGTCCGTGTGTTCTTGACGGTAACCAGTAGATGTATCGTGGACGATTTTTCAGATAGTAATCACGATAAGGCTGTGGCATCTTGTCCAGTTGTGTACTAGCACACTTACGCACTTTCTGGTTCACGTTCTGATCAGACTGTGACTTCATTCTCAGATTAGCCAGACGATTATCCAGCTTGATTCTTGTAAGATGATCAATGGAGTCTTTACCAGAACCGTTCGGCTCGTGATCCTTCAGAATGTTATGTAGGTAATACATCGTTTTTCCTTTCTTCTTTGAGAAACTCACGTAGTTATTCGCCAGATTCCAATTTCCGGTCACTCCCTCCGCCTCGAAATTCGTAACTGTGTTCAAAGAATCCAGGTCTATCACCAGAGGTAACCATCTCTTCTTGGACATAATACGAATAACTGGGTAAAACTGTCCGTTATGTTCGATGATAACATAGTCGTTCACTGTGTAAGATCTCTGCTTTACTTTCTTTCCAGGATAAACTCTGTTCACTTTTAGCTCTGAATCCTTAATCTCTCTTTCAGATCTGTCATACTCTGACACAACCTTCTCATCCTCCTTTCTCTCCCTCTCCTCTTGCTCTCTCGCTTTCTTTCCAAGTTTTAACTCAGGAAAAGACATGTTTTTTCTGGGATAATTCTTTACGCAAATCCCTTTAAGTAGTTTGCGTCAAGTTATTTCCCATCACCCCAACCATCTCCCGTTTACATGTCTTCGTGCGTAACAGTTGTTTGCCCAATGACCACGTCTACCACATCGGTAACATTTATCTTTTGAGTCATCAAGTAGTTTATCAAGAATACGAAATCCTATATCCCACCAAGATTTCTTTGGTTTAGTATTCTGCTGTATTGTGGTAAAATCTTTCGGAACTATAAAATAGTCATCTATTATCCCGTTACAATTTCTGACAAAATGACCTGATTGACCGCACCGAAAACATCTGTCTTCCGCGCCAGATATCATTCTATCTATCTGATTTCTTTGTTCTTCTGAAAGCTCTATTTGTGAGAAACTACCACCTCTCACATTATCGATGCCGTGTTTTGCCATGTACTTCAGAACGTATTTGTCTTCATCAAACCCGTCACAGTCAGGGATTGTTTCGACAATATTTAGCGGTTTGTACTTTTTAGTCCAGAAAGATCCGTTTCCTGTTCGGTGATCTTCAATTCGTACTTGAATGTTTGTTGTTTTCCCTACATAGTACTTCTTTTCTTCACATAGTAGAACATATATGGTAACCATACTATTACTATTCGATAATCTTTATTTCACAGATAAGTAAAAATGTTCTGGTGTTACAAGGTTAGGAACAAAATGACTAAAATAAATACTACTTATCCCTTAACCATATTCTTTCCTACAGTGTACCAAAGTACGACTGATATAACTAATCCTGCTACTACGCCATACACTGGTTTCCCGTAGTAATTTCCAACAAATCCTAAGATTACTGTTAGAACCAGGTAAAACAACATAACTTGATTAAAGGTTGCCATTTTCTTCGATCTTCGATATACTATGTATGATATTTTATTCACTTACTCCTGTTAGGATGGGTAACTTTAGGTTAAGCTCTACAAAAGAACACAATACTAATTCTTCCATCTTTTACCTTCATCTCTTTTGGTATAGTATGTTTGTATAATCTGTTGATTTTATCTGAAAAAATAAACAGATCACCATCTTTTAGTGAAAAATCTTTTCTCTGACCAGTAACTTTATGTTTAAAATAGCATTTTCTCGTTGCACCAAATGATAAAGTTACTGTAACACCTTGATTATATGAATCTTGATGATAAGGTGTGTAATCTTTACCATTTCGATAATAATTACACCACACTCCCATAACCTTTTTCTCTAGATTTACTTGAACAAGTTCTACTAATTCTACCAGAACAGGCTCGTCCATTTCAGAACGATAAACCAACCGTGGTAATGTTTTACCTGTACCCCATTTAACTTCCTGCCATGATAGCTCATCACGCAATCTGTTGTAATAAGAAGGCGCAAATCCTGGTACATGTTGAAAATCCATCCTAACTAACTAGGTACATCTTACCTTTTATATCTCAAAGTTCTAGCACACTGATACGTGTCTTCGGATGTTTTTTTGCGTACTTAACTAACATCCAATGTTCTTCGGAAAAGAATACATCATTTACTCCTCTCTGACAAGTACCTAACTGCTTTTAAGAAGGCACAAAACGAACTCTTGTTACTGTCGCAGGTTGAGCAACAAAAACTCTAAATCTAGCTCTTGCTCTCGGTAAAGACATCGTTGTTGAGTTCTTTAACTCTCCGTTAAGAACAAAGTGTGCCTGAGTACCATCGTAATAAATCATAACAAGATCTCCTTCTGAGTACGCTCCTGTGGATGTTGATGGCTGTCCGTTATGATTAACATGAGTACCAGATGGCTGAAACATCACTGTGTAGTAATTAGACCCACTGTCAGGATTCTCCAACTGAACCCAACAGTTACCCGTCGAGTTGTTCGGAGCTCTAAACAAAAGTGTAAATCTCTCACCCGCAGCGCCAAAAACCTCATTCGTTACTACGTTCCCATTAACAGGAATCGTTAACGTATCACCATCCGCAGACGCACCACCTGACACAGTGAAGTCGTTAAAAGCAGAGCCAGAACCACCAGAACCACTCGGGCCTGTTGGCCCAGCAGGACCTGTAGCACCTGGTGCCCCTTGAAACCCTTGTGGTCCTGTAGCACCTGGTGCCCCTTGAAGTCCTGTAGCACCTGGTACCCCTTGAAGCCCTTGTGGTCCTGTAGCACCTGGTGCCCCTTGAAGCCCTTGTGGTCCTGTAGCACCTGGTGCCCCTTGAAGCCCTTGTGGTCCTGTAGCACCTGGTGCCCCCTGTAATCCTTGAGGTCCTGCTGGACCAACAGGACCAACCGGACCTTGTGAGCCAGAACCTGATCCTGATGAACTAACTTCTGACATCTGAGTTTTCATAAGATTGAGTTCCGAGAGTAGCTCAGCTATCGTGTTGTTCTGGCTATCTATCGTTCGTTGTGTTTGACGAAGACTCGACTGAAGAAAGTTAATAGCGGTTATCGGACGTGAGAAGAAGCTCATTGGTGTTTATGATATTAATGTATAATTTAATTGTTAATTTTTAAAGTTTACCGATTCCTCTCAGGTAGATACATCACAGCTACCAGAAAGACAAAGTACAGAAACGCGTTAAACAGAACACCCATCAGAGTAGGACATCCTGCCGCACTTGCGTATCGTCTTCCTAGAACAGATCCTACAAGTGAGAACACCGCAGGGCTTGATAGCAGATAGAAGATCAACGTACCGTACAACGTATGCTTGAGTTTCACACCAGAGTTTATCTGAGGATTTCCCATGCTCAGATAAGTTAGTAGGAAGAATACAGTCGCGTGTAGCAGAAGCCCGGTATTCGTAGGGCATTTTGTACTAGAATTGTACAGGTTAAACGGCAGTAACTTATTGGTTAGTCTGTAAGTCTGTGGTAGATTCACAAGTGTGAACAGAACAGCAGAACCGAAACTAATCGATATTTTAGCTGAAAGGGTTGTCATATTGGATGTATACTATGAGGGTGATTTTTACCTCGTATCCTTTAAAACTTTAGGTTTTTAAGGGATATGAGATTTTCAAATTAATGAGATGAAGAAAAAACACAAGCTATTTGCAAATAATAAAAGTATTGTAACAATTATTTAGAGTAGTCAATCATATGATGCTCTTTACTATTTTGTTTAGAGATTATCAAGTAAAGATGTCCACAAACTATTAAAAAGTAAAGATCCAATAAATATTTTGGAAGGAACTTCCTTACAGAGATAATAATAAAATGTTTTATCTAGCTAACTTATATCATGTCATTCAGTGTATTTTCCTATCCTAGTTCAAATACCTTATTTTATAAGAATAAAATTCAAGGACCTACAGGTCCTACAGGTGCTACAGGTGCTACAGGTTTAAATGGTTTAGCAAGTCTTATTATTGGACCAGGTGAATCATCAAATCAGATATATACTCCAGTAAACTACGATCCTATTAACGGATTTAATAATTCATTTTCTAATTTTGAAGGGGGGTCTCGTGTACATGCTTACGCATATCTACTACCAGTTTGCACAATTACAGATATATTATACTCAATAAGAGTAGGATCAACTGATGGAAACACTCGTTGTGCTATTTACCGTAGTGATGGCGATGGTAATACACCAAGAACATTAATCGCGGAGACGGCAAACACGTTATTAACAGGTTCGGGTACGAAGATTATTCCTTTTTCAGTATCTATTACAGAGCCTGGATTATACTATCTTGCATTATCAGGAACATCTCCAGATCTATCATCCGTTGATTTCCTTCAAAGACAATCTGATATTATTCCTCAAAAAGATAGTTTAACAGGTTTTCAATATAATATGAATATTGATGTTCTTACTAGTGGTTATCCATCTGATATATCAAGTAGCTCGTCAGCTGTTAGCTCAGGACCTAGTTGGGACTTTTTCCCATATGTTAATCGACTAAGAATAGCTTAGTTTACTTACAATATGGTGAATTAAAACATAATTACAAATTATTAGCGATCACGTCAGGAGGTGCAAAGAAATTTACTAGACCTCCGTTATGATTTGAAGTAATAATATTGTTATTACTTGAAGTTACTGTTGTCGTTCCACCCAACGCTAGATTTCCGTTAATAATAGTGTTTGCTGTATTAGCTCCCATTGCTATGGTAGCACCACCAGTAGCAAGTGAGTTTCCAGATATAGTTGTGAGTGAGACATTTCCTGTAAGAGATAATTATTTTTACTTCTATTATATTGATTAGTAAGAATGAGAGTGCTTTTCTGGTATCCTGTTAACTACGCTGGGAACTGTAACGGATCAACAACATGGGGTATAAACATGATTCATATTCTGGCGAGTGTTCCTAACATTAGTTTAGATGTACTTTATTGTGGAGATACACCTCCTCCTGTAAAGTGTAAGAATGTTACTTACAAGAAATCACAATGTAATGAGTCGATCACGTTGCTAAAGTATTTTGACAGAGTTGTTAACACATATGATTATTTCATTATGCGAGCTGCTAAAATTCTACATAACGCACAACTTTATAAATACATGATGAACTCTAAATTTGTGAGAAAGTTAGTAGTATGTGCGATCGGTAACTACTCTTTCTACCAAGAATTAAGTAATAAGTGTTTCAGAATTGTATCCACAAGTAGATACTACAATGATTACGTGACAAGAAAGCACTCTATCAATGAAAGACTCTACTACTTTTTACCAATATCGAGTAAGTTTGTTTTCACCCCTAGTAAACTAAATAGTAAGGTGATAAAGTTTGTATACGCAGGTGCTAACCGTGGTAAGGATGTTCTTTTACAAAACATGATAAAGTCTTTTTTGAGCATTAAAGTAAATGGTTTTTCAACAGTTCTTCATATCTACACTAATTCTAAAAACAATGAGTTCAAATCTCTACCAAGTAATGTGAAGATCATACGACCTATTTCTCGTGGAAAACTATTCAGAATATTACCATCCTATCATTTTTCGTACTCTATTTTTAACAGACCACATCATCTCTTCTACTCAACAAAAACAATTGAGAGCCTAATGAACGGTGTTATAACGATTGTTAACGGGTATGATGCTTGTAGAGATCTTTTAGGAGAAAACTACCCGTTTGTATCAATAGAGAGACTAGGGGCTGACAGCAATACACTGGTTAACAAGTATTGGAATAAAACATTGTACACACAGCTTATCACAGAACAACAAGAAAGATTAAAACCATTTCTCTTACAGAGTTGTACACAGGCTATGACAAAAGCCCTGTCACCGAAAGAATCTTCTAATGATTAGCTTACACATTATCCCTTAGACTGTTAAGAGATATTGAAAAGTAGAGAAAAGATCAATGGGTGGAAACTGGTGTAAAAAAGAGTTTACTACGTGGATCTACTGTGCGACCTGTCAGCATCCCGTGCTGATGGACGTGGACACAGAGTCACACTACGCGTTTATCCGAGGGTTCGCCAAAAGAGGAAAAGTTGTTAACGTACCTGTTGAGTACGGACATATTACGCAGGATAACTGTCTGTATCACGTTCACTCTGTAGAGTTTGACGGAGAGAGGTTTGATTATCCTTTAAAGACCTATGTTAGGTATATTTAAAGGTGGGATAAAAGGAAGTTCGCAGAACTTCCTTTCTCCCACCGATTATATAAACCAACTTATAGGTCTTTAAAGAAGTCCTCTTAAAAACTTTAGGTTTTTAAGGGATACACAAGATCAGATGTTGATCTCATATTGTGACCCGCCTGTTTACACCCTTGAAGATTTAAAACGCCGGTTTTAAGCCAAGAGTGTATAGTGTTTTAGGCTTTCTGGATGCCCGTAACACCTTGTCTTTCACTTTATCCAGAGT
>Ga0180438_10004394_pt1 | contig 20301 bp, 12 predicted proteins | sample SS_ome_12_FD_132455 | JGI IMG/M metagenome (GOLD analysis project Ga0180438, IMG submission 132455) | Hypersaline lake sediment archaeal communities from the Salton Sea, California, USA - SS_3_D_2 metaG | ecosystem: Environmental > Aquatic > Non-marine Saline and Alkaline > Hypersaline >... | reverse complement strand
CGGGGCGGCCGGGCGATGCCAGCGCGCGGCGAGCTACGATGCGTGGCAGCATCCATCCGCCAGCCACGGTACTCAGGCCGAACCGCAAGAAGCGCCTTCGATTCCATCGCTTGTGTTTCATTCGACTTCTCCTTGCAGCTTATTCGAAAGGCGGCTCGACCACTTGCCCTCGGGCCTACTTGTCGAGTTGCATACATTCGGAAGCAAACAGCGCGGCGTTGTCCATCCACAGGGCCAGCCGTCGCAACTCTTGATCGCTGAGTTGCACATCTTCGTGATACGTCTTGTGCGATCGGTGACGTAGTCTCACCTCTCGCGTCGGTACCTTCAGTTGTCGAAATACGGGCTCCAGCCGCTTACGCACTGACTCGGTTTCGTTCGTATCGTCGGCGGGCATGATCGGGTTGGTTTCGTGGGGGTCGTGGGCAATGTCGATGAGTGTATTATCTCCGTACAGCTTCCACCGTTGGTCCCGCGCCCAAAAGCCGTCTCGCGGCTGGCCTTGGTTGCTGCTGCCGAAAACGAAAGCCCACGGACGCGGCTTTCCAGGACGTCCTTGGATTTGCGGCAGGAAGCTGACACCGTCCAGTGCCTCAGCCGCGATGGGGGCATCCGCGGCCTCGGCAAAAGTCGCGAACAGGTCCGCAAAATCGACCAGATCGTCGGTGACAGTCCCTTTCGGCGTCTGGCCCTTCCAGCTCACGAGCAGCGGCACTTTGGTTCCGCTGTCCGACACCAGTCCTTTGCCTCCGGTAATGGAACCGCCCAGGTGCGGATGGGTGATGTACTGCGGAGTTCCGTTGTCGCTGGTGAACAGTACGATCGTTTCTTCGCGCAATTGCAATTCATCGAGCTGCTGGAGTAGTCGGCCAACGAGCCCGTCGCAGTAGGCGACCATTTTCTCGTATTGCGCCAGCGGGTCGTCCGGATTGGGCAGATCCGGCCTGGAACCGTCTGGGGCCGGCGGCCAGTGATTGGGACCGTGCGGCAGGTGCATGGCGTAGAAGACGAAAAACGGCCGGTCGCGATTGTCTTCGACGAATTGGCAGACGTAGTCCAGGTACACGTCCGGCCCGTATTCTCCGGGAAGCGAACGGATCTTACCGTCCTGGTCGATTTTGGGATCCCAATAGAAGTCGGCGGGCCCGGCATTGTAGCACCATTGGTCGAACCCCGCCTCAGCCGGCTTCTGTCCGTGACGAACGGACACCTGCCACTTGGCCGCCAAGCAGGTGCGATAACCCTGGGTCTGGAGTACGTGAGCGATCGTGCGCTCACCCTTGGCGAGTGTTCCCTTGCCAAGGAAGTTCCGATGGCTGTATTTACCCGTCAGGATCTCGACGCGCGTCGGTACGCACAGATTCACCGAGTAACAATGGTTGAATCGAAGGCCTTCACGTGCGAGAGCATCCAGCTTCGGCGTGGAGAAATGGGAATAGCCGTAGGAACCAAAGACCGTATCGCTGGCGTCATCGGCCATGATCAGGATGATGTTAGGTTTCCGCGCTCCGGGTTCCGAGGCCGCAGTCAAGCCTGCCGACAGAAGTAGGAACGCCTGAACGCAAACGAACATCTGTGAAATCGTATTCATTTTGACCTCGGTAGTATCCGTGACTGAGTCTCCTCGGAAGGCGTTTCATTCCCCCGCAGCCGCTTTCCAGTCGATTCGCAATACGCCCCAAACGTCCAGGCGAGGCACGATGACCGTAGTTTCCGCTGCCGATTCTTCGACGAGACACGGCAGCGGATTGTGTTCGGGCGCATGCACCCACGCGGTCGAGATTCGGCGGCCATCCAGCAACCGGTTGCTGACCTGGATCTTCACCGACTCCAGAGGTGGGTGTCGGTTAGCCGCCTTGTCAAAAACCTTATTCACCAAGTGGATTACCAGTGAAGCCTGCGGATCGGACAATTTTTGGCGGGGCAGCAACCAGACGCGATGATTATCGCTCGCGGTCAACAGCGGTTCGACATCAGCCAATACGGTTCGAAGGTCGTTCGAGTGGCTATTCAGTTCGACGCGACGTACCTTCTTTCCTGCGCGGTCCAAAACCGCTTGCTGGGCTGGATCGAGTTGCGGGTCACCAGGCACAAGCAACGTTTCAAGGGTCGCCAGATGCTCGTCGGACAGCCGAAACGTCAGACGATCGTCGCCCGCAATCGGCATACTGAAAGGGATATTGAGATCGAAGACGCGCTGACAGAATTCGAGGAACTGTGAGTAGGAGCTGTCCCAGCGATCTGCCATCGCGTACAACACGCCGATCTGCGAGACGCGTTCGTAGCCCTCGAACAGGGCGGTATTCTCGCGGATGAATCGGAAGTCGTTCACGTAGTCGTCGCGGTGGAAACGGACGGCGTCCAGGTCACTCTCATCCAACTGCATCACCTTCAGACTGGGAATGCAGAAGTTGGCTCCCATGGCCGTCGTCAGGGCCAGCCAGTGTCGGAGCAGGTCGGGCGTGCGCTGTTGCTTCACCCGCTGGACCGAGTGTCCATCCACCAGTGCAGCCAGAGGCACGTCAAGCGTCTCGGCCAGCTTGAAGGGAACGACCGCTTGATCGAGACCCGCCTCGGTGTATCGCATTTCACAATACAACAGATCCACGGCATCCACAGGGACCACCATGTTGTATCGCAGCGAGTTCAGATTGGCGGCCAGCGGGATCTGCTTGCCACGGTGTCCGCGCGCATGATGGATCAGTTCTCGGTACAGATCGGCGATCATGCGGTATTGATACGTCCGGTATTCCTCGGCCAGCGGGAGTTGTTGTTGCCGGAAGGCTTCGGTGTACTGCTGCTCAGTCGGGAAACGTCTTTGAAGCAGGGTGCGGTAGTTGAACCGAGAAATGTCATCAATTCCCATCTCACGCAATTGCTCTTGCGTGAACTTTGACTCAAGGTATTGGTTGAAACCGTCGACCACTTCATCGCAAAAGCAACCCAAGCCCGTGGCGGGATCGTGGATCGCGCACAGAGTCGCCAGGGCGCCGTCGAAATGAAGCAGGTCGGGGTTGGCCTGCATGCCTTCCTCTATCATCTCACGCAGTTTTTCACGACTTCCGGAATGCAGCGGGCAGCGCCACAAGGCGTCTTGCCACCACGTCACGCGCGTCGGCTGACCGTCGCGGCCCTGCATCAGCGTACTTCGCAAGTTCGGATCGTTGAGATAGCGTTGGCCGTTGGGCGTATCGGCCGGACCGGCGATGATCAGGTTGACGTCATAAGCTGCCTTGTTCACTCCCAGCCGACGGAACCGGGGCAGGTGAAATAACGCACTATCACCCCCCGGCCCCCATCCCAGCACATTGCAGCCATAGAGCCGGACCTCTTCGGGGCTGGCCCAGCGCCAGGGGATGCAGATGTCTGTCTTCCTCAACGTCATCGTCGGCTCGACACGTCTGCAAATTTCCAGCTGGCTGGTTGCCGAGACAACAGACATGGTTGACGCGCTCTCTGACGCGACAGCAGCAGGATCCGTGCGTTCACCGGAAGTCGCCCTGGCGATTAGCTCATAATTGCCGATGGGCAAGTTGGTCAATTCCCAGCGAGAATCGCCAATACGCTTTCGGTTTCCGACTGCGCCGTCAACTTGCAGCTCCACACTCCCCATCCACCCATCGGGATCGTACGTCACGACATCGGCCAGGATCCGTGGTATGGGCTCCAACCGGGCACTGGGCTCAGGACGAAAGAAGAATAGTCGAGGCTGATCCTCGGCGGGAAGGAAACAATCGGCCGAAACTGACTGTGTCGGTTCACCCGGAGTTTGCCATCGCAAGTCCAACTCGCCCGGTCCGGCAAAATTGGCGTACAACACCTGCACGTGATACCTTCGGCCAGTCTCAAGGCGAAGGGTTGTCTCACGCTCGAAGTAGCCGGGCCCCCAAGCATGAATCAAGAGCTGATCATCGACCCAGATGCACACGCCATCGTCGGACGTGGACTTCAAGACGTAGTCTCCCGACTTCGGTGGAGTCAGCCATGCGCTCCAACAAGCAGAAAATTGCTTCGCCGGCAAGTTGTCCATCGCGGATGCGATTTGCCCGTCGAATCGGAGGCTGGAATCGGTTCGCTGAAGAACCGGACGACGAAAGTCGACTCCGGAGAAGTAACGAGCGTGCCAGCCGTGTTCATCGCCGTTTGCCTGTACCATCTGTAAGTACATCGCTGCAGCAAGGAACACGAAGTGCGGCAACAGTCTCTCCCAGCCGCGCGAACAAAGAACGATTGCTCTCATCGCTTTCATTGTCACGCTTTCTCCAGGCGGACTGTCTGCTCCGGGGCATCTCCCGCGTGCAAACCGACACGCTGACTCTTGAATCCGCCGGCTTCGACCTCGTAGGTGCCGTAAAAGCCGCGGAAGGAAGCAGAACCGTCGGCGGCAAGCGGGCCTTCCCAGCGGGTGGTCCAGGTCTCCGTCAGGAGGCTCTTGAGCGCGAAATACTCCGGCTTCGGTCGGAAATCCTGGAACACAATGCCCGCGTCCCGTTTCATGCTCTGGCCATCGGCCCAGCACCACCGCAGCAGCTCGCCGATATACGGCTTGGAAAAAGCCAGTGTGTGGAAGTTGACGCTCCAGGCAGCTTGCTCCTCCGGCGTCAGACGAGTTCTCTCGAACTCCTCTTGGGGCTTGTCTTTGGGAACACACGGCGGATCGTATTCGGTGATCGCAATCTCCTTGCCAAACTGCGAGAATAGTTCGAGTCCCGCGTTGATACGCGTCATCGTCAGGGCCGCGCGGTCATGAACACCGGTATGGCCCTGGTAACCGAGCAACACCTGAGGATCTTCGGCCACCTGACGGATCAGTGGCTCGTTGCTCTGGCGGTCGAACAGCTTGCTGAAATGCCTCAGGACCCGCTTGGTCATGCCGTTGTTCAAATCGCCGATCGGCCACGGTTCCAAGGCCACCAATCGGGAGTTCGGCATGTATTGGCGGGCCAGGGTGATCATGCGGGCGGCATTGGCCCAGCCGTTCGGATGGCGGTTGTGCGCGGATGGAAAAGCGGCAGGCTTACCCGCGGCCTCCAGCCGCTCGTTGGTCCACATCCGGCTGCCGGTCTCATTAATGACATCGAACTCGATGAATTCGCCAAGCGGCTTGCCATCGCAAGGCCGCCGATGCGTCCCCACCTCCCGAAGGTGTCGCTCGATCAATTTCCACCACTGCGCCTCGGTCTCCGGCACGTTCTTCCACCACGGCTGCCCGCTGTATTTCGCATCGATCCAACGTGGCGAGCCATGTTCCTCGTAGATCAGGCAGTGCCAGCGCATCGAAATGTCTCGCGCGTGGGCGGCGTTCAGCTTCTTGTCGAAGCGATCCCACTGGTACGGCCCTTCGGGACCGTCCTCGGCTTTCTGGATATCACCCCAGTGCGGGTTCATACGGCCCGCATTGAACAGATCGAGAAACATCGGATTTTCGGAAAACGGGCCCCCGAAGCGGAACTCGTGCCGGACATGGCGAAAGCGGAGCTGCCCCGCAATCGGCGCTCCAGCGGCATCTACGACCCGCAGCTTGAAATCTCCCTTACGAATCCGCTCGATATCCCGCCGCGCCTGGTCCATCACCTCGCGCCCGGCACCGTCGATCCCATCGAAGAATTCCGGCCTGGACTCCACCGCGCGTCCGCGACGTGGTATCAACAGTCCGCCGCCAATCGCTGCGGCCTGGGCAGTCAGGAACTGTCGCCGGGAGAGCGATCTTGATCCGATACGAAATGTCATGGGGTTCCACTCCTGTCGCTATTCTTGGACTTGGCGTGGCTCGGCTTCCGAGCCCTGGCCCCCGCGGGTGTTTGAATCGGTTTCGCCGTCGCCGCTTCCTTGCCCACTCGCGGTTGGGGCAGCGGCGCGTGCAACGAGGCACGCCAGTCCTTGAGTCGCTGGTGCAACTCCCGCACCCTGGCGGGCATCGAGGGGACAAGATTCGCCTTTTCGCCCGGGTCGTTGTTTAGATCGTACAGTTCCAAGTGATTATCCTCGAAGAACTCGATCAGCTTGTAGTCGCCGGCACGGATGACGCTGCAGGGAGATTGGTCGAAACCGAAGGTGTATAGCGGCTGGTGCCAGAAGATAGCTTCACGATCCAGTGACGATTGGCCTCGCAGCAATGCAACAAGACTTTGGCCGTCCAATGCGTGACTGGGGGCGAACGATGCGCCCGCCAGTTCCAGAAACGTCGGGTAGAGATCAGTCCCGATGACCGGCTCATGACAAACACTTCCGGCTTTCACGCTTCCCGGCCAGCGGACGATCAACGGTACTCGGATTCCACCTTCGTAGAACTGGCCCTTTCCGCCTCGCAAGGGATCGACGGAAGTGAGCCGGAGAAATCCGCCGTTGTCCGAGAAGAGCACAACGATGGTGCGATCGGTCAGGTTCAACTTGTCCAACTCGTCCAACACCATCCCGATCCCTTCGTCGGCATCGGCCATCATGGCGGCGTATTCGGGATTGACGTGGCCTCCGACCGCCGATTTGGTACGGAAGCGAGCGATGGTTGCCTCCCTCGCCTCGACTGGAACATGTGGTGCGTGATGCGAAAGGTAGAAGAAGAACGGCCGGTCGCGATGCTCACGTAAGAACTTGATGGTCTGCTCCGTCAGGCCGAAGATACTTTTCGGGTCGTCCTTCTCCCGTTTTGGCCGTAAATGCTGATCGAAGCCTAGCGCCGTCGGATCGGGGCGGTGATGCCACTTTCCGGTGAAGCCGGTGACATAGCCAGCAGACTTCAACGCCGCAGGCAGTCCCACCACGGAGGCCGACAACGTCTTGTTGTTTTCGACGGGGACCAGTGGCCGTCGGGCGATCGACGAGCGGTAGGCGTCCCAATTCTTCGCATCCGACGGGTCCGGTGACACGATGTAGATGCCATGCCGAGGGCAGGACTGCCCCGAGATGATGCATGCCCGGCTGGGTGTACAAACCGGCGCGTTGACGTAGGCGTCCGTGAAACGCATCCCGTCGCGGGCCAACCGATCGATGTTGGGCGTTTCGTAGTAGGTACTGCCGTAACAGCCGGCGTCTCGCCAGCCCATATCGTCCATCAAAATGAACAGAATGTTCGGGCGCTCGGCGGCGATCAAGGGACATGCCGCCATACTGATCAAAGTAAGGCAGAGCGCAAGTTGCCCAATTCGAAGAGTCGACTTCAGGCACAGGGTTATCATCGATCGCGGCCTTCCGGCAAGATATTTGTTCGGTAGTCACCCATGGTTGCTTCTTCCTGATTTATGGTTTTTGCCACTGCCGCAAGACCACCGGGCCGGCCAGTCCCGACGCGGTGTCGGCTGGTGTTCGCGGCCAGAACAGGACGGTGTAGTGAGGCGCCAGCGTGTTAGCCACGCGCACCTCAATCGTATTGTCGTCGGGATGCAACAGCTCACTCAAGTCGAAGCGAAACGGCGCCGCGACTCGAATCCCCGCGGACTGGCCGTTGACCAGGACCTCGGCCGAAACATGCACTTGGCCTAGGTCCAATTCGCTGCGGCGGGCGGCCTCTTCGGCTGTCAATGTCACGTCTTGCCGGTAGACACCCACGCCCGAGTATGTCGCCAGGCCAAAATCTTCCCAGCGGCCCAGATCGATGACTCCTTGCCCACTCACTTCCATTCCTGGTGGAGTCGGAAAAGCTGCCCCACCGTACTCGCCCTTCGGCAGTTCCAGCCGGATGGCAACGACGGACACGCCCACGGGCGATGGAGCGATTTCGACGACCTGCCCGCACACCTCCGCCGGTTGACCATTTACCCAGACTTTCGCTGCGGCTGTTGTCGGCAGCGTCAGGCGGCTTAATCCCGGCGGTGCCCGGAAGCGATACCATCCGACCGTCGCGGTGGGTGACTCGGGCTTTACGTCGTAGATCAGGTCGGGTAGTTCGTCAAAGCATTCCAGGTAGGGAGTGGCTTGCGGGATGAGACCGCGGACCAGGCGGTACTTCGCCGGTTTCTTGCCCTTGGATCTGGGCGGTGTCTTCTCGGCAAAGATGCGGCCCAGTCGACCATCGGGAAGGTCCAGCAAGATTGCGTTCTCGCCCTGACGAAGCGGCAAATTGCCAACGCTGCCATCGACGAACTGCTCCTGCCCATTAACCCACAGCCGCCACGTCGAACTGTCCAACTCGACGCGCAATCCCAGCCGTTGATCTTGCGGCGAGCGAATCCGCGTGAAGAGTAGTTTGCGGCCCTCGGGGAGTTTGAGGAAATAGGGGTCGATGGTGCCGTTGCCGAACAGTCCCTTCTTCGGCCGGTACGGATCGCCGCCGCCGTGGGCGTCGCCACTGCTGAACGTCTTGGAGAAACTCACCGGCTGCCAGGTGGATCGGCGGCCGTTCAATTCCAGGGCTACTCCCGCCCTGATGTTGTCGGAGCGGTTGAGCACACCAGTCGCCGGGGCAGAGTTCTTCGGAAGATTGGCGGCGCACAGCCAATAAGGTCCCGTGCCCGCCCTAACCACCTGCCAGTCTGAGTCGTCGTACGTTGGATCGTGCCAGCCACGATCCTCGCCGGATTCGTTCGTCTCCTCCCGGTAGCGGAAACTGCGCACCTCCGGTCCGATCTTCTCGTCCGACGGTGGCCAGTAGAAGTCCCCCCAGCGGTTATCGCGTGTCGGTATCACGGAGAACTTCCATTGCGCGCGTAACGTGCGTACGGCCACCGGGGCCGCCAGACCAGCCGCATTCACGCCCGACGGGTCCTCTCCCTGACGCAATACGAACAAAACGGCAGTATTGGATTCCAGCCGCTGCTCGACTTCTGTCCGCGTTCGCATCAGGTCTCCCGCCTTGCGTACAAATCGATCAACCGCGAGCACGCCACCGCTGGTTGGATCCCAGATCTCCGGGACGCCGTCCACGCGGAAGCTGGCCGTGAGCGTGATGGGCTCTTCTTCCTTGTTCTGCACCAGGTACACGTCCGCGTCCGCGATACGGCGGTGCGTGTAGAACACCCGCCCACCAGAGAAGGTGAAATCGCGGTCCACTTGCTTGCCCAGCGTTTCCGTCAGCGCGGTCTCCCAGCGATCCGCTGGCAGGACGGCGCAATAGCCTCCGCTGGAAAACGTCTTTTCAACTAGCTTGGGACTGGGCATCGCATCGGGAAGATCGTTCAACAGTCTGCGCAGCAAGTTGTCCAGTTCCGGATCCTGCCATCCGGCTTCAGTGCTGGCTTGGGGTGGTGTTCCCAGGAAAAGAACCTTGCCGCCCGACTCCGCGAACGCCAATGCCTTCTCCAGGATCGCGCGTCGCATGATGGTCTCGGGCGGAAACACCAACGCCTGGTACTCAGCATCCCCCATCCGCAGCCGGCCATCTTGTATCTGACCGGCGAGGATAGAATCGTCGTCTGCGACGTCGTTGTCCATCCCGGCGTCATACATTGTCTGGGACGCTCGCATAAACAGGTCGAAAAACCTGCCACGCTGAAACAGCAAGTCCGCAGGCAGATCCGGTCGAGCAAAGGCCGGGTGGGGCTTGGGACGATCGCCGGCCAGGAAGCTGGCGATGGGGTAATGCACTGCCACATCGGCCTGATGCTGGCCGCAACTCATGGCGCAGCTCATCCGCGCCACCCAATCGGAAATCGCGCGGTAGTGGACCCAATAGGGCTGACGGAAGTGCGGATCGGGAGCTGCCCATGCCCAGGTGCTGCCGCGCGTGGTGTAGTAAAGCCCGTGCTCGTTATACAGATTCCCTCCGTAGGCGAACCCGGTGGAGAGCCAGTCCAGTGTTTCTCCCGGCGTGCGGCCCCAGCCGGTCGAGTGAAACGCCTCCAACCAGACTCGCGGCCGTTGATACAGATGACTGATCGACGACGCGATCCGGCTGTCGAAGTAGTTGCGATAGTATTGACGAGGGTTGCCTTCCGGCCAACGGACAAAATCGTCCGAACCGGGAGCCGAAAACGCACGCTGCGTACGAAAGTAGTCGATGTAGGCCAGCGGCTGCTTGGCGAAGACTTCGCGTCCCAGATTGTCGTAGGCGGCAAGCAGGCCGCGCTGCTGGGTCCAGTCAAAGACTTTCTTCCAGTAAGCCTCTTCGCAGCACTCCAGGTACATGTCGTAGAAATCCGTGCGGTACTTCGGCGTGCGCGGGCCGACATCGAAGAACAAGGCCGGCACCGCGCGGGCCAGCGGATAGCCAAGCCGCTCGGCAAAACGCCGCCCAAAGTCTTCCGAATAAGCGTATCCCTTGAGTTGGTTGCGTTTGATCTTGCTGGCGTTGTCCGCGATGCCATAACCGCGGATGGTCATCTCCAAGTCATCGTTGTCGCGTGACAGGAACGGATGTTCGTCCTGGAAGAAGCCCACGAAGCTGGTGCCCATCGCCTCGTGCCCCAGCCGCCGCTCGACCTCCCCATAGAACAAGTCGATAAACGCGTCCGCCGCCTGGGGATTGAGATAGAAATTGGGATCGGGAACCGCGACCACCGCGGTTGCCCGCCAAACGCCCGCTGGCGGCTGCCACTGAAGCACCTGGCCCTCGACCTTCTCTCTCAGGGCCACGCTCTTCTCGTCCTGTGCGACTCCGCCGATTACCGGATAGGCCCTGACGTCCAACAACTGGCCTGCGGGAAGTTCCAGCTTCAAGGGCTGGCCCGCAGCCGCTTCGGTCTGCAGGAAGGCCAGCCGAAAAGTCGGCGAGCCGTCTTGGACATGTTCCAGGGCCTTGTCGAACCAGCCGTAATCCCCGTAACCCACCTGATCGTAAAGCCAGAGCCTCATGCCCAGTCGTTTGCATTCCTGGTGAACGTGCTGGAACAGCTCCCACCACTCCGGACTGAAAAAGCGAGGCGAGCAGTTCTCGGACAACTGGATGGGGCAAACGGCTTTCACCCCCTGGGAAGCGAGCGCTTCCAACTGCCAGGTAAGGCGGTCCTTACGGATTTCCTCGCCATTCCACCACCAGATCGGCACTTCTCCCCAGCGCGCATGGTCCGGGCTGGCAAATTCCGCACGGAACTGATCGTAGCGTACCTGCGATGGGGCCCCACTGTCTTCAGGAAGAGCCGGCCTCAGCAAGAGCGTCCCAAGGATCATTGCCAAAAAGCCGACACGTTTCATGCGTCTTATTCCGGAACCAGTCATAAGGCTATTGCGTGGGAACTCTGACTGTTACCGTACGCGCCGAACCGAATTTACCACTTTCGCTTCCAAATGAACGGAGCTTCCCGTGCGGGATCCGGTCGCACCCAACATTCCTGCCGGCAATTATCCGGCATCTGCTTGTTGATGCAGATCACGGATCCGCTATCGGGCCGCGTTCATGCGGGATCGCGGCTTTCCAGCCGGCCTTCAACTTGGCACTCAACCGCTTGGCCGTATCTGCGCAGTCCGGATCAGACGCAAGATTTCGGCTCGCTAGCTGTCCGGTGTCATGGTTGTAGAGCTCCGTGGCCATGACTTCGCCGGTGTCCTGATTGAGCCACTCGGTGTAGCGATAGCGGTCGGTGCGCATACTGTAGCCCATCACGTTTTCGGCTCTGGGATATTGGCTGAAGGCGGCGGTTTTCCAAGACCGTTTGGGATCTTTGAGCAACGGCACGAGACTGACACCTTCGCAATGGTGCGGAACGCCGAGCCCGCACAGGTCGGCGAGCGTTGGATAGATGTCGACAAACTCGACCAAAGACGGCGATCTTTGGTTGCCGACGAAACCAGGTGCGCGGAAGATCAGTGGAGCGTGGGTGTCGAACTCGAAGTTCGTGTGCTTGCACCACTGACCGTAGTCGCCCAGCTTCCAGCCGTGATCGCCCCACAGGACGACGACCGTGCGGTCGCGAAGGCCGAGCCGGTCGAGTTCGTCGAGCAAGCGCCCCACCAACGCGTCCACGTAGCTGACGCAGGCGTAGTAACCGTGGATCAGTTCTCGCGTCTTGGCCTCGTTCAGCAGTTCCGCGTTCAAGATGTCGCGATACGCTCGCAATTCGCCCCAGTTGTCGAAGGCGATAGTCGGAGCGCCGACCGGTTTCACGCGGCTCGGTAGCGGAAACTGTTCGCGGTCGTAGAGGTCCCAGTATCGCTTGGGGGCGACAAAGGGCAGGTGTGGCCGGTGAAATCCGACCGCCAGAAAGAAGGGAACCTGTTGATGTTGACGCAGGGCGTCGACCGCAGCTACGCAGATGGCGCCGTCCCGATAGGTGTCGTCCGCAACGTCGGCGCGCTCGGTGGCGTTGGCGCAGCCGTGCCAGTAGCGAATCCGTTCACCCTTCTTCTTGGCGATCTGGTGCTTGCGGCGGATGATCTCCTGGTTTTCTTTCAGCGCGTAACGCAGGCCACGATTCGCGACAGCGTCGCGCTCGGTCCAGCCTTCGGGATCGTCGTCGGCGCGGTGATAGATCTTTCCCAGGCTGATAGTTGTGTACCCAGAGTTCTTGAACAAATGCGGCAGGGTCAGTACATCGGGCATGGACTTGTGCAGCGGCGTCTGCAGATCGTAGATCTTCGTCGTGTCAGGCCGGCAGCCGCTTAACAAGCTCGCCCGCGACGGCGCGCACACCGCCTGCTGACAGTAGGCTTTCAAGAATACCGTTCCCGACTGCGCCAGCCGATCAATATTGGGGCTCCTGACTAGCGACTGTCCGTAGCAACCCAACTCCGGGCGCAGATCATCCACGGCGATGAAAAGCACATTGGGACGTTCTGCGGCGGGAACACTCGAGAGTGGCATGGCGCCCAGAAGGGCGACACCGCAGAAGGCGACGGCTCTTGAATGGGTCAGCATCGAGCAGGATCCTGCAGGGGTGTCGATATCATGTACTACCGGGCGGAGCGCTGGTCGGATTTCGTTGCCCGCTTTTCGAATTCGCGGGCCATCCAATGGTTCCATTTGGTTACGATGGCAAGCCGGTCAGCCAGCGGTTCGTCGGTGCGGCAGTCGACGATGCCGCTGCGGAGGTTAGGGTGGCCGCCCGGAGTTTCATACCATCCGCACCAGGCGAATCCAATGATCTGCGGGTGGTCCAGACTCATTTCCATCAAGCCGCGGTAACAGGCTTCGAACTCCGCCACATCGCGGGCCTGATACCCCGCCTTGGCAGGCTCGCCCTGGTAGACTCCGGCGCCGGTGTCGGCCAGCAGGATGGGACCGTCCCAGTGCCGGGTAACCAGTTCCAACAACTCGTAGACGGTGTCCGGCGGCCCCATGACGTTCACGCTCAACACGTCTACGTATCGGCGCATGATATCGATCGCCCACGGCTGCAAGGGCGGCTGCAGGTGCAGCGTTTTGCGGTCGCCCAGGATCATGTGATTGGGGTCGTACCGCCGGATCGCGTCGTGATGAACGCGGTACTACTGCTCGCAGATGAGCCGCATGAAGGCGTCCATGTCCTCCAGTTGCTTGCCGGCGGATACGTAGCCGTTCAGCGGATTCTGCAGCTTCTCGATATCGCCCCACTCGTTCATCGGCACGCCGTACACCGCTCGCCAACGGTCAATGGTGCCGTACACGCGTTGCATGAGCTTCACCCATTGCTTCGCCCCGGGGCTGCCCGGCCGAGTACATTGCCTGATCCAAAGTTCAAAACTCTTTGCCCGCGAGTTCCAGGGCGGGTTATGTGAGAAGTGGTAGCCGATCAACTGCTTGTTGTCGCGCAGCGGGGCGACCAACTCGCGGCATCGCGTGTCTACGGCAGCGCGAAATTCCTCGCTCCACACGTCCCCCATGCCTTCGCCGGCCATGTATTCCTTGGGCACGCCCAGAAATGGCGTGAAAGGAAACTCCGCCCGCACCCGCTCCTCAGCCGTCCATTCCGGCACGCGCACGACGAGTTGGGTCTTGGACGGGTTGTCGCCAAGCGTCGCAGGGTCGATAGCCGCGCCGCCGATGCTGGGCGCCAGGAACGTGAATCCCCACTCGCGATGCCGGTTCCGCAGCTCGGTCATCCACTTGGTGCGGTCGTTGTCATAGCGCTGCTTCAAGTTCCACGGCATGTGCGCACCGTTGCTGTAGTGGTTGCAACCCCGCATGTGAAACGGCTTTCCTTGGGGGTCGATCACGTACCACTTGTCACCACGCTGCTCGACGTGGTAGAAATCCTCCGCCGCCAGCCGGTCGATGTTCGGCGTCTCGATCTCGCCGCCGTAGCAACCGATATCGGAGAACCCCATGTCATCGGTCATGATCAACACGATATTCGGGCGACCTGCGCCGGTAGCGACACCCGCACAGAGCAATAGCGGGGCGAGCCAGGAAACGTTGGTGTTCACAATGGAAAGCTCCGGAGTACGGGTAGGCGGTTTAAGGGGTATTGCAGGTAACACGCAGGCCGACTACCGGTCAGCCGTCCGGAAGCGATACCAGAAGGCCCCGTCGTTAAGTGCCCCAGCGGGCCTTCCACCGAGCGTGATCCAGTGCGGGTCTGTTAGTACGAAGTAAGTTGTATTCGCTTCCAACCGGGGTAGGTCGCGGAATGAAACGGTCGGAGTTCCTTCGGCCGGATGGCCGGGTTCGGGATCGGCCTGCCAGATGGGGCGATCGGGATCTTTGACGGCATAAAGCCGGATCGTCTTTCCTTGGGATTTGGCAAAACTGATGGGCCGAGAAAACGTGAAGCTCAGCCCGCTATCCAGTGGTACGTCGGTTGCCGACTCCCGCGGTTCGGCAATGTCGAATGCCGGCATTACCATCCGCAGGCGGTGGAACCCCCAGCCTTCCTGCCGCTTTCGTAGCGGCTCGCGCCACGAAGCAGGCATGACCGTCCGCTGCCCAGCAAACTCGAACCAGCGATCGTTCATGACCTGGAGTTGTTCAGGCAACGCAGCAGCCAGGTCCGTCGATTCCGCCGGGTCCCTTGCTATGTTGAACAGTTTCCAAGGCCCGTCGCTGATGCTGGAGATTTTCCAGTCCCCTCGCACCAGCCCCTTGCCCGTGAAGTTGAAGGCCCAGAAGATTTCCTCGTGGATGGCGTACTCGGCAAGCGACGGGTCGTGCAGCAGCGGCAACAGCGACTTGCCGTACAACGGCTCCAGGGCCCGGTCACCCTCCATCGACGGGTAAGCGGCGCCCGCCAATTCCAGGAAGGTCGGATACAGATCGGTCACGTGCAGTCGTTGCGACAAGATGCTGCCCGGCTGACCGCCCAGGCCCTGGGGCCAACGCAGAATCAAGGGCACCGACACGCCGCCCTCAAAGGCAGAGGATTTGTACCAACGGAACGGCGTGCATTTCAGATAAGCCCAGCCGGTCGCAGAATAGGGATGACCGCCCGGCTGCCAGGGCACCTCCAGATGGTAGGTGCGGATATCTCCGTTGCCGTAGTCGCCGCCGTTATCGGAAAAGAACAGCACCAGTGTGTTGTCCTCCAATCCGCTTTTGCGCAGATGGTCCAGCAAACGGCCGATGTTCTCGTCCAAGCGGTCTACCATACCGGCATAGGCGGCCATGCGGCGGCTTTCGATTCCTTGCATCTCCGCCGACAGCTCGCTCCACCGCGGAGTCTCGGCTTCCGCCTCGGTCATCACAAACCGTTGGTCGATCAGGCCCATTTCTCGCAGTCGTTCGTATCGTCGGCCGCGCAACACATCCCAGCCGACCCGATACGTCTCGTAGTATTTCTCCACATTCCCCCGCGGCGCATGCAACGGACTGTGTGGTGCGTTGTAAGCCACATAGGTAAAGAAGGGCTTGTTCTGTTCACAAGCCGCGTCGATCTGCTGGATGGCGCGATCGGTGAACGCGTCCGTGCTGTACCAGGCGGACGGAACCGGCTGAGGCTGTAGGCAATCTTGTTGAATCGCCGGTTCACCAGCCGTCTTTCCGGTCCAGGAGTCGATCTGCCCGCCCAGAAAGCCATAGAAGGAATCGAAACCGGCGTCCAGAGGATTGCCGGGCTGATGCCACTTGCCGGTAATCGAAGTGGCGTAGCCGGCCTCGCGCATCAATCGTGCCACGGGGAGCGATCGGCGATACTGGTCGGACTGGCAGTGGGTATGACCGGTCATCAAGCTGGTCCGCGTGACCACACACATGGGATTCACATGAAACTGCGCGCAGCGGATTCCCTCTGCTGCCAACCGGTCCAGGTTGGGCGTCTCGATCTCGCCGCCATAACACCCCAGATCCGAATAGCCCAAGTCATCGGCGACAATCAGCAGGATGTTCGGCCCGGAATCCGCCGCCGGGGCGAAACTGGTCGTCAGAAGTACAGTCAATATGAGCGTGGCTCGCATCAGAAAACCCCTATTGTAACGCACGTTCGACACTGGGAATGCCGCGATTTTCGTAGAAGTCTACCTCGATGCTGGCTTGCCGGGATAGCTGACGTACAACGGCAGGCATACGTCTTTCCAGGTCGTGTGGCCGTCCGTGCCGGGCCGAGCCGGGCAATCGGTGCGCATCAGGTGGCGGGTCTGGCCGTGGATCGTCTCCTCGATGACCACCTCGAAACGGTTCGGCCCGTTGGTGTTGCCCACGAAGCAGAGGCTGGAATCGACGTTTCGAACGACGGGGATCTCTGAGTTGAAATCGTGGCCGTGCTCGTTGCAGATGCCGCCCAGTACCTCCAGCCGGCCGCCGTGGAGCACCTCGAAGTTGGTCATCCGGCCTTCGACCTTGTAGCCGAAGACCCACATGTCGGCGCCGTTGCAGGTGAAGTTGGGCGATTGCTTGTGTTCGGTATTCATGAAGCGGATCCAGAACTGAGCATTGCGGAACACGCGATCGGTTTTGCCGAAGCCCAGGCCATTATTGATGAAGACTTTCGGTCCCGGTGCTGGGCAGTGGCTGGTGTAATTGCCGCGCACGTGGCTCAAGACCAACGTCCGCGGTGCACGGCTGACCCACATCGCGCCGCTGGGTTCCCCGAAATCTTCGACGACTAACGGCTGCGACGAATCCTCCGCCACCACCAGTTGCCCGGTCAACGATCCGTAGAAGCCCAGAATCCGCTGCACGCTGGCCGGGATGGTGACCGGAGTCCCGAGCTTGTAACGGGCCTTCGGAAAGTAGATGGTCGAGCCCCCCGAATCCATGGCCGCTTGGACCGCGGCGGAGTCGTTCGTCTGGCCGTCCCCGGCTGCACCGAACGCGTCCACATTGGCCCAGCATGTCAGATCGGATTCCCAGGGTACGACCGGCGTGTCCTCGATCGGGAGATTCATTGATCGCTTGACCTGTCCTTCCCGCAGGCTGAGCACCGGTCCACTGACGTACTCGTCAATCGCCAGTGCTTCAACCGTCGGCTGGCCTTGAAAATGAACACCCGCCCCGTAGCCCGGTGCCTGGACATTCCGAGCGAACACCTGCCCTTGGCAAGCGTCGATGGCAGGACCGCTGCCGGCAAGGCATTCCAGCTGGCTGTCAACCAGGACCGCCTGGCCTGCGGCATTGTTCAGCGCCAGGGCTGGCACACAATTGACGGATCGCAGCTTGCGTATCGAAGTCGAGCATTGTTCCAGCGACACGCCCGCCACGTTCTGGCCTTCCAGTGTGACGTACTCAAAGCAGTTATGCGTCATGTGGTAGGGCGTCATGCGAATGCCGTAGTCGAAGCCTTGTACGGTGATATCGTCGTGAAACCCCATCGTGGGGCAGATGCGGATGTCGATCCCTGCCACGCCTTGGCCGTCGCCCGAGACGATCGTCACGTTGTGGATTCCCGAGTTGTTGGCTCCGCAGAAGTCCAGGCCGATCGCGGCTGGATTGCCTTTGCCCGTGTCGATCGTGATGTTGCGGAACATATTGCAGGCTACGGCGTTGTTCAGGTCGGCCTTGCCGAAGGATACGACCGGCTTGGCGCCGTCGTGGAAGCCCGGGCAATGGTCCTTCAGCCGGATGATCGTCTTGTCACGCGACTGGCCGATGAACCGAATTCGCACAAGGCGTTCGAAGATCCGCCCGTCCTTCTTGTTCGCACTTTCGGGATAGCTCCGCCAAGGGCCCGAGTAAATCACCGTGTCGCTTACCAGGTAGGTACCGTTGGGCAAATAGATGACGTATTCGCACAGCGGCGACCGCGGCCCGGCTCCGGTCCACTCGTAGTTGTCCATCTCGGCCAGCACCCAATCGTACGCCCGGACCAGCGCGGCCGTATCGTCAGTGATGCCATCGGCCTTGGCGTTGAATGGCGGTTTGGTGACATTGAGCACCCGTCCGCCCTGACCGGCATCAACGAACACGTCGGCGGGAAGCACATAATCAAGTTGCGGATGGCGGTCCCCAGGCTCCACAAAGGCTCCCTGGATTAATACGGCGGCAACCAGAATTCCTTCCATAATCATGAGCATCGTCAAGGATCCTCTTGTAAGGTACGGCGCTGGATCGCCTGGGTGCCGGGGGGCAGCGGCGAATGCTGCAGGTTTTCCAGGCGCAGTTTCCGGACATCGTCGGTCAGCATCACCGGTCGCGCGTCCTGGGCGTCCGTCGTGCTCAGTTTCAAGTTGTCGGCTTGCAGCGTGCGAATGTGGCGGCCGTAGACGCCCCAGACCGGCAACTTGCGGTTCCACACGCCGACTCCCGGCTTGCGGATCGGATCCTGTAACGAGGGCGGTCTGCCGAGTCGCGGGTCGATGACTGCGTCGGGCGTGTACTCGACCTGCATGTCGCGGAGGGTCACCTCACCGATCGGCTGTTCCGCCCAACTCTCCAGTGAAATGGCCGAACTGTAGACACCGGTCGCTTTCAGCCGCTCGAAGGTCAAACGGTCGGCCGTATTCCCCTCGCGGATCGATACATGCAATGCGCAGGCCACGTTCTCCATCGTCACGTCGCTGACATGGATATCTTCCAAGGGACCGGGCGTCGGCCCCCAGGCCGAGGGCTGCAGGATCAGACCCGCGAGCATGTTCGTGCGGTGCAGGTTCTCCGAGGTGCGGTGTTCAAATTTGCCGGGACCGAAGAACTTGCACCGAGTGAACGAGAGGCCGCGCGCCGGTCCAATCAGGCGTACACCATTACAAGAAGAATTGATGACGCAGTCTTCCACAGCACCGTCCTGGATGTAATGTCCGGCGATCGAGTCGTCGCCTGTGTAAAAACGACAATCCGTGATCCGCACGTCTCGATTCCAATGTTCCATGCTTCCCCGAAAATGAACGCCGTCCCAACCGCCTTCGAACGTCGCATTGTTCACACGCACCTTGGTCGAAGCGTAGAAGAAAAATGCGTAGTTCGCGGAGTCGCGGATTGTTACTCCTTCGAGCGTCACGTCATGGCAATCCGAGAGGAGAATGGTGTGTGGACCACGCATCTTCTCCTCGCCTTTCGGATCGAAGACCTGGTTGCCATCGATCACGCCCTGGCCCGTAATCGCGATGTTCTTCAGCCTCTCGCCGACGATCAGGCCTCGGTGCCAGCGGCTCTTGCCCCAGTCGCCGGACTCGAAACCCCGATAGGCTTCCACATCCTCAGTGCCAACCAGCCGTGCACCTTCCTCCAGGTGCAATTCCACACCGCTATGCAGCCGCAAAGCCCCCGACAGATACCGTCCCTCGGGAAACAGCACCCGACCGCCCCCCGCGTCGCCGCAAGCGTCAATCGCCCGCTGAATCGCGTCCGTGGCGTCGGAGGCGCCGTCGGCCTTGGCACCCAGTTCGCGGACATTGAAAATACCTTCGCTCTGCCCTATCGCAACCTGGGAGATGGCGAAAACCAAGAAGAAGAGGACGTTATGTAGTCGCCGCATGGTGTTCATTTCTTCATTGATCACGATCCGGGTTCGCAATTGGTCTGGTACTGTGCCGCTCAGGGTTTTCTCCTGGCTGCTTTCGTGCGTTGCTCGGACGTTTTGCCGACCGATTCGGGCATTTTTTGCGCCGCTTTGGCCCCTCGAGCGTGAGCTTGTTCCAGTTCAGCCCGGTACTCGGCCAATCTGGCCTGCATCTTCTTAGTCCGTTCCGGTTGTGATTCGGCCAGATTGCGTTCCTCGTACGGATCAACGGCAAGATTGAACAGCGACACCTCGTCCCGGTACTCGTCCAGTTTCCAGTCGCCGTCGCGCAAGGCCATGCGATCGGGCATCAGCCCCCAAACAAGCTCGCGGTCGCAACGTCGCGTTGCCCCGAACCAGACATCGCTCACGTCGCGTCCATCAGGCTGATAGTCGCCGATCGACACCTGAGCCAACGAACACACGGTGGGCAACCAATCGACGGCCGCCCAGACAGATTGCCGGTCGACTCGTCCCGCCGGCACGTGCCCCGGCCAACGCACGATCGCCGGTACGCGAATCCCGCCTTCGAAGTAGTCTCTGTTGCTGAAGGTGCGTTTGTTTGTTTTGGCCAATTAGAGCGGCTTACGTTTTACGGACCGGGCGAGTTGTGTATGTCAAAGTGGGCGATCGACATAGAGTGAGCGGACCT
>Ga0180438_10004393_pt1 | contig 20306 bp, 16 predicted proteins | sample SS_ome_12_FD_132455 | JGI IMG/M metagenome (GOLD analysis project Ga0180438, IMG submission 132455) | Hypersaline lake sediment archaeal communities from the Salton Sea, California, USA - SS_3_D_2 metaG | ecosystem: Environmental > Aquatic > Non-marine Saline and Alkaline > Hypersaline >... | reverse complement strand
CTTCTAGCGAGGTACAGAAGGGCACGCCGGCGATAGTAGCTCCGTCGCAAGGCGCCGATGCTGAACGGTCTATCTTTGCTCGCTGTACTCTCCCCATAAGGCGAGGGAGCTACCGAACTGCCTCAGGTTCAGCCGCGCGACAAGAAGCCCAGTGGGTTCCGCTTCACGCCACCTTGACGGATCTCAAAGTGCAAATGGGGGCCAGTAGATCGGCCGGTGCTGCCCATCAGGCCTATCAGATGCCCGCGCTGGACACCCTGCCCCGCGATGACCCTGATTTCAGCCAGGTGGGCATACAGGGTCTCGAATCCGTTGCCGTGATTGACGATGATGTAGTTGCCGTAGCCGCCCATCCAACCAGTGCTCGCCACATAGCCCGTATCCGCAGCATAGATGGGCGTCCCTGTCGGAGCGCCGATGTCTACGGCCTGATGTCCCAACCAGTAGCCTTGTGTTAGGTAGCCACTCGCCGGCCACATGAAGTTGCCGGTGCCCTGTGGTGCGTCTACTGGGGGGGGAGCAGAAGCGCGCACGTACTTGGGAACAAGGGGGCGCGTACCACCAGGTACGACCAGTCTTTGACCGGCCTGTAACTCGTACGGCTCGTTCAGGTCATTGTATTCGCACTCAATCAAGACCGAAGGCTCTACGCTGTACCGTTTCGCTATACTGTCCAACGTATCGCCAGCCGCGACTTCATGGTAGGCTCCATCCAGGGGAAGGATGAACAGTTGCTGGCCCACCACTATGTAGTCCGGCCACGTCTCCAACTCGGGATTTGACCACAGGATGGTCTCCGGTCTCAGTCCAAAGCTCTGTGCTATCTTGGAGACGTTGTCTCCTGACTGAACGGAATAGACGATGACTCCCCGGCGTCCCCGCTCGGGAACGATGGTTATCGGTGCGGCACCCCTGGTGAGGAAATCAGGATCTTCAAGCCCAGCCGTGCCCCACGAAACGAAAGTCAGCTGTTCGCGCGGCGCGAACCCAAACTCGAAGGCCTCGGCCCTACTCAAGTTGCCTATGCCCAGGCCGCCGCTGGAAAGGATGAGCGCCAGGGATAGAATGAGCGCCATGTGGGAAGCGTAGCGCGTCGGAGCCAGATCGTCATTCTCAAGCCAGCGTGAGAGAGCGGCCAACAGACGCGGACTCTTGTCTTCAGGGGATAGCTCTACCATTCGATGATCGTCTGCGAATCGGCCGATATCAACCGAGTTCCTTCTGGAGATTCTCCAGGAACTCCTTGTTGGTCTTCGTCTTGCCCATATAGGACAACAGAGGTCCGATAGCCTCCGTGCCTCCTCCCATCCGATCCACCATGTTGCGAATCACCCACACCTTGCTGAGGACGCTCTCATCCAGGAGCAGTTCCTCGCGCCTGGTTCCAGAACGCGCGATGTCGAAGGCGGGGAAGATACGCCGCTCAGCCAGCCGCCGGTTGAGGTGCAACTCCATGTTCCCGGTGCCTTTGAACTCCTCGTATATCATGTCATCCATGCGACTGCCTGTGTCTATCAGACAAGTCGCCATGATGGTGAGGCTACCTCCCTCTTCGATGTTCCGAGCAGCGCCGAAGAAACCCTTAGGCGGATAGAGAGCCGCGGGATCCAAGCCGCCGGAAAGCGTACGTCCGCTGGGAGGCACCGTGAGGTTATATGCTCTCGACAGCCGGGTGATGCTATCCAAGAGAATGACAACGTCGCGGTTGCCCTCCACCAAGCGCTTGGCCCGCGCGAGACACATCTCCGCCACCTTGGTATGGCTCGTAACTGGGTCGTCGAAGGTCGAACTGTAGACCTCGGCTTCCACCGAGCGGTCCATGTCGGTTACTTCCTCTGGTCTCTCGCCGACCAGACAGACCATCAAATGGATATCACGATGATTGGCGGAAATGCCGTTTGCGATTTGCTTCAACACGGTCGTCTTTCCCGCCTTCGGCGGGGAAACAATCAATCCACGCTGACCGCGACCGATCGGAGCCAGCAGGTTGATCATCCGGGTGGTCAGTACCTTGGGCGAGGTCTCGAGATCCATCAACTCGGTGGGGAAGATGGGTGTCAGGCTCTCGAAGGTCGGCCGACGCTTGGCGGCTTCGGGATCCAGGCCGTTCACAGCCTCCACCCTCAACAGACCGTAGTACTTCTCGGAATTCTTCGGCGGCCTCACCTGACCGATCACGGTGTCACCTGTGCGCAGGCCGAACCGCCGAATCTGAGACTGAGAGACATAAACGTCGTCCGGACCAGGCAGCAAATGGTCCGTCCGCAAGAATCCTATTCCTTCCTGAACTATCTCCAGGATTCCGCCCCCAAAGATATGTCCTTGCTCCTCCGCTTTCGCTCTCAATAGCCGAAAGATGACGTCCTGCTTCTTCGCGCGGCTGATACCAGCTATGCCCTGTCCAGCAGCGATTTCCCTCAGTTCCTCGAGAGTCATCATCTCCAGCTCAACGATATTCAGTTTGTCGGGATGTCTGAACTCAGACTCATCGCTACTCTGAGTTGTTTCATCAACGGTGCTCATGGGCCGCCCTTTCTCCCTGATTACACGACAAGAACAGGAAACACGATTCGACTTCAGGCTGAGACAAAGGACCAAGAAGAACTGCCGGGACATGAACCCATCGGCAATGCCAAGGGGTCGCGCTCACATAGACACCTTCTCAACAAGGGATAGTGCGCAAGAGGGTTCTTCCATGGCGAATAAGGGGAATGAGAATCAACCTGACTGCGGTATATCAGTAATAGTATAGCATGTTTGGCTCCATTCGTCAAGTCAATCCCCGGTGCGCCAGCGAGCGCAATCCTACCCCTTGACTGCGGCGAGCCCCTCAGCCCGAGACCCGACACGCCCCGCGAACCACAGTTTTCTCGGATACGGCAAGGCTGTGAGGCGCAAGCAGGGCTGCGCACACCCTGGGAGCCACGTGCAACCTGATAAGCCACTGCGCGCCTCCTACAGCCCCCGGGCGAAGAAGATGGCTATGTCCTGATTGGGATAGTATTGATCGTGGAATCCGCTAAACGTGAAGCCGTGCTTGCGACAGAAGCAGATGGCCGGATAGTTCTTGGTCTGCGTCTCCAGCACAACCGTGCGCACATCGTGTTCTCTTGCCCAACCAAAGGCATCTCGCAGCAATTCACTAGCGATCCCCTGGCGCCGGTGCTTCCTCCGCACCACCAGATCGTTGATCCATCCAACTGCCCGCCAAGGCTGAAGGACCATATTCAGGTAGCCTCGGATCTCTCCCTCATGCTCGGCGACCAAGAAGCAGTCGCCACGTTGCCAGTCGTCCACGAGGCAATCGCTGTCTCTAGGGGGCTTAGCTCGAACCGAGCGCGGGAGCCTGATGGTCTGGAAGGTGACACTGATCTGCTCGTATGGCCTCTCTTCAGTGCGAATCTGCCATACGTGTTCCGTCACGTACGATGTATCGATGAGCACACACGCGCTGAGGTCTTGAAGATTCCCCTTACGGACGCTCATCTCTCGATCTCTATACTCTGCGAGAAAGATTCTCCCAGCGCCCGCCCGTTCTTGACCAGGTACGCAGGCACGCCACTGCCGGCAAGACTGGCCATCACCTCGAGTGAAGCGGGGGCCTCACCAAAGGTGCTCGCTTCCAGATGGACAACCACAACATCTACGCCCTTGCGCTTGAGGTCCCTCACCGAGCCCACCCAGCTGGTGTGCGTAGATGGAGTGATGACTATCGCGGTTGAGCCTCCGCCCAGCTGGTTGGCCTCCGCTGCCACGACCTCAGCCAGAGCAGCTCGCCCCTGGGCTCTGATCACTGCTAGCGACTCCAGCAACCTTACCAGCTGCCGCTCGCCCCTGTCCACCTGCACCAGTTCTCGACGTTGGCCATAGCTGACCATACCCAGGGCTCTTCCTTGGGCCAGCAGATGCTTGGCCAGGGAAGCGGCGACCGTGGCAGCATACTCTTCCGTGCTGGGATGGAGTCGCACCGTCTGGGAAACCAGGGGTGGTGCGCTCAGGGAATCAAAAACTGGCTCGTCTGCATAGGATCCCACTTGGACCGCCTCGTCCATGTCCACAAAGAGCCAGATGTCCGCCCATGGGTCGAGTTCGAATTCCTTCGAGATCAATCTACCTCTACGAGCCGTGGATAGCCAGTGAATACGATTGAAGCTATCACCTGGCATGTAGTCTCTCACCCCGGACACGTTGGTGGTTGTGTGTTGGGTCTGACGCTGCAGCGCATCTCCACCGGAGAGCCGCCCTACAGGGGCCCTGAAATGAGGCACCTCAACTGTGGCCGGATAGACCACGAGAGTGGAAAACAAAGGCAGGTCGCGCTTCATCTGGAAGAGCCCCAAGGGATCACTGCTAACCAGCGTCACTGGCCCGAAGGTGAACTTGCCCCGCATCTTGCATCGAGCAAGCACCATCCAACTACGCTCCCCGTGGGGAGACAGCGAGCTCAGCACGCGGTCCGCCCGGTACCCCTGCAACCCAGAGCGATCCACCAACCCCACCCACAACTTGGGAAGCGGCCCGTCGTTGCGTATCAGCAACCTCTCCTGAATGAGACCTCCCACCTGTGCTCTACTGGAGCGTAGTTCTCGAGTCGCAACAAGCCACCGCATGTTCAGCCAAGACCAGATGAAAGAAATGACAATCAGGGCCAGCACGACGTACAGGGTACGCACGAACAGCGCGTGGCCGGTGACGAGGGTTGGCACTAGGAGCAGCGCGAGCAGCACAAAGATCGCGCGATTTGCAGTTATGCGCACAAGCGGTGCCTTTCTACGGAAGCCCAGCGCTTCTACCCTTGCGTCTGAACCGGAGCGCCGGGTGCCTCGACGGCCTGCAGGATCTCCTTGGTCACCCTGCGGGGATCAACTTCTCTTATCTTGGCCGCCGGATTGACGATGAGGCGATGTGCTAGCGTGGGCTCAGCCAAGGCCTTCACATCATCCGGGACGACATAGTCCCGTCCCAGAATCGCAGATCGAGCCTGACACGTCCTGTACAGGGCCAGCGCTCCCCTAGGACTGCTGCCCAGATAGACATCGGGGTGCCCGCGGGTGGCACCGACCAACGAGACAATGTACTCCTTGATCGCATCGTGGACGTAGACTTCCTTGATAGTGTCCTGCATCTCCAGCAGTTTCTCCGCATCAACCACCTGTTCTACGGCTTCAATGGGATGAACGTACTGCTGAGCCTCAAGGATACGTATCTCGTCGGCGGGGCTGGGGTAGCCCAGGCTCACGCGGACCAGGAACCGGTCTAGCTGGGCTTCAGGCAATGGGAAGGTGCCCTCATACTCGATCGGGTTCTGCGTTGCCAGCACTAGAAAGGGTCTTTCCAGGAGATGGGTAACGCCATCCACCGTCACTTGGTGCTCTTCCATCGCCTCCAGCAAGGCCGACTGTGTCTTGGGAGTCGCGCGATTAATCTCATCGGTGAGGACGATGTTGGCCATCACCGGTCCAGCACGGAATTCGAACCTTCCTGTGCTCTGGTCATAGACAGAGACGCCCGTCACGTCACTGGGAAGCATGTCAGGAGTGAACTGGATGCGCTTGAAGGTACAGCCCAGAGACTTGGCTATGGCCTTGGCCAACATCGTCTTCCCCACTCCCGGAACATCGTCAATCAAGACATGCCCCTGGCAAAGCAGGGCAATGAGGGTCAGCTGGACCTCATCATGCTTTCCAATAATGACGTTCTCTACATTCCGTATGATCTTCTGCGCTGTGGATTGGACTTCCTTCATCGGTGGCCACTCCCTAGGGTCGAGCGGGTTTGACGCCATCGCCTCCGTGCGTCTTGGTATCGTACAGAGCTTGGTCGGCCATTCTCACTAGTTCATTTTGGCTCCTGGCGTCGGTGGGATAGCTGGCTACACCTATGCTGATGGTCATAGATCGATCATCAGCAGGCTGGTGGCCATCCTGCCCGCTCCGCCTTGCCCTCACCAGCTGTGCTAAGCGCTTCGCAGTTGTGATGGCGTCGGACTTGCCAGTTTCCACCAGTAGAATCGCGAATTCATCGCCACCGTATCTGGCCACGGCATCACAGTTGCGAACTGATCGCTTGAGGGTGCTGGCTACGTCTATTAGTACTTCATCGCCTGCCTGATGTCCAAGCTCATCGTTGATCACCTTGAGCTGATCCAGGTCTATCATCAGGAGCGAAAGGGGGCGCCGGAACCGAGCGGATCGAGAGACCTCCGCTGCCAGAAGCTCGTCGAAGGCACGTCTGTTATACACCTCCGTGAGACCGTCAAGCTGCGACAGGCGCTTGTAGAAATCGCGTTCCCCCGCTGCCTGGAGGAGACTTCTCTTCTCCAGGGCCTTGTCCACCACGATCCTGATGCGGTCCACATTGAACGGCTTGCTGATGTAGTCATAGGCGCCCAGCTTCATCACCTCGACGGCGGACTCAACCGAGGCATAGGCAGTGATGACTATCACCTCGCACAGGGGGTCCAGTTCCTTCGCCTTCCTCAGTACCCCCATGCCATCAACGCCGGGCATCTTCAGGTCCGTGATGATTAGGTCGAAGGAGTCCTCCTCCAGTTTGGCAATCGCCTCCTGGCCTCCCCCACACACCTCCACTTGGTGCCTGTCTCCATCCAGGATTCTCTTGAGAAACCTGCAAACCACCTCCTCGTCGTCGACAACGAGAATGCGGTGCAAGCGCTCTTCGGCCTCCTCAGTGACTGATTCTGTGGCATCATTGCCCAGTTTGAGCTGATTGGTGGTTTGCTCAACAGCTCGCGACGGGGACATCATCCTTCTCTCTCCCAAACCCTGCGCATGGAGCCGAAGTCTATGGGGAGTGACATCCATTATAGCAAACTGAGCCGGTTCACGCAAACCCTCCACCTGGGCACTTCGCGACTCACAAGGACCCATGAGCTCTTCCACCGCGAGCTGCGACCTTGATCAGATCAGGGGCCGGGTCGACCCACGCGGGTTGGCGCATCATGCCCACTCAGAGTCGGGTGACATGCCCGGACCCACACCAACATAGAGGAATTGTACAGTGGCAGCCGGGAACCTGCGAGCTTCCCGGCCTGCGCCAGCTGAGCCTGCATCTGATTGTCAGCGCTCTCGCCGCGTGGTAGAATAGTCACAGCTTGCCATCGGAAGAGCTGAGGTGAGATGCCAGGAGAGTGGATTCTCGTTGTGGACCGCGATCCCAGCAGCTTGGGATTCTGCACCCGTATCCTAGAGCAGCAAGGATATCACGTGAAGGGAGCCGGTAGCGGACGCCAGGCGGTCGAGTTCGCGCAGAGTATCAGGTTCGACTTGATCCTGAGCGATCTCACCACGTCTGCCCAGGATGGCGTGGACGCGGCGCGAGCCATCAAGGAGGCGGATCCCTCCACCATGGGTGTGGTCATCACTGGTCTGAGAGATATGCGTGCAGGGATCGCTGCGCTGCGCAAAGGAATGGACGATTTGCTGGTCAAGCCTTTCTCTCCGCAAGAGCTGCGGGAATCGGTGTCGGCTACTCTGGCAAAGGGGCGCACCCGGCGCGAGAACGTCCGCCTCAGGGCATTGATCCCGCTCTATGAACTGAGCAAGATCTTCATGGGCTTCACCAACCTGGATCTGCTGCTCACTGAGATCGTGGATGTCTGCTGCCACGAGACTGACGCGGACCGTGCTTCCCTGATGTTGCTGAACGAAGACGGCCACACCTTGACCATCAAGGCGGCGCGAGGTCTGCCCCAGGACGTCATACAGACCACCCGCGTCGAGCTGGGCGAGGGCATCGCGGGCAGAGTTGCTGAACGACGAGAGGCGCTTGTCCTGGACGACAGCTCGCCACCGAGTGCCGAGTTCGCGAAGCTAATGAAGCAGAGCCAAGTCTCTTCCGCCATCAGCATACCTCTCATCGTGAGGGAGGAGTTGATCGGTATTCTCAACTTGAGCAAGCTGGGGCAAGTGAGCTCCCCCTTCACCGCCGGCTCCCTGGAACTGGCGTCCGTCCTGGCAGGCCAGGCCGCCATCGCTATCAAGAACGCACGTCTATTCGAAGAGACCGATCGTGCATACAGACAACTCAAGAAACTGGACGAACTGAAGAGCGAGTTCATCAACGTTGCGTCTCACGAGTTGCGAACCCCACTAGCCATCCTGCTGGGATATGCCTCTCTGCTGGACGAACAGGCGACTGACGCTACAAAGACACACACTCAGGCGGTCATCCGCAGCGCCTTGCACCTCAAGAAGCTGGTGACCGATATGCTCAGCCTTCGCTACCTCGAAGCCGGCGAGATGGAACCTGAACTGCAACTCTTGCAGGTCTCAGATGTGACCCAGAAGGTGGTTGACGAACTGGGTTTCTTGGCCGAAGACAAGGAACAGACGCTCACATTGGATGTTGCACGGGATATGCCCCCCATCTGGGCCGACCGAGGCATGCTATTTCTGATCATGTCCAATCTTGTGTCCAACGCTGTCAAATTCACATCGCAGGGGGGAGCGATCAAGTTGACGGCGGTGATGGGCGAACACGAGCTAACCGTGTCGGTGGAGGACTCAGGCATCGGCATAGCCGCCGAGGAGTTCGACAACCTCTTCGGTAGTTTCTATCAGGTTGGCAGTTCCCTCACAAGAGAGTATCCAGGCCTCGGCCTGGGTCTATCCATCGTCAAGGAGTTAGTGGAGCTCCACGAGGGCAAGGTGTGGGTGCAGAGCATGGTAGGCAGAGGAAGCACCTTCTTCTTTACCATCTCCCGTCAGCTCGGCCCGCAGCTGAGGACCGACCAAAGATCGCGAAAGGACAACTAAGGATGATTTCAGCAACAGACCTCAGAAAAGGGGTCACCTTCGAGTTAGACGGAGAGCTTCATCGTGTTCTGGAGTATCAGCACTCATACATAGGGAGAGGAAGCGCCAACGTCCGCGTGAAGTTGCGCAATCTGCGCACGGGGCGCGCCGTCGACCGCACCTTCTCTGCCAGCGAGAAATTCCAAGACGTGCGTCTGGAGCTCCGACAAGTGCAGTATCTGTACCGCGACGGTGACCTCTTCTACTTCATGGACACCGAAACCTACGAGCAGCCAGCCCTATCGGCGGAAGTCTTGCGTGACAATGTGCACTATTTGAAGGAAGGAACTCTCCTCTCCATCTCCATGTATGAAGGTAGAGCCGTGGAGATAGAGCTGCCTGTCACCGTGGAGCTGGAAGTGACCAAGACCGATCCCGGCGTCAAGGGAGACACGGCTACAGGGGCCACGAAGCGCGCCGTGCTGGAGACCGGCCTGGAGGTTCAGGTGCCGCTGTTCGTCGAAGAGGGTGACATCGTGCGCGTGGATACTCGTACAGGGGAGTATCTCACACGGGTGTAGCCACTTCCCGGGCGGGCAACGGGTCCTGATCTTTCCCCAAAGAAGGTGCGAGGGTCAGCTCCGGTTGGGCGTTCTTTCCCACTATTAGATCGATCTCCTCCGTCAGGCCTTCGAGAAGAGGAATCGCAATCTCGTCTTCCAGCCTCGGGAAGGAAAAGTGGATTTCCGATGCCGTGCGGCGGAGTTCATTCCCCAGGGGGTATTCCACCTCGATCAGTCCCTTGATGCTGTCCAGGGTTCCGGGCTCCGAACGCCGCAGGCCAACCCGCAGCGTCCAGCAGGAGGGCTGGTCCCACTCGGGCCACTGGCCCTCAATCAGAGCCCGGGCTGTTATCGACTTGTATGGCCCGCACAGAGCCCAACAGTGATCCCAGAGATCGATCCGCCGGCCATCTCCTGAGGTCCCCAGGGAGATCTTGGCGTACGCCCAACGTGTGATGCTCCTCACGCCCAACCACTTCACGGTCTCCCGTTGCTCTCCCTCCAGTCTGGCTCCGCGGTCGAAGGAATTGAGCAATGAGATACCCTCTTCGCTCCGGGCGTACAGACGGCTCTTCCAGAACCAAGATCCCAAGTCACCTGGGCCGTCCTTTCTGATATTGTTGATTTCCAGGAACTGGTTGGCCAGAACCTCGCACAGGATTCGTCGGACATCCGCCAGGTGTTCTGCCTGACAGCAAGCATCCGGCTCGCCGCCAATCTCCTGCTGCCTATGGATCGTCCGGGACAGTCTGACCTCCGGTGGCAGCAAGCTCTCAGGATGCCACGTTCTTCCTCCCATCTCCACGAGATCGGCGACGAAAGGTAGCTCGTCGAGGCCATCGAGCAAGCCCCGTGCGCCAACAAAGGGAGGCTCGATGGACGCGATTCTCTCTTCCTGCTCCATCTGCCACATCAAGTCAGTGAGCACACCGCGCGCGAGGAGCGCGATGCGTTTCCACGCTCCCTGATAATCAGGAGGCACTAAGCCCTGCACCCGGTGTAAGACCGCCTGTAGATCGGCCGAATGAAAGTCAGATAGTGGCCGCTCTTCGTGTTCCACCGCAGACATCTCCTCCGCTAGGAGATCGGCCATGGTCCTTTCCTCAGCAGGCAGTTGGCAGTCCCGAAGGGCGAGCCGTATTGCTGATCGAGGGCGTACATCGTGCCCCAGAAAGGGATCCTTCCCCCTAATCAAGCGGTGCAGGACCAAATGAGGGGAAAAGGCGTCCTGGCCCGAGACAAACTCCGCGCTCAGCTTGGCGAAATCGTGGATTAGGACCCCTATCTCGTTGAGGAGAATCGCATTGCGGACTTCGGGGCTTCCCAAGAGCCTCAACGCTTCACACTGTGCCATGCAGGATTGTCTCAATCTGGGGCGTAGTCCTGACCAATCAAGACTCATCTACCCCGGCATCCTTATCACTCAGAACCGTACCGTGCCCTCGATGACAGGTACCACCGTGCCGCCCACGCGCACCCTGGTGACCTCATCACCTGCGCGGTCCACCAGAAGATCGAGTGTGCTGGGCCTGCCCATCTCCGCACCTTGCTCGCTCACGAAGTGGTTGGTGCCGTTTGACACTGAGACTGCCTGGTGATGGACGAGGTATGCCCCCAGGGTCCCGTTGGCGCTACCTGTCGCGGGGTCCTCCGGCACCCCTAGGGCAGGAGCGAACATGCGGACGTGCACCGCGGCCTCGGGCCGCTCGGTCTCGAAGGTGAAAACGAATACCGACTCCGTCCCCACAGCCTCGCATGCCTTTCCCAAAGCGGCGGTGTTGAGCCGGCTGGGATCTATTCCTTGCACGTCGGCCAACGAGCGGATAGGGACCATCAAGGACGCCATACCGGTGGACACCGCTTGCACCGGCAGCCCCGTGTCTTGTATCGCCTCCACAGGGACTCCCAGCCCGGCGGAGAGATCGGTCAGGTCTTCCAAGATGGTGAGGAACCTTGGCTTATCGCTAGTGATTATCACCCGATTCACCCCGCCGTTCTCCACCTCGAGATCGGCGGGGAGCACCCCTACGCCCAGCTCGAAGTGCACTCGCGTGACTGGCTCAAGCAGTTCCACACGCCCCAGTCGGGCCAACACCCAGTGTGTGCCCACCACCGGGTGACCGGCGAAAGGAAGCTCGGCAGCGGGGGTGAAGATGCGGACCTTGAAGTCGGCGCTCCTGTCCTCAGGCGGAAGCACAAACGTCGTCTCCGACAGATTCATCTCCCGCGCGAGCTTCTGCATTTCTTGCGTGGTGAGCCCTTCGGCGTCCGGGAAGACCGCCAAGGGGTTGCCCCCAAAGGGTGCATCGGTGAATACGTCCACTTGCAGAAAACGATACTCTCTCACTCTATTCCTCCTCTGATTCTCGAATACTGCTTCGCGGCCCGATGCTCGCCTATCACCAGACCATTCAGTGTCACGTCGGCAAAGGCGCCGAGTCGCCACAGAAACATCTGATCTGTAATGCCAGCTCCGGATCATTGCCACTCCTTTGAGCCTCGCCAGCGGCCTCCGACCAGGCAAGCACACCTAGGGTATCTCCTTCCTGAACTGGAATGCCAACCTGGAGTAACCACACCTTTCCCAGAAGCCATGGGCAGCTTCTCTGTAGAGATCCGAGATCGCTTCTATACCGCTGGCCCTACCATCGTCGATGATCTTGTCTTCTACGAATTCCACTAACGCAGAACCAATACCTTCCCCTCTTCGGGCCTCGTCTACGATCAAATCCTCTATGGTGGCTACCTCTCCGTCGTGGAAGAACGTCCAGCGGAATGAGACGGTGATCAGACCGCAGAGCATCCCCCCGTCTTCGTAGCCATACATCCAATAGCCCCACTCCTCCCGGTATCTTTCAATGATATCGCCAATGTGCTCCTCTTCAATTCCCTTCTCGGGCCACAGCTGGCGGAACAACTCTGCCACCCTGCCCGCTTCCGCCCGCGTCAACTCTCTGATCACTGCACCCCCCAACCGAGCACCAGCCTTGCAGTATCCGCAATCAAAAAGAGAGGGGAGCTATCGCCCCACTCTCTACCTCTACTGCAAACCGTCTATTGATGGCCGTCTTATCCCCAGTCCTCAGACGAGCCAGTCCCCCCTGGACCTCACCTCTCATTGACCCGCCTCATCACTGCAATTCACTCCGCACGGTCTCGTACAACTCCTCGGCGCCCAGCTCCTCCAGCGTGTAGCACTCAGCCCCCAGATGGAAGGCCAGTTCCTGGGCTAACCCGCGGTCAAATGCCTTGTGCTCGGTATTGATGACCACCGAACGGACCTGGCTGCGATGGATCGACTCCGCAAGCTTGCATCCCTCCTCGTGCGGGGTCATGCCCGTCATGGACACGTTCCCAGCTCCGTCAGTGAGTAGAATCATGAGCGGCATCACCTCTGGATTGCGACGCATCTCTCTCATGAAGACCTGATGGCTAAGATGAAGACCACTCGACAAGGGCGTCTTGCCACCTACAGCGATATCCTCGAGCATCCTCTCCGCCAGCCGCACGCTCGCAGTGGGAGGCAACAGCAATTCGGCGCCGTTCTGCCGGAATACGATCAGCCCCACCCTATCCCGGCGCTGGTACGCATCCTGAAGTAGCGAGAGTATGGCCCCCTTCGTGGCCACCATCCGCTCAGCTGCCGCCATCGACCAGCTGGCATCAACCACAAACAGCACCAGGTTCGCTGCCCTGGTCACCCGGACCTTTTGCCGCAGGTCTTCCCGCTCTATGGCCAGTGCGACATCCGAGCGATCCCGATTCACCTGATGAGGCGCAGCTTGGCGAACTGTGGCATCGAACGCGATATCGTTGACCCTTCCATCCATGGGCCTGCTGAGTACGTATCGCCCGCGTTTGTGGTTAGTGCGCGTGAGGCTCCTGCGTCCAGAGGTACGCCTGGACAGACGGTCCAGAGGAGTACTCAGGCGAGGTACAGCTAGGGGATCTCCGATGGGAACCGCCGTCCCCCGACCTCTTGAGGAGTCAGCACTGTTTTCCGTGCCCTGTTGTCTCTGGGGAGCAGATTGAAGCGGGGGAGCATCCTCGTCTGCCCCCGTATCATCCCCCCTCAGGTCTTTTTTTTTACTTGACGCGGGTATCTCCTGCACCAGCGCTGCTTGCTGGTCAGTTCGGCCTGCCTCTAGCCCCTGGATCTGCTCTTGGAGCTGTTGCAGACGAGCCTCGCTCTGCTGGAGGGGCCGCTTCTTGAGACGGTGAGGGAGAGCCAGTTCGGCTGCCAGCAGGACGTCTCTCTGGGTGATCCTCTCCCTTCCCTCGAAGGCAGCATGAGCCACGCTTGATTTGAGGATCACGATATCTCCTCGGTGACCATCCACGCCCAGCTCGGCCGTCAGTTGCGCAATCGACAACAGGTCTTCTTCTGAGTACGAAACTCTGTGGAGCATAGCCCTGGCCTGCGTGATCTGTTGGGCCAGCAGCTGCTCCTCTCTCCGCCAGGCATCGTAGAACCTAACGGGATCCTTCTCGTACTGGATGCGGCGCACGAGTATCTCCTTGCGCGCCCCAGGCTCCGATATGCTGCTTATCAGCACGCAAAGCCCAAACCGATCGAGAAGCTGAGGCCGTAACTCACCCTCCTCAGGATTCATGGTTCCCACGAGGATGAACTGTGCGGGATGCGTGAACGATATGCCCTCCCTCTCGACCACGTTCATTCCCATTGCCGCTGAGTCCAGCAACACATCTACCACGTGATCGTCCAGCAGATTGACCTCGTCCACGTAGAGCATGCCCCTGTTGGCCGTAGCCAGTACCCCTGGTTCGAATCTCTTCTCTCCGGTCTTGATAGCGCTCTCGATGTCCAATGTGCCCACCACCCTGTCCTCAGTGGCACTTACCGGCAGGTCGATGATTCTGATAGGACGGCTGGCCACGGGAAGCTTCTCTTTGTTGCGGTATCTCTCCGCACAAGAATCGCACATCGCTTCCGGACGATGAGGATTGCAGCTGAATGGACAGTCGGCCACGACCTCAATATCGGGCAACAAAGCAGCCATGGCCCGGGCAGCCGTCGACTTCGCGGTTCCCCTCTCTCCACGGATGAGCACTCCACCTATCAGAGGATTGATAGCATTTAGAATCAAGCCCCGCTTCATCGGGCCCTGGCCCACGATGGCTGTAAACGGAAATATCGGTATCACCTACGCGAATCCCCCTCTGCTGTCCTGTTCTACCCCGCTCTCTCTCCAAGAGAAAGACGAGGGGATGATCCCACACTACTCTGCGGGAGCGACCCCCTCCACCATGAGTAGTATACCAGGCCCTGCCGTCCCTGTCAAACCGCTTTACTGACAAACCCCAGCTTCCGTTGTGGTGTGGAGCCACAACCTCAACAAGCGCTACTCCGCGCCGCCAGGCCGGCCTTTGCGGCCGTCACCACGCAGGCTCATGAGACGGTCTGGCCGGGCGGAGGTCCACATTAGTTACCTAGAGGCGCCAAGCAGCGTGCTGACCGACACGAAGACCAAGCGGTGGGCCGAGCAGTGCAGGAGAAGTATGTCGACCGAGCCGAGCCAGCACGAATCGCGTCGCGATCCCGATCATCCTGATGCCCGGTTTGTAGGAGAGATGAGTCCAATGATCTGGGGAACAGAAGGTGCTTGCGGCTCGCGCGCATCCAGGGAGCCAGTCGTCAGCGCCGCTCTATTCTCCCTTCCGCGTACGCGGGTCAAGGGCGTCTCGCAGACCATCGCCGAGGAAGTTGATGGCCAGAACGTTGATGATGATGGTCAGAGCCGGCACTATGACTAGCCACCACGCATCACTCATATATGCACGTCCGTCGTTGAGGTCGCGCCCCCAGCTGGGTGCGGGAGGAGGTACACCAATGCCTAGGAAACTCAGCGTTGCCTCAGAGATGATCACGTGGGAAAAACCCAGTGTACCCTCGACGACGATAATCCCAACTAGATTGGGGATAATGTGTCGCCACAAGATGCGTGCTGAGCTTGCCCCATAGCCCACTGCAGCAGTGACAAAAGGCTCCTCTCGCACCGATAGGGCACTGCCCCGGACCAGTCGGGCGAACCCAGGGACCCAAATCATCCCCAGGGCGAAAATGACCGTGGCCTGTCCACCACCGAGCGTGCCGCTGATGGCTATAGCCAGCAATAGAGGGGGAAAGCTAAGGAAGGCATCCATCAGTCTCATCAAGACGTTACCGAGCGGGCCGCCGAAGTACCCAGCGATGAGCCCGATTGGGATACCAACCGCGGCCGCCCACCCGATCGAAGCCAGGGCGATGATCAGTGAAACTCGCGTCCCATAGATCACTCTGCTCAATATGTCGCGTCCGAATGAGTCCGTTCCCAGAAGATGTTCTCCTGTGGGTGGGCTGAAGGTGGCAGAGAGATCCATCGATATGGGTTCGTAAGGGGCAAGCACAGGTGCCGCGATAGCACACAGTATACTCAGCAACAAGATCGCGGCACCGAGGATAGCCATTCTGTTCTGCAGGAGTCTGCGAACGGCCAATCGCCGCGTCCGGTAATCCTTCTGGGCAGGTATCGGGTCTAGAATTTGCTCCGGGCCATTGGCTTCCGCTGTCAAAATGAGGGTGCTCCTATTCGTACCTGATTCGCGGGTCAATGTAGGAGTAAGCTATGTCCGTGGCAAAGTTGATGACGATGAACACCAGGGCCACCACCAGCGTCACGCCCTGGATGACCGGATAGTCTCTCCAGAAGACGGCCTGCATCATATAGTGACCCACGCCGGGCAAGCTGAAGATCTGCTCCAGCACCACAGAGCCGCCCAGCATGTAAGCAAAGTCTATTCCAAGCACGGTGAGCGTAGGGATCAATGCGTTCTTCAGGGCATGTTGCCAATGCACGCGTCGTTCGGGCAAACCCTTCCCTCTTGCAGTTACGATGTAGTCTTGGTTAAGGACTTCCACCATGGAGGATCGCAACATGCGGGCTATCTCTCCAGCCGCGTAGCCACCGATGGCTAGGGCTGGCATCAACATGAACCGCATAGCTCCCAAGGGATCCTCCAGCACGCTGGGCCCCCCAGAAATGGGCAGGACATCCAGCCGCACTGCTAACAAGAGGATCAGGAACATAGCAAGGACGAAGTTGGGGATGGACACACCGGCCAGGGCAAACGTCATAGACAGGTAATCTACCCAGGAATTCTGCCTAACGGCAGCGTAGATGCCCACCGGAATACCTATGGCCACCGCCCAGGTCATCCCCATGAAAGCGAGGGTGAATGTATTGGGCAACCGGCTGGCTATCTCCCTCAGCACGCTCTGCTTGTTCGCAATCGAGTAGCCCAAGTCTCCATGAAGTGCGTTCCACACCCAACTGACATACTGCATGGGGAGCGGCCGATCCAAGCCCAGTTCATGCCTAAGGGCGGCCTCGGCCTCCGCCGTCCGAATATCCCCCAGCATCAGTGGTACCGGATCCCCCGGCGCTAGATGCATCAGGGAGAACACGATGAAGCTGATGAACAGCAGCAGCAGTGGGAGTTGTAGCAATCGGCGCGCCGTGTAGGTCAGCATCTATGATCCCTGTGAATGTAACCAGCGAATGCGACGCAGCACAATCCGCCCGGGTGGGGCCGCCATGGTTGACGGCCGTCACCGACGACGTAATCTGCGCAACACTGGAGGCAAATTGGCGGACCCCAAGCACGCGTTGGGGCGATCTCACGCGACAGGAGAACCATCCAGATCTCCCTCTGCATCCTAGCCCCGCAATCCTAGGTGACGCCTTTGCGTCTCAGCGCATTGCCGACAATCTCGTGCAGGAGCGTTACCAGTGCTTGCTGGGCCTCCAGGGTGGTGCCGTCCACCCACGGGACGCTCGCCCCGGTCACCCACTCTCCCGCCCCGGCGTTGGCCACAGCCTCCACCATCCTCCGCTCGGTGTCAGGGTCTTGCAGGATGAAGGGGTCCTCCAACATGTAAGCCAGGCAGGCAGATATTCCATAGGCACCCCAATTGGAGACAGCAGCAGGCACCAGGACATCTGTCGCCGTCGCCGTGGCTTGGCCGCCGCCACATCCACACTGGCAGGTGACACCATAGTGTGCCTTAAAGATCTCGTTGGCTTCGTCGGCAATCATCCCGAAACCTATCTCATTGCCTCCGTCACCAGTGCCAACCGTGAAGATGCCACGCCGCTTGGCCTCCTCCACCAAGTAATCGACGCGGACTTGTGCCCCCGATGCATGTCCCTCCGCGTTGTGCCAGGCACCCACGGGGTTGGGGGCGTGCTTCTCCACGGCGATCACTGCGGCGGGCCGATACTCTTCGATAATCTGAAGCGCCTTCTCCTCGCCCTCGCTCTCCTCTATCGGGAAAGGTATGCACAGCGCGGTGTTCCTCCGTTTGTGGACCTCGATGGCCTCCCTGTCCAGCACGGTGATGCCTGCCACAACGCCGGCCGCAAGCACCGGGCCTAGTTCCTCCTCCCTGCCGATGTATATCGGGTGCGCACCCAAGCCAAAGCTGACCGCCCGCGCAAGGCTGGCCACGCCACTAGGACTATCCGTCTCTCCGACTGGCAGGCGAGGGTACCCGCCGCAGCCGGCCAGGAGAATCACATAGTCGCCCTTGTTGACGTTTTCCACCAGCCCCTTGGCCGCCAGATAGGTCAGTGGCAGGCCCTGCAGCTCCCTGGCCCGCTCGTACAACTTCAGGGTGTCGCCCCTGCGTGGATAGTTGTCATCCACCATCTCAACGGTGATCAGCCTATCGATGTACTCTCCAATCAACTCAGCCACTGAAACTCTCCCTCTCTTGGCTGGCGACCAGATGACTTCGGCACCCGCCATTTGTGGTAGACCGCGAACTGGGACACACAGTGCCACTGTGCTCCCCGGCTGGATGTTCACTACCTAACAGAACGAGCCAGACCGAGACCGTCCGAGCCCCCGAACCGTATCTCTCGGTCTGGCTCTGCTGGAATGGCTAGGCGCTGCGCGCCTGCTTCCGCTAACCGGACCGTGCCACACCACGGAATAGAGGCGTGGTCAGTCGCGGGCTGGGGTAGAAACCTGTCACATCTGCTCTCAGCACGTACTCTTGGTTGACGTTGCAGACGATGACCTTGGGGCTATCTTCGGCTATGATCTCCACAGCCTGGCGGTACATGGCTGCCCGCTCTTCAGGATCGCTCAGCTTCCGCGCATCGTCCAGAAGCTTGTCCACTTCGGCATTGGAGTAACCGTCATTTCCGTTGTTGATCATGTCAGGCGGGCTGGTATGGTACCACCAGTACATAGCAGCGTCGCTATCGGGGGACATCATCCCTGCATCTTCCCAGAAGGTCTCAAACTCCGAGTTGTCCCAACGGTTCCTGAAACTCGCAGCGTCCGTCTGCTCGATCTCAACGTTGATCCCGACTTGACGCAACTGCTCGGCGCCCAGCTGCAGCTCTCGCCGCAGGTTGGGCTTCTGGCTGGTCAGGCAGGGCATGGTGAAGCCGTCTGGATAGCCAGCCTCCTCCAAGAGCGCCCGGGCCTTGTCCAGGTCCGCAGTGTTGGGATAGAACTTCGGGTCAGGGTCGTCACCTAGGTATCCGGGTGGCAACGAATCATCTTCAGGTGTCGCTCCACCGTAGTAGATGGTATCCACTATTGCCTGGCGGTCTATCGCGTACGAAACGGCCTGGCGAACCCTCTTGTCCAACCAGGGACGATCAGGCAAGTCCAGGTTGAAGGTGATGTAATCCCAGTTCCAGGCAGGGGCCGATAGGACCTGCAGGTTCGGATCGTCCTGCAACTCGGGCAGGTACTTCTTGTCGAGCTCTGTGGCCCAGTCGATCTCGCCCTTCTTGACTTTCTCCATCCGAACCACAACGTCTTCAATGCCCTGCCACACCAGTTCGTCCAGCAGAGGATACCCCTCCATGTGGTAGTCCTCGAACTTCTTCATGACTACCTCGCCACCCGGCGTCCACGACTCCAGCTCGAAGGGCCCAGCGCCGACAGGGTTCTGAGCGAATTTCTCAGGGCCCATCTCCTCATAGGCCTTCTTTGAGAGCACCACTCCGCCGTAGCCTACCAGCACCTGGAGGGCAAAGGGGGCCCAAGGCTCCGCAAGATGTGCCTCGAAAGTGTACTTGCCGGTGGGGACAACCTCCTCCAGCAAGCCGTTGCCGAGGATGAAATACGGGACCATCTGGTTCTGCACGACCTCGTTTACCCAGAAGGCCCAGTCCTCTGACGTGACTTCGCCGTAGCCCTTGTGGAATTGGACACCCTCCTTCAGCTTGAACGACCATGTCAACTCGTCCTGCTGCTCCCACTCCTCCACGAGCACAGGCTTCAGCTCCAGAGTCTCATAGTCGAGATCGAATAGGCTGTCGAAGACGTTGGCCATCAAGGAGAAGTCGTAGGACGATGCCACGTAGAAGGGATCTACCCCCCTCGGTGCGGCGCCAAGTCCGACCACCAGCTTTCCTCCGCTCGTGCCCCCAGTAGGAGGTGTGGTCGACCCAGGGCTGGGCGCACATGCCTGCAACAACCCTGACGCGGCAGACATGGATACGCCAAGGCCAATGGCGGTGCGCAGGAAGGTCCTGCGGCTTATCCGGCCCGCTCTCATATCCTGAGTTAGATTGTCCAGTTTCGCTGAGTCCATCGCTCTCTCCTTTTCAGACACTGATTTGCCTCCCAAGCGAGTCAACTGCAGCAATGGGTACGCCACAGTGCTAGCATAAAAGCCATCCATGAATCATCGGAGATTGTGTAATCCTATTGCCTCCTTTCTTCTGCCCGGGGGGCACGACACGTCAAGGAATGCTCTTGCTACTCTTCCCATCACTCCGAAGTGCCACCAGAGAATTCCGACAGGCACCGCCCCGCGCCTCCACTCGACCGCGAGCACTGAAGGTTGCTGTCTCAGAACAGTCGTCTGCATGAATGCAATCCCTGCCGAGATTGCATAATTCTAGCAAGCTGGTCATGAAATGTCAAACAGACGCCTGTCACGTTACTCTCGTCTAGGCTG
>Ga0180438_10004392_pt1 | contig 20311 bp, 3 predicted proteins | sample SS_ome_12_FD_132455 | JGI IMG/M metagenome (GOLD analysis project Ga0180438, IMG submission 132455) | Hypersaline lake sediment archaeal communities from the Salton Sea, California, USA - SS_3_D_2 metaG | ecosystem: Environmental > Aquatic > Non-marine Saline and Alkaline > Hypersaline >... | reverse complement strand
CATTGTCAGTTACATCATAGGCACCTGTTTTATCAGTCAGGTATAATGGGTTGCCTGAGATGTCAATTTTTGATTCGATTTTAAATTCAAGTGCCATATCTATTTAATTTATACAAAGTCTTTAACTATTGGTATTGTATTGATAGCTGTTTCAAGTGCTTCATCTGTTTCTCCCTGAAGCATTGAAGTACTCATTCGTGTACCTCTTCTCCATAAATTCATATAGTAACTTGCAAATATGAATGGGTCTGCCAGTATGTTGAATAGTGGTGCAAGTGTGATAATGGATGTAAGGTCTTGAATACCACGCATTAACACAGATTCAGCAAGAACATTTGCAGGATCATCATCATCTCCAAATGCCTGTTGAATCAACAATGCTAATAATGACCATGCCGCAACTGAATTACTTGCAAGCAAAAGATTCTGCTTATCAGCTTTGGAAATATTTTTGAAACTCTTGTCTTTAATTACATCTTGCCCAATACTTCCTAAATCCATAAGAGTCCACCAAATACCCTTATACTCTTCATTTGACCATATAAATCCTTGATCAGTCTTTACATAATCTCCTGTCACCATGTTTTCATAATCTCGCTTTGTTGCCTTTACCAGCTTATCCCTAAACCATGTCCTGAACTGGGCAAAGCCTGCAAGTAATCCATAGTGTGAATATTCAGATTTCAAATCTTTATCGAATGAAGAAAACATCTGATCTGCGTAGGACTTATATTTTTGTCTAAGTCTCCAATCGTATGCTTTATTCAGTGGTCTGTCATTAATGCTCATGTCATCTTCCCCAGCAAGTTCACCGTTGTCGAGCAATCCCTGCTTGAGTGCATTCTTTAACTCTGGTTCATTTTTGAAACGTGTATCCTTACGCTCGTCATATTTGATTCTATAGCGTGTCAGACCGTCTTCACCTTCATATCGTTCTAGCGTATGCGCATCATATGTACCATCCTGAATCATTTGAGCAATCAGATAATGTGCTCTTAGACCTCTTTCGATAATTCTATCAATAGCGAATGCAGTTTGCTGATCAATTAAGCCTTTTTGAGTTACTTTATATCTTCGTGTTTTTAACTGCGTAACATCTTCTGGCATGTAGTATTCAAGCAGCATGTCAATTTTACGTGCATGATCGAAACCTTCAGCAGGATCACCCATTTTCATGATCTCTTTGAATGCTTTATTATTAGCTTTAAATCCCGGAAATCTTGAATCACCTGAAAACTGCTGCATCATAGAATGCATTAAAGAACTGAACCCCATTTGCATACCGTTAGCAGTAAATACTTTCCAGTTCATACCCAATAACATCAGCGAAGACAATCCTATACTGGCATTCAACACTTTAGCAACTTGCGTATCAGCACCTATCTTCTCACCAAATACATTATCATTTATAAAATTGTCAAGCAACTTAATAGAGTCTGTCTGCTTTAAGAAATGAGCTTGCTCATAATATTTGAATATGGATTGATACATTCTACCCAATGGTAATTTCTTATCCATTTCTCGTTTCTTGACACTATGAGCCATAAATTGATTCATTACTTCTTCAAGGTCTGTTTCAAACAGCAGATTCTTATTATGATCAGTAAGTTGCATATTCTCATCTAACCCAATAGATTCGAGTGCACCACCTGTCATGGTATTATCTGCTTTATTGACCTGTCGAAGGAAGAAATCATATACCTGCATTCTCTGATTCGCTTTATCAGGAGATCGGAAATTACCATAGTTGCCCATGATACTCCATGATCTCGTAACTGCATTTTTCACAGTCTTTGCTGCATCGCCTACTTCACCTCTTGCCAAACTACTTTTTGCCTTATATGATGAAGTATTAGGACTAGCTGTAAGCACAGGTATCATACCACGTACCCAATTGTGAATATTGTCTCCTTGTGCATCTTTATAAGGATGTGCTTCACGAAACCACTTCTCTACTTCATCATTGAAAAAAGTAATGAATCTCTGTTGTGCAGGAAGTAGCTTTTGAAATTCAGAGGAATTTTCTGCAATTAGGAAAGGTATTTTATATTTAAGACCGTCTGCTGTTGTCTTTGTCTGAAACAAAGGTTCAAATACACTTTGACCCATGCCCAGTAAGGTATCGGTTGAAAGCTGGCTTTTACCACCTATAACTAGTCCTGATTTCCATACAGGATCGGCATCTCTCAATGCTTCAAGCACAGGTTTCTTCCTTGCTGTGAATTTGGTAATCTCATTCTTGATCGTATCAATGCCCTTACGCATTTCATCAATTGCTTTATCAAGAGTTTGACGACCTGTTTTAGTAGGAGAAAGTAAGAATTTATTAACCTGACCCAAAAATCCTTCAGATACGTCTTGTTCAGGATAGATTTTTCCATCCATCAGGGCAATGATCGTGCGTGACATCTGTATATATTCAGGGTCTCTTAGAACATCTCTTTGAATATCTGTATCACTACCTCCGTATTTCTTGCTTATCAGATCACGCATCCCACCTTCATTTGAAATAAGACGCTCTATAAGCTGATCTTTTTCAATCTCGCCATTGACATAAAACTCCAATGCTTTCATATTGAAGTATCGGGTATTCTTCTTGTCTTCGTTTTCAGAGTCCTCTAAAGGATTGGTTTCAAGGTTTGCTTTAATATAATCAAGATATTGCTGTGTGGGATCAACATCATATTCTGATGCTATATAATTATCATCATTATCTAAAATCTGCTTTATTCTACCAGAAACCATAGATTTGATTTCAGGCATATTATATATTGCTTTGACCTGTGGCAATATACTACTCAGAGTTACAGAGAGAGGAATACTTACATGTTTACCTGCAAAAGACTGAACAAGAATCCTATTTACTTTCATATCAGGATTTCTATGTTTCATCTCCATAGCAACTATTGCCATTCTAAGTCTCTCACGATCACCAAGATTATTTTGAAGAGTTATACCTTTTTGTTTGGCATGATTTAGTGTGAGGTAATTTCCTACAATCGATCCTGTTTCACCAGTAATTGCCTTTCTGGGAGATATATTTGACATAGGATTAGCTATGTTAATTACACGATCTGATTCATCATAGGTCATTTTTACTAAATCGACTGATCCGTCAGTTCGTTGTAACACCAGTATATCACTGTACTCTTCAAAACCTTCAATTGTAGAAAGTGCAAATGCTGATTCAGCTCTTGCTTCAGTAAGTATTTTTCTAAGCTGATCAGAAGCCTCTTTGTTTGTAGCAAAATAACCACCCGGTGCACCTTCAGCAGTTAATACTGCTGCACTTGTAAGCTGAGTGCCACCAGTATCCTCATTTTGAGTAAGTACCTGTTTAATACGTGCCAGCTTTGCTTCTCTACTTGTTCCATCCCAGCGATAGAAGACTCCTCGTAATTTAAAACCATCTACGTTATTTGGATTCTCAATATATGTTCTGGCTTTACGTTGAAGGTCTTGTTCTGTCAGAGGCTCTTTTGGTATAACATGACTTACAAAAGAAGGTAATGTAGAAGGTGTATCATATCCTTTAAGCTCTACATCTGTTACTTTACCTTCTCCAATTTGAGATCGTACTCTAGTTTCAGCTTGTGAAGCAAAATTCACATTTCCTTTTTTCCAAGTATTGATATTCTCAGCTTTTCTTGGAATAATACCTTCTACAACCTGATTGTCATCCATAAGGACCTCAATAGGAAGTATATAAACATTCTCTACCTCTACCCCTTGACGACCTGTAGCAGCATCACTATGTTCCATGATGTACTTATAGTAGCTAGTCTGAAGTGAATATCTCTGAGCTTTATAATTGGCTATTCCTCCACTTGTCTCAAATATATCCCATAGTTCTTTCGCACGTTTCTTACGACCCGGGGATTCAAATACGGCTTTCATATCGTATATATCGACTTTGCCGTTCTTTTTGATATGTACTATATCAACACTACCAGCAATACCTTTGTCAGCGAGAGCTACTCTTAATTCAGGTATTACTTTACCTTCCTGAGATAATCTTTTTGTAAAAGTTCTAAGAAAAGGTATAATGCTTTTTTCTACTTCAGTAAGATTATTATCATTAATAATCTGTTCATCTGTAAATTCTCCTTCTATAACCTGTTGAAGAACATTGTGGTATTTAGTACCTTCTTCTTCATATGAAAAATTTGTTTTTGGTCCAGTATAAAGTACATGTCTATCTGTAAAAGTGGAAACAGATTCCATCTTCTTATCATTGACTGTGTACTCATGTTGATTTTGATCGTCATGGAATTTAACACTGGTTCTGGAACTCAATAGATTATTGAGCACATCAATCATAGAACGCTTGCTTGCGGCAATTGGGCTTATAGACCCTACTGCATCAACTACAGTCTGCACCGATGGTTCCCCCTGTTCATTCAGATCGCCCTGAATATTGAACTTTTTAGAAAGAAGATATAATTGTTCTCCACGAGATTCTCCAAATCTAGCTTTCAACTGGTTAAATAGTTGAGAGGGTTGAAGGTCTTTACCGTAATATGTTCTCTTGCAAGCCATTTAGCAAATTGTTTCCATTAATCCTTTTCTTACAAGCTCATCCTGTACTGCACGAAGCTCAGTTGATATTGGAGATACATTAACTCCAATAGCACCAAGTGTTTGAATATCAGCGTTTGAGAAATTGAATACTGACGATGACAGCATTCTGTCACCAACTTTATTCATTATATCAACTAATGTATCATCTGTATTAGGCTGCATTCCAAATACATCAAGGAATAAGTCATTTAACCATCTTAAAAAGTCATTCAGGGTATCTCTCATCCTAGTAAGGAAAGTTCTGTTGTACGAAGATAACGCTTTATCCTGTTGACTCAATCCGAATAAGGTAGAAAAAACTTCTTCTGCAAGTGCCTCCCCTTCTAACTCAGGATATAGTTCTGCAACCCTATCCATCATTTCATGCTCAGAAGACTGTTCTATAATGGTATTATATAAGTCTCTGTTAGAACCCTTTAAAGCCTTAACCCATAAGTGACCCATCTCGTGCATAGGTGTATCAAGATCATTCAGATCAGAGTTTATAATAGGTGTTCCGTCTGATGCTACAAACCCTTTCATCATTGATAAAGCTGTTCCATAATTAGTTTTAATTTGGCTTGCTGTCATTACCTCTACATTTATACCAGTATTTTGTGATATGATAGAGGCAATGGTGTTAATCACGTTGGAATTAGTATATCTGGCGTAATTCCTTCTATTTTCAGCAGTTTCAAAATCAGCTTTTGAAAGTGGAGGTGTATCGTCAACATCGCCATTATTGGGTGTATCAGAATCATCATCAAGATCACTCATCTCACTATTTGTCTGCACATTGTATGAATCACTATATTCAGAGAAGTAGCTATTGGTTGAATTAGCGCTTGTTGTCATTTTCTCCCATACGAAAGTACCTTCGCTCGATGCTTCTTCATTTAATTCATATCCACCTTTAGCAAGAAGGTCTTCAATTTTAACCTTAGCTTTAGGACTACTCTTTGCTATAGTAGTGTAAATTATATCTGCTTCTGCTTTTATCGCAGCTACAAGCTGTTGATTATTAGATATTTTTGCTTCATTTAGTCTTGTAATATCCTTAGCAATCTCAGAAGTGTCATTGAAGGTTCTGTCATTTTTGTAAGGTATTGCATATCTATGCATAGGACTTACAAATAAACGTCCTTTGATTCCTTTTGGTGAATTCTTACCATAGACTGCTGCAATCCACTCTATCATATCATCAAGATCGGCTTCATTGTTTATATTATAGCCTGAACTCCATCCATCCAAGAACTCATCGAATGCAGCAAAGTCCTCAGGATCAAATAAAGCAGTATATGATGTTTGAGAATTACCACCCTTATCCTTAATCAGTGAATAGTAGAACAACATTTGTCGTACATTGCTATCTCCTTCAATTCCCAGATCAGGTGTATTACTAGGACCATCTTCAAGCATTTGCATCATGCTCATCATCATAACCCTCTTTTCAGGTGACTGCGATCTAAAGTCTCCTATCAGCTTGAGTACTCTGACAGATTCACTATTCTCTTTGTCTATTACCTCTTCGCCAGTTGGCAATGTTATTTTCACTTCCTTGCCAATAGTCTCGATAGTCATGTAATTCTGAAGTGTGTCCTGTCTTGCAGGAACAAGTTCATGCTTAAAATAATCAGGAAAATCCTGCATAAACTCAATTCTTCCTAACTGACCTGTACCTTTTGCACCTTTTACTCTGCCAAGATTATATTGACGAGTGATACCATCTGAACCTGTCATACTAATTAAAGTACCTCCGTCCTGAGATAGGAATTCATCAACAGCCAGACCATACATGAAATTGTTCACATCTTTGTATAATCTTTCATTGGCAGGTCGTTCAAGTACCTTTGCTATTCTTTCAGTGACTTTAAATACACTTTTGTACATTGTTGATTCTTTTGCCATCTCTTCATGTACAAGTGTAGCGGAACGTAGATAAGAAAGGAAATTTTCATTATCGTTAAGTATTTGAAGGATATTAACAGTCTTACCGAGTTGAGGAACTTCATCAATTTGCTTTTGAAGCTTTTTAATCCTATTCTCTCGTTGTCGATCTGTCATATTTACAAATTCCTCCAAGGTGGTAATGTCACCAAGATATTTATTAATATTTGTAGAATATGTGTAATATGAATAAGGTGAGTTAGGTACTTCCCTGTTGACACCTAATAATTGTCCGAGTAATCCGAAATCATCTGCAAACTCTGAAAACATCACTAAATCCTTCAAAGCTTTTGACTTAGTATTTTTTCCAGCAGCACTTCTTGCAAAATCATTCAGTTGAAGTGGTTCTTTATACTCAGTTGAGAATTCCTGATACGCCATCATTTCCTCAATAACACCTACTACATCAGGATTATGTAGAAACTCAACTACTTGCCTTGGTGAATAGCCCAGTATCGCAAGAGCATTCACAAGGTTACCTGTGGTAGCATTGATACCCAATGCACCTAATATAGGGTCTTTTGCATTATCAACAGCAGCGTTGATCAGTTCAGAGAAGAATGACATTGTTTCAAAGTACTCAACGCTATCAGGACTTTCGAGACCTTTTACTTTTGCATCCTGATTGCCTAACTCACTCGATTGAGCAGTATATTGAAATACGCCTGCACCGTTTCGTTTTCTAAGTGAATGATAAACAGACGAATATGTTTTTAATCCGTTAGCATGAATCGAAATATTAGTCTTTCCACCCTGACCTCTTACAAACATTGTAGAAAGTGAGAATGGATTCATATAATGAATATTCGCATCCTCTATTGCCATGTACTCTTTTGACAGGTCTTTAAGTGTCGTAGTACTTGTAGGCATACTTGTTTCCATCAATGTATCAGACTTATTAGATGCATTAATAAATTGCTGTACAATGTAATTCTTGATATGATGTACTTCAGAATCCTGACTTACTGAATCAGGTATGGTAATAGTTCCATCCTTATCTGCTTCAAACGTAAGCAGGTTACCTTTATCAATATCTTGGTCAGCACCCTGTAGATAAAGCAGATCAAGGTTTGTATAGAATGTATTCTCTGATTCATGAGCAAATCCCACAACCTCAGCAGCCATAAATGATTGCTTGTTAGTTCCGGGTATTCTAAGCATAATCACATCAAGAGTCTTTTTAAAGTCCTCATATGTGCCTTTGTAAAGACCTTGATTAAATCCTGCTTGAATATCCTGTAAATCTGTTCCAGCAGGAATATTAAAGTCCTTAAACATTGTAGGAGCTATAATTACTTCAGGTCGCTGAACCTCAGTATATTCAGTTCTTAAAAGGTCATGAACAGCTTCCCTCGCTTCTTTTATTAACTCAGGACTTTCATCGTTATCAACAAGGTCTACAAGTCTTTCCCATGCTTTAGATTTCTTAATTGACTTATTGCCTTTGAATGCATCAAATCCACGTAAAGGTCTATTTTCAGTAGGATGATTGAATACTCCATAAGAAGGTGCTACTACTTGTTGTCCTCCTTTTAGTTTAAAGGAAACAGTAAGATCGGATATCTTACTAGCTATTGATGAGAATAGCTGTCCTAAGACAGTCTTATTATTTACAGAGAATTTAGCCTTGTTAACTATTTGATGGATTAACCCAATGTCACCGCGTTTATTAATGCGTTCCCGGAGCTGTTCCCGGGCAAGACCTGCAAATTCCTGGGTCATTAGCCCATTACGTTCCTTCTCACCTAATACTGCTATCGCACGCAGGATATTATTAGACTCTTCTACAGCAAAGTTTCCTTGCAGTACTGCTGATACTATCTGTGTTGGGAAAGCACCTTCATGTGTAGAAGGATCATGTGACGCATCAAGTACAAGACCTCTTTCCTGATTACCTCTTTCTAAATATTGAAGCCTTTGTACATTTTGAATAGCATCGAATGATTCTATTGAGTTAAGATTTGAAACACCTGTTTTTACAGATGAATCGAATATAACTTCCTGCAAGTAATTATCCTGCAAACCATTCTTAACCATTACATCCAGTGCCATACGAGCAATTTCCATGTAATCAGATTCAATATCTAATCCATGTTTATCAGCTAATACTCTTTCGAGTTCGTAAAGATTGGCAGGTGGATTATCTTCTATTGCTTCAACAGACTGTAATGCATCTGAAACTTCAGTTATTGTTCTTGTTCCTATTAAAGGATTACCATCAAGATCAAGAATTTGATCTGCATTAAATTCTACAGAAGTGAGCATTAGCTCGTTCATCTTTTTGATGAAGGGCTGACCTTTACTTATAATTTCAGGACTCAACAGGAAGCTTGCGTACTTATCAAATCTTGAATGTCCAAGAGTTTCATCGACATAACTTGAAATAGGTTTGATTGTAGGAGCTACTTTAAATCCCATATTATTACCATAGGATTCCTGCATTTGTAACCATGCATAAACATTATGAAATGCAGCACCATCAAATACAGGTTGATTATTTATACCCTGATAATTAATAGCTGACATTGGAACCCTTACATCAGTAATAATTGCAGTTTTTGAACTCTTTCCAAGTTTTCTACCATGTTTGATACCATGATCGTTAGGATCATACCCATCACGACGAAGTATGAACTTCTGTCTATTGGTAGTTAACTGGGAAGCACGCTTGATCTGATCACCAAATTCCTGACCATCTTTATACTGCCATATCGAACCTACCATCATGGTACTATAGCTTTGAGCTACGTAATTATGATTGTAGAAATATGAGTCTAAAAGCTGATCTATATCGGCAACTATACCAAATTTCCTTTTGAACTCATTTAGTTCAGAAGGAGATATGATATCTTTTCTCTTTGCGTATTGCTTCTTGAACAGCTTATGTGCTTCATTCATCTGAGATTCTACATCAGCAGGAACAAGACTATTAATAAATCCTGTTTTGATGCCACCTGTAACACTTCCACCATCTGTTTGATACATCAACTGATGTACCAATGATGTACGTGTTAGAAGATTTGCTTTCTTACGATTGTTCTTTACAAGTTTATTTACAATCGAATTAATATTCTGTAATTTTGATTTGATCGTCTGCGCTGATGCACCCTCTCCTACTGGGGTGATGCTGTGTTTCACACCAACCTCATCAAAAGCTTCAATGAATTTATCTACTATCTTCGTACCTATCTCAGTATTATACTCTGAGATAGCGTTTACAGCACGAGATTTAAGCAGCTTGGTGTCAATTGATCCGTTGACATTTACAGGTAAAAACCTACCAGATACTCGTATTACAGCATCTGATGTCTTATCTGCAAACACCATGGGATTGAATAGTACAGACTGTGTAGTTGTGTCACCTTTAAGCAATGATTTCAAATACAGATGTCTAAAATCAAAGTCCATCTGCTCATTCTCAGTCATTGCTTTATTCGCTCTGGAATTACGATCTGCTTTATATCCTTCTTTAAACAGAAATGCATCAATCTTGAGCAGCTCATTGATAAAAGGATTATTTTTGAGTGCATCGGGATTTTTACGAATGTTGTTTAACCTTTGATTTGTCCTTGTCATTGGATATGACAGACTTATCAGATTCACCTTATCACCTGCAAGGTTTGTATATCCAAATGAAGAATCCATTTGTTTTAAATCCTGAAATGCGTCAGACCATGCAATCCAATCCGTAAGCAATCCACCTCTTCTAGTTTTTCCGAACCCTCCTCTTTTACCTTTTGGTTTACTCAGGTACTGCATCATTTCGAATAATATAGTTCCTGTTAGATCATCACCACCTCGATCTTTTATACTCCATAAGTCTTCGTATTGCTTACTATTAATACCGGGAAGATTTAATGCTAATAAAAGCTGTCCAATATCACTTCTTCTTCCGTTTGCGAAAGTTACCTCACCACTTGAATTTACAGTTGCCCTTCCTGAATTCTTTCTACCATAAAGTATTGTATAAGAATCATCATCTACTTTTTGAACTATGCCATCATCAACAGCATCTATTGCCATTTCAAGATCATCCCTAAAGTAATTAGATGATATATTCTTAAATCGTACATCAAGCTCATTTTCGGCAAGGTCTACTCTTGCATATTCTGCTTCGTTGCCTGATGCTAGAAAAGACAGGATGCCTGTTATTGTATCTTCTGCAATATCAGCACTTTGCCCTGTAAGAGAAGAAATCGAGTGTGTTCTTTCAAATGTGCTATTCTCACCATTTTTTGCTTCATACGGCTCAGGATCAAGAAATCTTTTATAAAACGAATACAGATCGGGATCGCTTACACGTTCACCAAAGAACGCTCTCGCTTTTACAATATCAGTAATATCCTCATCTCGTATCAGTTTCATGATCTTCGCAAGGATTCTTTGATCTGCAAATCGCTTAAATATCAATACTTCTTCACCTGTAGATTTGTCAAGATACCTGTTATAAATAGGCATATTGAACAGATGCATCTTTACAAGATCGTTTCCACGTTCAATATGAGAAACAGTTTCTTTATTATCTAATAACTGATTTTCCTTATATTCATTTGAATTAAACTCGTAGCGACCATCTATCTTTTTGATATATGGAAACTTCATTTCAAGTAGTGAATCAAACTCCTTACCAATGACATAATCATAATATACTTCACTAAGACCGTCATTTTCAAGTAACATCTTTCTGTTTAACTCTCCACCTGTCTCTTCTATTTCCTTGATTGCTTCATCTACAATATTACCATTTTGTATAAGTCCTTTACGAAGCTCTTTCAATTTAGCATCAAGCTTGTCCTGAATTATCTCTGGATTGTTACCTGTGAGCTTGAAAACAGAATTATATATTTTTCTTGAATAGTATTCTGCAAAACGTTCAAATTTGTGATTGTAAGGCTTCTTATTGAAGTACAATCTGAATATATCGAACATTGATGCCTTGTTGCCTTTATTGACAGCATCGGCAGCAAATAATTCCCAATCAGGACTCCGTTCATTACCTTCAATGTTCTTATTGATAACAAGTTCGCTTTTAGTTACTGATTCATTAGTAACTGGTGTTTCAGCATTTTTTCTGGCAATTGCTTTTTCAAGAGATTCAAAATCAGTACGTGTGGAGATTTTTACTTCATATGCAGGATTATTCGATATGACATCCTTGAAGAAATCAAATTTGATTTTATGTACTGGCATTGCAGGATGACGCATATTCTGCACATTATAATCTGCAATAGAAGCATCTGCAATTGCGTATTTATCCTGATAGGATAATGTTTTTCCTTCCTGAGGTTTAACTGAGAAGTAGAATCCATTAGGGAATATCTGATTGTTTATCTTATTTAAAAGCTGATTGGCGATTCTTCGTGTACCAACATCGGCTTTTTCATCACCCTGTATTTTGGATTTGCTTATTAAATAGTGAAATACCCTATTCATACTAAATCCAAGATCGCCTTCTTCTATTGGTGGAAGCGGTTCTTTTGTGAACTTTCTTCCCCCTTTTTGGGTTTTTGTAATTTTAAGCTTTCCCTTCCTCTTCTTTCTGTCAGGATTTCTATCAAAGAATCCATAATGTAAAGCATCTTCAAGTATCTTTGCTGTTTTGGTCTTACCTCCGCCTTTCTTCCTTTTCTTATTTAACTTATTGTAGATGAAAGATTTACTATGCTTTTCAGGATCAAATTTTCCTAACCCTAAATCTTGTGCAACCAATTGGAAGAATGCATCTACTCTTGATTCAGTAATTTCAGGAAGCGTATTAATAGCCTGTGGACGAAGGTCTCTATCAAGATCATAATAATCTTCTATAGCTTTAAATGCGTCTTCTGTAGTCATTACTCTACCACCATCTACAGCCACTATCATCACATCAGAAGCAGGGTCTCCTATTCTATCCTGATCATACCTTATAATAGCATTTAACTTACTTGATGATAATGTTGGAGAATATACGAGATATGTCTGCTTTTCAGCCCTACCTTTCTTTTTGTCTTTTGCCTTTGCATTTAGATAAATAAGATCATCTGCAAAGTTCCACATTCCTTCATTAAGCTTCTTGAATTCCTCAACACTCATAGTTTCACCTTTCAGGCTAAACTTTCGTGTGGTGTAACTTGGAGGAGCTACTATGACTGAATCAGCTTTATCTTCTTCTGTAAGGTTTTTAAAATCCCTTGATGTACGTATAGATGCCAGATATTTCTGATTCTGCTCTGGACTGAATGGTATTTCTACATTAAACAGATCACTCTGAGATAAACCGAAGTCAGATGGCTTATTAAGCGCACCCATAGAAATCTTATATTTGGGTTTACCAGCTTCATATACTGTGGCGTAAACTACGAATTTCTTATCATTAGGATCAAACTCACCACCTTCCTGTGTAGCTTCTGTAATTATTCTTGATGGTAATTCTGAACCATGAACCATTATTGAGAAGCTGATATCCATATCATCATTATCTGGGAATATCAGACCTCTCTTCAATCTTAGGATTTCAGCAGTATCGGTAATAGATAAAGGATTTCCTTCTTCATCATAAGTTTCAGCATAAGAATAAAAGCTATGCTGCATAATAAATGCTTCATTGCTCTTACGACCCAACTTTGCAGGAAATTCTTTGATCTTATTTATAATTCCTTCGATAGAAGCTCTAAGCTTAGATGATAAAGGACTAGTTTCAATACTCTCTACAACTACTTCAGGTTTAGCATCTATAATATCTACAGTTTCCTGTGAACCTGTTTTACTATGCTCTGCAATTGGCTCAAGATTCAGAGATTCAAGCATTGCTACTTCATTCTCCTTAGCTTTAATCCTTGCTTCTTCAGAAATAGATGCTTCAACATTTATAGTTTGACCCTCAACAGAGGTCATATTTCGTCCAATGCCTTCAAACTGAGTTGTATTATCAATGCGTGCTAATACAAATTTCTTCGCTCTTCCAACAGCAGATAGCAATCGTTTCTTTTTACGATCCTCAGACCTGCCTATAGTTTTAGTTGTATCAATATCTATTATAACATGATCCCATTGCTTACCCTGAGCTTGTTCTGGTGTCATAATACGTCCTTCTGGAATGTCATATTTAGCTCGTAAAGGACCTATTTTATCAAAGTCTGCTATGACTACATAATCATCTTCTGATGTAAGCTTGCGCATTACCTGACCCATTGCGCGATCAAAATCCTGATCTTCAAGCCTTGAACCTGCAAGAGTATCCATATCATATTTAGAAGAGAATACCGTTCCTTCGTTTTTGGCTTCTGTAATAGCCCTGACATGTTCAAGTAGATTGTTTATTTGATCATTCCCAGTACGATATGAAAACTTTAATTCCGATGTAGTTTGTACAATAGCATGAGTTGCAATATTAAAATCTGCAGTTCCTTCCTGATTTCCTGCACCGATCTGAGTTTTATCACCTACGTAGATGGCTTTCATCTTTGTACCGTCCCTTTTTGAGTTAATCTGACGCATTGCCAAATCAAGTTCATAGAGTTTATCAGCACGCAAAAGAGTAGCTTCATCGTAAATAATAGTAGTAATTTCGCCCTGTTTTGCACTTTTAAGATGACTCATCAATGCATCATAAGAAGTGATAGATGTTTTATCAATATTAGCACCTAGTCCTTCAAGGGTGTCAATCATGTTCTTATGATTGGTCGTATCATTTGCTACTACCAAAATCTTTCCACCACTTATTTTCTGTCGTATAAAAGCAGCTACTGCACTTGTAATAGTCTTGCCTGATCCCTGCCAACTTGTAAAAAATGTTCCCTCTGTAACAGGATATACTGTAGAGTTCTCACTAATGCTCATGTTGAGCTGTGGTTTCTCAGTATTATCTTCCAAGAATGATGCAATTTCCTGAGCATTATTTCTTTGTGCAGGAGAAAGTACATGTCTTGCTTTTGTAAATGCTTTTTCCTGTGATTCTTTCTCGGGCAGGTTTTGTACTATTGTACTATAGTGTGTAGCGAAGGTCTTTGGATCAAGAGTAATGATCATTTTCAAATACCTTAATGCAGAAGGCTTTATAATATCTTCTCTTGGATCGATACCGAGAGCTGCTCCAAATAGATTTTGAGCTGTTGCAGGCTTAGCATCAGTAAAACCATATTCTTCATATAGTGCATCCAATGCTGCCTGTGGATCATCACTGAAGTAATCATAAATTTTCTTCTGGGTCTCAAATACGAGTTTTTGTTGAAGATTAATATCTTCTGTATTAGCAATAGCAATCAAATCAGATTCTACTTCATCTGGAAGTGTTCCCTGCCAAATATCATCTTTTAGTGCTTTAAGCTGATCTACTGCAATATTTAGCTCATTGATCTGATTCTTAATAATCGTATTATTCGCCTTAGCAACAGCATTATCAAAATTCATTCTGTTATCAAGAGATGTTGCAATAAGACTATCAATCTCTTTTATATATCGCTGGTAATCATCACGAAGAGCCTTGCTCTGCTCTACGTCAGGCATAAACTCCTCTAGTCCATCTTCAAGCTTCTTATGAGCCTCGTTTATATCAGGATTGATTTCAAGTGTTTTTCTAAGCTGATCCACTCTAGCCTGAAGGTTGTTTCGCATTCTGGAAAGGCTTTCAAGGTTGTCATAAACCCCTGTTCCTTTTTCCCTGAATTCCTTTTCTTTTTCCTTTTCGCTTTGAATGATATTATCAAATGACTGTGTACCCTTATAATCAGAGTCAAAATCCATTCTCATTTCAGCAGCAGCACTTGGGGGATTCTTGCCCTGTTCTACTTTTTTATCAATCAGCTCTTCATAATCCTCTTGTGATTTTTCATTTATCTCATAAACAGGCTCTATTTCACCTTCCTGATTCGTTGTAGGTTGAAACTTCGTAGCAACTTCTTTTTTCAGTCGTTCCCCAACTTCCTCTGTGAGAACAGGAAATTTATCAAGAGTGTCAAAAGATGCATTCTTTGACTTTTTAAGATTCTCAGCATGTGTTTTAGCAGCTTCTTCCTTCTTTCGGGATTGTTCATTCAATCCATAGAATTTCTTAAATGGAGTAACAGGTAAATCTACCTTATATAAGGCTTCCTGCATATATTTTGTAACCCTATCACCTTTGAGAATTGCATCAATTTCACTTTGTTGTGCTTCTATATCTTTCTGAAGTTCTCCAACTTTCTTAGTATTATCATTCTCGGTGTCAGCCTGAAGAGTCTTGATTTCCTCATTCAATGTATCAATCTCACCCAGTGCTTCTGCAAGGTCATTTCCTATACTGGTATCTTTGATATCTGCACTGCTAATGGCTGCAAGCTTTCTCTCGTTAGTATTGAATGCATTATTCAATCCCTTAGAGTTCCATGTAAACTCAGCAGTTTTAAGATCATTAAGAATAGCTTTATAAGCTATGTCATTACGAGAATCTTCTCCCTTCTCTACAGGATTACCTTGTGCATTTACAGAGGCATCTCCTAAGGCACCTTTCTGATGTAATGATTCAAGTCTATTTTTAACTTCCGTAAACTGACCAGATGCTAAATACTTATAGTAATTCTTTTTCTCATTAGCACCCCTGAAGAATGTTCTACCTATTGTACCACCAGCAAAACCAAGAACTGCTGATTGGAGCAATTCTGACGAAAGCGTACTGTAATCAGTATTGAATCGCTTATCAGTTTCAGTTTGCATTGTATTTGCAAGCGAAGTATTTCCGAAAACAGGTTGATATATTCTATCATATGCTTCCTTAATACCAAGTTCCATTAAAGCTTCACTGACTTCTTCCATTGATTCAGTAGCACCTGCAGCAAGATATCCTGACAGTGCGCTTGGATTGACAAGAGAACGCTGAACAGCATTGTTCAAATCTCTTACCATTCCTTTACTTGCCTGAAAAAGTCCTTTTGCAGTCAGTTGTCCACCTTTAGGAACTGCTTTTTGAATATTTGCAAGTCCTCTTTTCAGTACAGAATCCATTACATACTTCTGCATGGCGGGATTAGTACCGATTACCCATTCAGAAAGGCGTGCTATCTTATAATAGCCCAGTAATGATAGCCCATGAATTGCAGCAACTTCTTTTGGAGACAGCCCGGCAGTTTGAGCATTCTTAGCAAGACCGTCAGCAGCAAGCGTACCCATAAACATTCTTGAAGCAACTGATGCAGCACGTACCTGTCCTGCTTGTGATGCCATATTAGCAACAGAAAGTAAACCACGAGTACCTGCTGCTACACCATACATTCCACCAAGTTGTAATACTACCTGTGATAACCCATCTACAATACCCTCTACAGAAGTCCAACTCTGCTGTCCTGTATCTGATGTTGATCCATGCAGGTAGCTACCTATCATGTTTTGAAAGTCAGTTAGGGAATTGTATGTATCACTTGGTTCTTCATCCCTATCCATCGAAATTCTCTCGATTGATTTGAAAAGTTCTGCTCCGGAATCAAGGACATCTGCTGCAAAGTTTGCAATATTCTTTGGTGCAAATTTAAGTACATACCAATCTGGGGTGTCAAGTCCATTGAAACCCATGTAATCACTAAATTTTGTTGCATATTCTTCATGGGCTTTCTTTTCTTCTGTAGGATCAAGGGGTCTCAGATATGTTTTACCATTGTGAAGCATAGGTGCTCCTTTATCATCAACAGCATACACCAATGCTCTTTCATCCTGATCTCTAAAAGTATTGAAATCCTGTAATTCACCATCTACAAGTACACCGTTATCAAATGCACCCTGACGAAATGAATATTCAGGTCTTGAATAAATACCCGCTACTATATCACGACCTTGTATATCTTTCGGAACGTCATCAATCTGAATCTGTGGATTGTTATAAACCTCAGTAAGACCGAGATTAGCAAGCTTTTGTCCATAGCGTGTAGGAAGCATCCTTTTTGTGCTAGTGCTTGCAATATCAAAACGACCCTTTTTGTATTCGTCGAATCGCTTGATTGATTGATCATATAGTTTATTGAACTCTTTTTGTCCTTCCTGCTCACCATACTTTTGTTTGAATGGCGCACTTATTTCGTCATCATTCCAGTATTCGGTTGCTGGCTTAACAGCAAAGTTTTCAGGCATGTTGCCATTTTGATATAGGTCTGCAAAGTTTGCTGTATTACCTACGAGTTCATTTTTAAACCAATCGTATTTAGTTCCGTCTTGTGGCATTTTGAATCCTATTCAAATTTAATCAATGGTTGCTGTGTGCCGGGTATATCCTCTATAAAAGAGTGTGCCTGTTTAACACTGTAATGTGGATTTCCATCCAACTCTCGCATTCTCACTTCAACATCATCCCGAAGTTCCACTATTACTTCTGCCTGATAAAGATCATCATTTCCTTCAAATAAATCAGATTCTCCTGCACCTAAAAGGTGTTCAGGATAAAGATCATCATTTTTATCTATGGCATTTCTTACATTGGTGTAATATCTTTCAGAAGTATTGGAATTTCCACCTACGTCACCTACTGCCTTCTTGGTAAAATGACCTGTACTCGGATCACGCATTCCTACGTACTTTGAATCTTCAAATGCACTATTGCTCAATTCATCAGTAGCATATAATACAGGTACTGCCATATACCATTTTCCATCTCTATAAAATCTTCTTGGATCATATGCGGGATCGGGTATCGCAAGACTCGGATCAATCTCAACTCCATCTGCAGTGCGCAACGGCTCATGAGGATTAGCAAGCATCTCCTGAAACATTGGATTATATTCAAGAGGCATATATCCTTGATCTGTTGCTGAATCTTTAATATTTTGACCTGTGAGCCATATGCTCTTATCAACTTTGCTACCAATATGCAGACTTGCAGGATCATCTCCCTGCTGCATCATATATGCCTGAGGATTCTCCTTACCAATAGCAAACATGCGCTCACGAGGTCCCATATTCGCAGTTAAGTTAACTGTTTCAGCTCGTTTCTTAGCAGCATCAAGAGCTGGATCAACAGCAATACCTGCTGAGAAGTCAGCACTACTTTGAATATATTGATCTCCTAATTTAGCAGCCCAGTTAAGTGATTTGGCAAGTACATTATCTGTAACACCGTTACGTTTGATGTACTCTGATTGAATGGCATTTATATCAGCCTGAGTAAATCCATTTTGCTTTAACCAATTCATTCTTGCCTTAGCTGCTTCTAACTGGGATTTTGTACGTGACATTAAACCGTTACCAAACTGAGTATCAAATCCTTCAGTTCCAAGATTGGTGGCAGCAGTAGTTACTTTATCTAAAACTGTCTTCCAATCTGACATATCATATTGAATAGGTTGACCGTTTGTACCACCCATCATTGTAGAATTGTATTGATCTGTGAAATTCATAGGAGTATCTCCTTCCTGAAGCTGACTAAGAGGAATCCATTGAACACGACCTTTTCTATTTACCAATGCTCTTCCGTCCTGTATTACAGGATTAAAATCCATATCATCTTTTCTGGCACGTTCAAACTCTGCATCAGAGGTCTTTTTAGCCTGTTCCATAGCATCCAGTAAAGGATCGCTCGCAATATCCTGCATTTTTCGTATTTGACTACGTGCTTCAGTACTGAATGCATAATATGGGTCTTTTTTGTAGTCTGACATAAATCTGCGTGTCAAACTATTTAACCCACTAACATACTTTTTCTTATCTCCTGCAAATAAATCTCTATCTATAATTGCTTTTGAAAGTGTTTCATAATCAGGCAAATAACTTCTTGATTCAGCAGTCAACTCAGCTTTAGTTTGTTCCTGCATGACTGCATTTAGCATATGCGGTGCTACGCTCCCGATAGAGTAAGGACTTCCTGTTTTAGGACGAGTTAATGCTAGTAAACTACCTAATGCCATATCGTTTTGAGAATTTTGTTAATTTACCACCCTTTTTAAGTATACCGAGCAGTTTCTTTGCACCTTCAATATTACCTGCACGCATCATACCTTTTGCTAATTCCAATCTACCCAATGATTGAGTATATTGATTTGCAACAGCAGTATTCGCCATTGTTTCAGCACCACCAATAACAGCCTGATTTCTTTGACCAAGTTCTGTAAAGAACCTTTTTGAAGCCAGATTAGATTCAATCATCTTTTCTCTGTTTTCCATTTCAGCATCCATCATTGCCTGACGATTCTGATTCTCGCGAATTGCCTCTTCCTGACGAATCTTTGATTCATCCTGCCCTGCTTCAAATGCAAATCGCTGCGCTCTATTCTGGGCACGTTGGAATTGCCTATTAGCATTTTCAGCACCTATATCAGCAGTTGTAGGCTTATATCCAATAGCCTGATCAGGTCTCCTGATGTCACGTACCACCCCCACATTCAAATCAGGAGACACAAGATCAGGAACCATTTTGTCCTTTACTCGATTCATTGCTATTGTAGATTGAATAGCTTTGCCTACAGGTAGACCAAATGTTGCACCGTAATACATTATATCATTTAGACTTAAACCTTTTTTACCAGTACCTTCATCAGTAGCGAATAAATCACCCTGTTCAGCATCTGATGTTGCATAAACATCTCCTGTGTTAGCACCCGGAGCGAGGAAAGGAAGGTCTGTATTTATATTATCATACAAACCACTATCCGCAAAAAAAGGAGTAAGTTTTAAGCCTGTCTGTCCTTTCATCATCTTGCCTCCTTTTTTCATCTTACCTAGTTCGGAGGTGTCATCTGAGGTCTTAAACGACTTAGCTGTATAACCGGGTCCTTCCTGAGCCATATAATATGTTTCGTCAAACATTAAAGGAGAATCACTTTTCTGATCCTGCCATATCATTCTACCAAGATCAAGATCAATGTTTGCGTGT
>Ga0180438_10004390_pt1 | contig 20323 bp, 18 predicted proteins | sample SS_ome_12_FD_132455 | JGI IMG/M metagenome (GOLD analysis project Ga0180438, IMG submission 132455) | Hypersaline lake sediment archaeal communities from the Salton Sea, California, USA - SS_3_D_2 metaG | ecosystem: Environmental > Aquatic > Non-marine Saline and Alkaline > Hypersaline >... | reverse complement strand
TACCATCAGCGTTTATGTACATATAATCAGCGAGATAGTTGAAATTCGGGCCAATTGGGGGATTGTCGACAACAGCTCGTATTGGTCCTTCATTCGGGTCGATTTCCATATCTCCATCCAAGTCAACATAGTACTCGGGACCACTGTCGATTATTTGATATTCCCCTGGAGATGCACGCCAAAAACTTGGATGCATCCAGAATGCTCCAGAGTCTATCACAGCTACTGTGACTCCTGAACCATTTATGGCCCCACCATCCTTCTTCAGGTTAGTCCAGACCTCATCCGCTTTAATCGCGGGAACTGAAGATGAGAGTGATGGTATATACTGCTTTGTCCCAGATGTGGCTCGAATAAACCCGAGATTAGAAATAGCCTCCAAAGCCCGGACATCTTTCACTTCAACAGAGTAAATCCTCCCAACATTGACAATCGAGGAACCTCGTTTTACAAAGGATACACCCTGACTCTCAGCCCATGTGATATCAGCATCTGTGAGCAAATCCTCGAATTCAAGAAGTGCACTGGTTTTCGTCGATGTTTTAGATATCTCCATTCTGAGACGTGATTCAATGATGGGATTGCGTGAATCAATAACAGATGTCAACTCGAGTCTTGTTGCAGCTGATGCAGGCATAAGGAACATTGGTATGAGTAAAACTACTAGAATGAAGTATCTCCGGTACATTTGAGTCCCTCTGTGGTGGATATCAGATGTTCTCATTTGCTAACCTGATATGTTTTTGTGTTTAGTCTACCAAAACATCCAATACAACAATCGAACAAATGCCAAAAAGCGTGGGTATCTTGAGTGGAAAGGAATTGCCAACAGAATTTGCAATGCTTTTTGATGATAGGATGGTTCCTTGGGAAGAAATCATCGAGCGTGTCAGGAAGCAGCGCAAGCAGGGAATGAATTCATTCGAGGTCTTCACAGACGTCGTCATTGACCTAGCGACAAAAGAAAGCATGAAGGAAAAGCCCAATCCAAGCATTCTCGTTCTTGGACTTCACGCTTGTCTTGTGAGAGGGAGACTAGCAGAAGCTCTTTTCCTCTCAACTGACTCTGAAGATATCAGAGTCCTGAGCCTTCGCGCAATCGTTCTCTTTGTGCTCTCAGACATAAACGAGCTGAAGAATGTTGTAAATGTCATTGAATCAAAAGTGTCAGAAACCTCTCCCGCAGTCGATCAAGTAAGGCTGAGCACAGCACGTGTCCTTTTTGCCGCGGTTGAACAAGACACAAGTGTCATTGTCTGCATCATGGAGTTTGATAATCTTCTTGAGGAAAATCCCGAACAGGTTGAAGAGCCACTAGTTGAAACTATGTTCACACTCTATGTTGTGGGTACTCTATTGTTTCAAATTGGCCAAGCATCTCGTGCCTCTCGTGTTGCAGATACACTTGAGAAGATGGCTAAAACCCAGAAGCATAAGATGTTCAAGGCACTCGTCGAGAATCTAAAGGGGCATATTTGCAATTTACAGGGCAACTTTTCAAAAGCAGAGAAACACTATCTTAGGCTCCAGAGAATTAGTACAGAGATGTCTTTTGAATTAGGAATTGCAATGGCGTTGAACAACCTTGGAACATTGAGAATCAACTCATTACGATTTGAGGATGCCCTGCAGCTTTTCCAAAAATCCTACGAGATGATGAAGGTTGAATCTACCAAGATAATTAGTCTAGCAAATCTTGGTGAGATATCTTCAATCTTGAATAGATACAAGGAAGCTGAGGGATATCTGAAGGAGGGGATTCGACTTGAGAGGAAAACTCAGCGTGGTATAATTGAAGTATACACGTGGTATGCCATTATTCTCTCGAGAACCGGACGATTGAAGGAAGCAAAAGAGTACCTTATGATTGCGGAGGAGTTAGCACACTCTGGTGAGAAGCCCCTTCAGAAGGGTGCGTTTCTCTTTGCAATGGGCATCTATGAGTTCGAGAGCAACAGATTTGATAATGCAATTCAGACATTTGAAGAACTGCTTTCACTAGCAAAGGAAAATGAAGCCTTTGAGTATCTTATACGAGCAGAATTAGAGCTAGCATCAACCTATGTAAAGGCATTCATGCAGTCGGAATCCACGGAGCACTTTTCTAAAGCAGCCTATCATTTGAATGACCTGATTACTCTTTCTGATGAACAAGGCCTACAAGCATTGCTTTGTGAAGCCCTCCTTATTCGAAGTGATATGTTCTCAATTGCTGAACAAAGGGCAAAGGCTCGAAGCGACTTGGACCGAGTAATGAGTATTGCATCATTCATCGATGACTCAAGGTTGAAAACCAAGGCAAAATCAAAAATCAAGATATTGGCATCTGATGAAGCAGCAGTTCTGAAGTTGGAACGAGCTGACTTGACAAAATCGCTGAATCGACTCACAGGATTCAAACCTGTAGTGGAACGTCCAAAAGAAGTTCCATCGCCAGACCTTCATTCACTGATAGTAATTGACAGAGGATCGGGCTTGCCAGTCTTTGTCTATCATTTTGATGCAACCCTTCAGATGGATAGTTCTATATTTGGAGGGTTTCTATCAGCCATAACTGCATTCTCCGATGAGCTTCTAGGTGACAAAGCGCTCCTGAGATCGATAACTCATGAGGGTTTCACTGTTCTTATGGAATACACGTCTGAGAGGATAATAACACTAATAGCTGATCAGGAAACCTTTGACATACGTTTTACATTACGAACATTCAGAGATCGTTTCAACCAAACATATCCATCTTTGACCGACCATCGTGGAGTTGACACAAAGGAGTTTCGTGGAGCAGAATTACTTGTAAAGAAAACATTCTCAGGAACGGGACTTACACAAGAAAAATAGCGAATATTGGCAGGCTTATAACCAGAATTGAAAAGGAAAGAGTCGGAGTTCGATTGATGACAAGCCATGAAGAGATTCTCAAAATCCTGCGAAAAGGTGAGAATCAAAATACCGAGTTTAAGCGGAAACTCACTCGGTCTGATCTCAAGACAGATCGTCGACAGAAATTAGTCACACGCATTCGATTCATGACTTGCGAGAGTCCCTTTGAGGCTCGTTTTTTAGTGGGCATTGAGGATATCGGGGGGAAGGAATGGAAAGCTATTGGGATATCTGAGAATTCACTGAAGGCATCAGAGCATATCCTCGCAGAACTATGTGAGGAAGCGGCTGTTGAGATTGTGGAACAGGAGAGAATCGAAACAGCTCAAGGGATGGTTGGGTCTTATCTTCTGAAGAGACTGGCAGCACCTGAGATAAAGGAAACCTGTTCAATCAATGTCGCGGGAAGGGTCAACTCTGGAAAGTCCAGCCTAATAGGTGCGCTTGTCACTGGACGTCCGGACAATGGAAGTGGTAGTGCAAGATCGTTTCTCCTCACACATCCACAAGAAATTACACGCGGACAGACTGCTGACATTCATCTTGCTTTCATGGGGTTCGATGAGAAAGGAGCCACAGTGTATCCAGACAACCCGTTGAACAAGCAAGACACTGCCAGGGTTCTTGATCAGTCGGTGAAGATCATTACATTCTTTGATGCACCAGGTCACAGGGAATACAGCAAGACAATGATCAGATCCATTCTTGGTGCGGACGCACAATATGGACTTGTTTTGATTCCTGGTCCTGAAGAAGCGTATCTGATTCGACAACAGGAAGAAACCTATGGCGTTCCAAGATTGGATGAGATAACGAGAGAGCACATGATTCTGATGGCTAATCAGGGAGCTCCCTTCATTATCATGATATCAAAGATAGACAGGACCAGCCCCCAAGATCTTGAGCTTGTGATGGATATTGTCAGGAAAAGCCTGAAGGATGTAGGACGTATCCCAGTTTCTGTCCGGTCTCATGATGAGATACCTCCAGTAGTGAGAGAGCTAGCAAACGAGGTGATTGTGCCAATATTCTTAACCTCATCACTGGAGCTAGAATCACTATCGCTAATTACTCATCTACTTAGATTACTACCAGCAAACTCAAACCAAAAAACATTGACGGATCCAGCTCGTGCCTTCGTTGACAAAGTGTATAGAGGCATCAAAGGTACAAATGTTGTGGTGACAGGAACGGTAAAGTCAGGAGTGTTCAAGAAAGGCCAAGTGTTGAAAATCGGGCCAGATGGAAGTAATGAGTTCCAGGAGGGTCGTTTGTTCAGTATTGAAATGTTCAAGAAACGAATTAGTACTGCAAAAGCAGGGGACCTCTTTGGTTTCGACATCAAGGATATTGATAAACATCTTGTCAGACGGGGACAAATCATTATAGATCCCGACATAGACCCAGAGAGCTGTAGAACCTTTGAGGCAAACATTGTCGTCACGCGTCACCCTACAAAAATCTCTGTAGGCTATGCTCCTGTCCTACAGGCTCACACCATCCAACAGACTGTGATCCTGAAGAAAATCTATGATGCGGAGTATCTCAGCGTAGGGGATTTTGCCCGAGTCAGACTGGAGTTCATGTCCTCCCCTGAAGCGTTGCGTGTTGGTGACAAGATAGTCCTTCGAGAAGCGAACACAAGAGCAATTGGAACAGTGATAAAGATGGTCAGATGACTCCATCAGTCCAAGTCACAATAGCTTCAGCTGAAAATGAATCCTCGCTTCGTAGGATCTTCTTCTCTGAAATGACCCTATGAATTGGCCAAAGAGATAATCCTTCTGCGATGACTTCATCAAAGAGTCCAGATCTCCAAGTTGATGGAGCTGAAACAACAGCTATTGAGTCAGAATCAGTCACAAAGGTTGTGGCTTCAAGACAGGTTCTCTGTACCACAGAGCGAATTATATCAGACTCACCCTGAACTAAATATTCCATATCAATTCCAATATGGTTGAAGTCTGGCAGAAAGACGATTTTCCCAGTTTTTAGAAGCATGTCTACAATCTTCGGAGAGCCTACTAAGGTGTTGGTAAGGATATCAAGCTTGCCAAGACTGAGACGTTCGAGTACTGCGGTTTCCTTTCCCTCCAATTCTGCCCTAGAAAATGCAATGGATGTTTCAAAGGTAGAAGTAGGTTTCTTACTAATGCCAAGACTTGTAATGACCCGTTGCAAGATGTTCTTCCCGTGAGAGACCAATCCACCAGAAGTGGGATAGATGTCCTCAAGATTCAGATAATACTCCATAGCAGTCAATGGAGCGCCTTCTTCCATGCCTATCCTGAGTGTGCGAATATCATTGTTGTCAATAAATGAAACGGATGCCCAATCGTTAATCGATGGTAGTCCATAGGACAGGGAGATGTGATTGTCCAGTGATGAAGTATCGCATATCACACGCGGAGCAAGGTGAATTGACTCGAGTGTATTTTTACGGGAACTCAGTTTTCTCGTGTCTGAGAGTGTCTGACAGAACTTAGAGAGGACATGATATTCTTCAGTCCCGATTGAAACCCTCATGCTATTGTGGATGATATCGAAAGGAGTCCTCAAATCAGAGTGTTGAGGAGCATTCTTCGAAGGAATCTCCTTTAAGAGAGTATAGAATCTTATGAATCCAAGACTACTATAGCAGTCGATGTGTCTGATTAAGTGATTTACATAAGGGACCAAGTCTGTTTCTTTACTAATCTTCGACCAGAACTCACGAAATATCTTTCTTCCTGGATCTTTGAGCAGAGCTAGTGCAATCCCATTTCCAATCAATGAAGCCATCTGCCACTTGGAAATCTCGGGGTTGAGGTGTGCCAGAAATGCAGTGCGAGTGACGATTCCATCAAACCATCCTGTCTTTAGAGCTTTCTCTTCAAAGAGGTACTCACCATCATCTGTTGTTTGAAGACCAAAGCACTGTGTTTTTTCAGTTGAACTCATTCGAGTGATGAATATATCAGGAAATGAGGGTTGGGTGGAATTCAAGAAGCGGGCAACTCGTCTTATTGCCTTAGTCAGTGCATCTCTAAGCTCTTGGGTTGCCTCTATACGCTGCTCTTCAGGCGTGAGCTCTTTTGGTTTTTCATACTTCACAACAAGCTTGGAGCTGGATCGAATCTTCTGGTAGATTAACGGTTCGACATTCTCACCCACGAGCATCATTCCAGCAGAGTTGAAGAAATAGATACGTACTCTATCGAGTGAAACAACAGCAACGAGGTATGTGATTCCTTTCAACTGTCTGAAGTGTTTTCTCATCACCGATGCTTTTACTCTCAGAACATCGACTGACTGTGCCCCGGTTTCCTTGAACTGCCTCTCACCAAATGCAGCAACATCTCTTGGGATTTCTCGTGCAGTTTTAGGCAAATCCAGGTCTCCTTTCTATGTAGTAAAAAATAAACCTCCCTGATAAAGATAAGTAAATACTGCTCATTGCGACATCCTTAATTCCTTTCATTTTTTGAGAATCTTGATACACATGCAATACGACTTGTCATTCATTATCATTTGGTGGATTGTTCCAATGGTTATTCTTGCAGGCAGAGCAGCTTTTGAAGGGTATAGGGCTAGAAAGAAACGTGAAGAGCTAAGACGGTTGGAAGAGAAGTCAACTCCATTCACAAGTAAGTTTTAGGCAAGTCCTTTATGCAACAATTTCATCGCTTTCATACATTGGCATTAGGATATCTCTAGTGGGAGTAGTATTCATAACCACATCAAGGGTTTCATCATTTCTAAGGAGAATGCAACCTAGGAACTCATACTCGAACTTATCGAGCCGGATATTTACACCCCTCCTTGGAACCTGAGTAAGAAGCAGAATAATAGAGAAGTTACCACGAGGCAACTGATTCAAAATACCACGTTTCATGTCCGGTTCAAGTAGACCTTCGAGCTGACGAGTCATAACACCGCGCTCAATGAAGTTATACCGTATCCTTTCAAAATCACCACTGGAACTCTTCTTTGGGCGGATGAAGGAAATCGAGTAACCAAGTCTTTTGAGTGAATTGTAGCCTATAAGGGTCCTAAACAACGGAGGGCTGAGAGTCTCAAGCTCTACTTTCCGTAACTCAACTATGTCTCCATTTCTTCGTACTTTCAAGTTCATAGGGCTCACGCATCCAAACCCAATGGTCCCACCATGGGATTTACAGAATCCTTTGTAAAGCCTTCTGCGAAAAATCTCCGCGAATGACTCCTTCTCGTGCTAGTAAATCAATCTTCTTGTCTATACCACCCAAATATCCACCAATTCATGTTGATGCCTCAACACGATGGCAGGGAATAACTGGTCCAAACTGATTGATGTGCATCACCTCGCTACCAAATCTTGCAAAATCATGCAGATTGGCCTTTCCAGTTCCCTGCCACCATTTAATTCAGGCATGCTTGATTATCTTCGAGGCAACAAATGCAAGAATTGAGCTCAATTCTGGATCACTCTTCTTGGACCCAATTGGCGCCCATCCTCCATCTTCATTCTGACTCTGAATAATTAGCTCGAGTCCACCCCGAATTACTCCCTTTTCCAAGTCGGATTTAGGTTTCCCTACGGCTGTAAGATCAGCCATATCAAAGGTAGAGCGATTCTCAACAGAGTCTTTAAGATGCTGAAGTAGAGCAGCTCTCCCATCTTGATACACCTTGTTATCTGGTCCAACTCCTATAGCTTTCAATCCTAGAAGGATATTCCCAGTAGCTAATGGATCCGATTCTTTACGTCCAATATAATCAGGCCAGTTCCCATCTTCATATTGATTGTAAAGAAGAAAATCTCTTGCTCTTCTTAGGCGTTCCTGATCAGAATATCCAACCAGACATAATGCTTCTAGTGCTTTCCCTGTAAGCCAGGTTACACTCTTCGCTACGGGATACCAATCTCGACCAATATTACCCCATTTATCCTCAATATATGGGTCGAGGTTTAGTGTTTCACTAAACCCTCCATCGTTCTTTTGACGAGAAACCAAAAACTTGACCATCTGATCTATGATATCTTGCCACTGTGATTCATAATTAGAAATAAGAGCCAATATCTCTGCAGTTTCTTTGACTGAGCTCGGATTTCCTGGTTGCACACTAAATGGAATCCCGCCATCCTTGTTTTGGATCTGCTTGACTTGCCTCATAAGTTCCTTAAGTTCCTCGTCAGAGAGTTTATTGCCAGCAGAAGCAAGACGAAGCTTGTCTGCTATGTTTCCATTCTTAACAAGATAATTACGATGGTCGTAATGTAGATTAATTCCCATTTTCTCAGGTCCTCCTTCAGTTCAATATACAATCCGAAGTACGGGATTGTAAAACAAGAGTGCGTCAGATAGCCCTTCACGGTAGGTACTAATACAAACCATGCGTAGGGATATTAAGATTATCCGGAGCTATTCACTCATCTTCAGACTCGTAGTACTCCAGTATCTCCTTCCGTCTCTCGCGACGTTCATCCTCTGTCATCTCATCAAATCGACGCGATTCTTCCTCTACGACGATTATTTTCTCACGCGGAGTATGCTTTATTCTGTGTTCTACCTTATACTCAGGAGGAGAACGAACCAATTTCTCATGTCCACATTCTCTACATTTCAAGGTGATGCTTTTCTTTCCTTCTTCTTTTTTAGGAAGCATGAGTGCACCGCATTTTTCACAGAACTCCATAAGCTATCTCCCCGTCAGTTAGATAGGTTCGCGTTTTCGTACATATTATTCATTTAAGTTTGACGTTTGGGCGATTTCCTATTGAGAAGAACAACATACGGAAAGAAAGACTTATGACAAAGAGTCAGTGAGCCGGGACTCAAGATACGGACCTACTGAAAATGGAGATGTCAGTGATGGTACGCATAAGACCATTCAGAGCATATCGATACAACCAAGCCAAAACAGGAAATTTGTCAAGACTAGTGACACCACCCTATGACATCATCAAGGGAGATATGGTGGATAGGTTTCAGTCTCTCTCAGAATATAACATTGCTTGGATCATCAAGAACAAACCTGAGGAAGATGACACACCTACATCAAATCAATATACACGGGCAAGAGACCACTTCACCAGGTGGATTGATGAAGGAGTTCTCACTCATGATGAAACCGAGTCATACTATGTATATGGTCAGGACTTTCAAATCGAGGGCAAGAAGCTCTTTCGTTTTGGGTTCATTGGGTTGATGGAGCTTGAGGAGTTTGCCACAGGCGCACCAAGTACCGGGGTTTTTTCAGGTGTTCTTCAACATGAGGAGACTCTTCCCAAGGATATTGAAGACAGGCTGAACCTCTGCAGAAGTGCAATGGCCAATTTTGGACAAATTTTTGTGATTTATCCAGACCACGAGCGGAGCATCGACAAAATCCTCGAGAAGCACATGAAGGATGACCCCATTGGTGATGTTATGGACCAGGATGGCATCCGCCACAGGCTCTGGAGAATCGATGATGAGAATGATTTGGAGAAAATCACTCGACTTATGGAGAGCAAATATATCATAATTGCTGATGGCCATCACAGGTACAAGACTGCACTGGCACTTCGCAAAGAGCATCCTGAACTTGAGTCGACTAAGTATCGCATGCTTACATTTGTCAACATTTCAAACCCAGGACTTGTGGTCCTTCCGACTCATAGACTCGTGCAGAGGCTCGAGCACTTCTCAAGGGAGATACTCTTGGCAGATGTAAAGAAATACTTCGAAGTGGAAATGTTCCAATCAAAGGATCAGATGTTTGCGCTGTTGAGCAAGAGGTTCAATGAGGGGAAACACTCCTTTGGTCTTTTCATTGATGATGGCAACTTCTACACTCTCACATTGAATGATGTTTCGATTATGAGTGACCTTTTGCCAGACAAGTCGACGGAACTTCGGGGTCTTGATGTTGCAATCCTCCATACCCTCATACTAGACAAGATGCTTGGAATTGACAAGAAGAAGCTTGCAGAGGGAACGATGAAGGGTGGTGGGTATGTGACCTACATCAAGGGAATTGGCGACGCTGTAGAAGAGTCGATCAAGACAGTTCAGAATGAAGGTCAAGCCGTCTTCTTTATGAACCCAACAAGAGTACAGGAAGTCGAGGCTGTTTCAAAGAATTTTGAATGCATGCCACAAAAAAGTACGTTCTTCCAGCCTAAGGTCTGGACTGGTTTCACAATAAATAAACTGGAGTAGTTGGAGATAATGACGAAACGTGTGTACAACTTCTATCCTGGGCCTGCAACATTACCGTTACCCGTGCTTGAGCGAGCCAAGGATGAATTCTTAGATTTTGCTGGAACAGGTATGTCTGTTCTGGAAATATCTCACCGCTCAAAAGAGTGGGAGAAAGTAATGACTGATGCTACTAGTTTGGTGAGAGAACTCATGGGAGTCCCATCAGACTATAAAGTCATGTGGTTGAGCGGTGGAGCCTCAACACAGTTCTTCATGGTTCCTCTAAATCTACAGGAGCCTAGAAAAGCTATGGAGTATGTTAATACAGGTGGATGGTCGACAAAAGCTATCAAGGAAGCAGGATACTTTGGAGAGCCAAAAGTGATTGCTTCATCTGAGGATAAGAACTTCTCATATATCCCTAAGAATGTGAGATTTAGCAAGGAAATTGCATTTGCGCACTTCACGAGCAACAACACACTATACGGAACAGAATGGCAGTACATGCCAGAGGTTCCTAAGGAGGTTCCTCTCGTTTGTGATATGTCATCAAATATTATGGATAAACCAATTAACATCAAGGACTTTGGTGTAATCTACGCAGGAGCTCAGAAAAATCTCGGTCCAGCTGGAGTCACTCTGGTAATTGTGAGAGAAGACCTACTTGATCGAGTGCCAGAACATGTTCCAACAATGCAGAAATGGAAAACCCATGCAGAAAATGACTCTCTGTATAATACGCCACCTGTGTTCGCGATATACATCTGCAAACTTGCATTGGACTACATGAAAGAAATCGGTGGAGTAAAGGAACTCGAGAAGAGGAACATGAAAAAGGCAAAATTGCTCTACGATATCATTGACGCATCAGATGGATTCTACAAAGGTCATGCTTCCAAGGATTCTAGGTCTCTCATGAATGTCACATTCACTATGCCTACACCTGAACTGGAAGACAAATGTGTGAAAGGAGGTACTGCAAAAGGATTGATTGGACTAAAGGGCCATCGTTCAGTTGGAGGAATGAGAGCGTCAATCTATAACGCGATGCCTCTTGAAGGAGTAGAGGCATTAGCTGAATATCTTAGGGAGTTCCAAGCTGAGAATCAATAGGGCTTTCTGGAGAGAGGCATTCTCTCCAGACTACCTCTTCTTTCTTTTACTAGTGAACTTACTGACAGCAATCTCAAGTTCCTTCGTCATTTCTGGTAGGTCCGCCTCATTAATGATTCCTTTGTAGGTGCGACGCATCATCAAGCCACTGACATTGACATCGATATTTCTCATCCCACGACTCTCAAAGAATGTCTTCAATGCTGAAGCAATGGGAATTAGGACTCCACCAGGAAGTCGACGCGACAGGAATTCTTCACAACACTTGCAATCGATCAGAATCAAGGTGTTATCATTATCGACAAGAATCTCAACGGGCATCTGTTTCTTATGCCCCAAGTCAAGTGTGAATTCCCCAAGTTGTCTCATGGTCGATACCTTTCATCTGATTTGTCGTCGATTTCGAAATATCCCAAGCTCATATAAGACCTGCTCAGACTGCAGAGGTAGAGCAAGAATCATTCTTACATGTTCCTTTTCCGTTTCTTCTCATCGCGGCTTCCTGCGACTACAGACAACTGCTAGAAGAATCAAAGCAAACACTGCACTCAAGATCAAAGCCAGTCGTAGGTAATCTGGTTCTTCAGGGGGTGGAGTAGTAGTCGTTGGACCTCCAGTAGTTGGACTTGTGGGTGTAGTTGTCGTGGTTGTTGGGTCAGTCACCGTATAGCTATATGTTGCAGAAACAGACCAATTGTCAAGAGTATCATTTGCATAGAATCGATAATAGACCAGAGTTCCGCTAGGAAGTGCAGGGATTACTCCTTCATAATAAGATCCTATCCATGTCATTGTGACGTTAAACCATGTCGTACCATTATAGTATGAGAGAATGACAGTGTCTACCCCTGAGGAGTCGGTTACAGTTACAGTGAAGGTTACTGATTGGGTTGAGTTCGGTGTGAATGGTGTATGGTCATGACTCCCAATAACCGGACCCGGGAGTAAATGCAATACAGAAGCTTCGACATCTAACTTACCTGCACCCCAGATGTCATTGGGAACAATCCCAGTGAAACCATCACTTCTTGCGTTTCTGGTTATGATATCTGCAACTGTATCACCTATTGTTGAATTAACTTGTAATAGAAGAGCGGCGCATCCAGCTACATGTGGACCAGAAGCACTTGTACCACTGAATAGACGGTAGCTTCCAAATTGTTCATTGAAGGATAACATATCATTGGCATTGAACCACAAATCCCATGCAGTTTCGTTCGTGTAGTCTGAGATAACATCAAAACCACCAGGCGCTGCGATGCACTGCTTGTAGACATCATCAATCCGAGGGCCCTTAGATGAGAACCCTGCAATGTCACCATTTACATCAGGAGGACCCCAACCACTTTGGACTAGAGTTCTAGTTCTATAACTCGCGACACTCAACGAGCTATCAGCTGTTGAGGGCCATGTTATTTCATAGTCATCTGAAACATCACTTTTCCATATACATCCACCAGTCCATGAGCTTTGATCATCGGAGATATAATAGTGAAAAGTCATGTCTTGCGGTGATGTAATGTTAACCTGATGCCAGGGAGCTGCTGCGGTCAATGGCAAAGATCCATTGATCATGATACCTAGCATTTGCGTGCCTCGGGCAGATGTTGAAATGAACGAAGACACATTGAAAATGGCGAAAGGATTAAACTTCTCATAATAGAAACTCTGGTAACCTATTCCTGGATGAAGATAGATAGTGATAGGTGGCATTGACCAGAAAGTCCGATCCATGATGACACTAAAGTTGCATGAATTGAAATCAGTCATATTTCTTGAGAGTACAGTTATGTAAACTGCATAGGGTTCATAAACGATATACTCACCCTCACCTGGCGATCCAGGCCAAGGAATTGTGAAGTCTACTTGGGATGGTACAATGGCAGTTGTTTGCTTGAGTGCATGTTTTGCTTTCCCACCTAGATTGCCGCTGGGCGAAATCACAGGGATTCCATCAGCTACCAGCGAATTAATCATTTCCTCGGCAAGGGAGCTTCCATCAAGATAATGATAGGTCCAAGACCCAATTTCAGTGAGAATGACATCAGCTCCAGTGCTGTTTGCCAAAGCAAGCCCCTCCTCAATTGATAACCAAGTATTATCATTGCCAATAACTCTAATCATCATGAGCTCAGCATCAGGTGCCACTCCAACATAATCACGATAGCCAATCTGTCCACCAAGCAGAATTCCTGCGACCGCAGTTCCATGACCACCACCATATGGACTGTCATCCTTGTGTGAACTTATGGTTAGATTTACACCACGTATCCAAGTCTGAAGGGTGGGTGATGGATTTCCATCCTTTTCAAAGATATACTTCGTCTTCGGAGTACCCAACATAACCAGTGGTTCTCCAAGATCGAGAAGCCCATTACCAGATGTGTCATTCACAACAAAGAATGGCTCGCCTATGTCAGGAAATCCGTTCTGAGTGACATTATCAGCCCAAATCCATTCTGTTCGTACATTAAAAGCACCATTTCTATCCAAATCAAGAACATAGAGAACCTCATTAACCGTAATATTTCCATCAGAATTGAGATCAACACCATCAGTACCATTATCGAACTGTGCATTAGGAACACTCCAGTCTAACCAGGAAAATGATCCGCCATCAGGAAACCAGAGGTCAGGATGTTTCCAATCAACCCCTGAGTCAAGGTCAGCAATCAGTATATCTTGACCAGTAATATTCCTGCTAAAGTCATCCAGCATCCCCCAAACATCGTCAGCATTAATCTCAGGGATTGAGAGGTCTCTTGGAGATTCTAGGAATTCAGCGTGCGTCTGAGGAGAAATTTCTGCAACTACTCCCAGGTCAATCAGAGCCTGGAGTTTTTCAGGACTCCCTTTCAGCAGATAGTAGGAACCAATATGACTTCTACTTGCACTACCAAGGCTAAACTCAAGCTGTAAAGAAGAAAGGATGTTTTGGATTTCAATTGTTAGTCCATGAACAAACCGGACTACTACCGGTATCTGGAGTCCATATAGTTCGGTAAGAGCATTGAAGTCCAAAGCGACAGGCTCACTCTGAGTTGACCGTACTTCATCAGGTGTTGATATATACTGAAGAACAGGGATACTTGTAACAATTAACAAAAAGACCAAAAGCGTGCTTAATGCTTTCCTCTGCAAAGACTCAACCTCCTAGGGATCTCGCCGATGTTTGGAGTAAAGCATACTCAAACCCAATCTCCCTAACATCACGATGTATGCCAGCATTTGCCTATTAATTTTCGTAGCCTTTGAAAAAAGTCAGAGAATATTGATTTCATCAGGGTCTGGTTCTGTTTCATCTCCGACCTTTTCATATTCAAGCTTCTTCAGAGGAAGAACATTCGCAAAGAAGCCAGGTTCCTCATCATCTCTGCTTACTTTTTGACCCTCGTATAATGAAGTCCCACCACTCACAAGATAAGATACACAGACACAGATTACAAGAGGTATGACTAGATCAAAGGATAGGCTCATTTCGAGCATCATGATTGTAGTCGCTACAGGCGTATTGGTTGTGGCAGCGAGGACTGCGCCCATTCCCAATACTATGAAAGCAGGTACATTGGCTGGGAAAAAGAGTTCTCCAACGAATGACCCTAGCATGGCACCCACAAACAAGGATGAAGCCAGTACACCTCCGGAAACCCTGCCTGCAACTACAAAAGAGGATGCAAAGAGCTTTCCGAAGAGGAGAACCACTATAACAAGGAGCGGCTCTGGGTTTGTAGCAATCGTGTTTATGACCTCATATCCCATTCCTGCGATGGTCAGTGTCGGATCTAGAGCGAGAGATGTGATAAAAATTACAATGCATGCGAGTAGAGATCCAATCACGGGGTCAATAAAATCAGGCAACTTTACTGTGAAGAAGTTTCGAATCGCCATTAAAGTCACAGCAAACAGAATCGAAATCAAGCCAGCGATGATCCCAAAGACCACCAAAAGGGGGACTAATGTTAGGGAAAAAGTGAATGTGGCACTAAAAGTGAAAATTGGTCCAGCCCCATTTCCAGTTATCAATGGATACAGACCAATGAAGACCACAAAAGAGCTCAATGCAGCAATGACAGTGGGCACAAAATAACCAAGTCGTGCATCTCTTCTATATGGAGCCTCAGTCGCAAACAGAGCTCCCCCAAGGGGAGCTTTATAGATACCCGCAGTTGCAGCAGCAGATCCCATCATTAGAAATACTCGTAGATGAGAGTCTTCATGAAAACCAAGTTTCCGGCCAATTGCATTTCCAACTCCAGCTCCGATAAGGACCGCAGGACCTTCTCGCCCCACAGGATTTCCAGAGCCAATAGAAATTGCGGTTGCAACAAGTTTCGTGACTGTGGTCCCCTTTCTGAGAGAGCTTGGTCTATGCGTCATTTCTATTGCCTTTGATATGCCGCTCCCCTGAATCTCCTTTCTTCCAAAGTAGATGAGAAGCCCAGAGAACCCACCTCCAATGAGAGGAGCAATGAAAAGAGGGAGTGCAGAGAATACAATGATTGCTGAGTCAATAAGTACTTGAAATAGGACCATGAAAAGACCACATGCAACTCCAACGAGGATTGAAGCTGGCACATAGAGTCGATAGAATCTTGAGAAGTGTGCAAAGTGAAAGAGGTCACGTAGAGGTTGAACATTCTCCACGATGTTATTGTCATCCTCTCCGGACACCGTGCCCACCTATATGATTTTTAATCAAACCAGTAGATTACCGGTTATAACGCCTGCGGCGTCAGACTTATCACTTTCTACTATTGATCTCATGGTGGCGAGTCTTACTTGACTGGAAATGAGAGAAGGAAATCATCTAAACCAACTGGAGAGGGATCGGACCTATCCATGGAGGAAGTACAGGATAGGTTAGATGAGATTTCCGAACGGCTAGCAAGACTTGAGGAACTTATTGAGCGAGTTGGACCCGGCATTGATGAGGTTAGAACCTCAGCAAAAGTCATCAGAGAAGGATTCGAGTTCTATGATGGAATGGTTCGATTGATGAGCAAATTCACAAAGGCGGAGAGACTTGAATCAAGATATGGTGACCTCAAGAAGGATGATATCAGTTGGAGAATCATTCAAATTCTTGACAATTCACGTCCGCTTAATATCAGCCAAATCACTACATCAGTCAGAGCTGAACGAGGGACTGCCTCAAGACGGATTATACGAGAACGTGTGAATGATCTTGTCAAACGAGGCATTCTGCAGGTTATCGAAGATGAGGATGAAAGGGCCAGATATTTCTCGCTTGTGAAGGAATAGAAGACCCTCAGAGAAGTGGTCACTTGTTTCCACTTAATATATAGTCAGTGACCAGTCTATATTCTACTTGGTGAACAATAAGTTGAGTGACGAGTACTCGGAAGAACCAGAAAAGAAGCCAAAGTCAAAGTCAAAACCAACAGATGCAAGATACCGTGAAAAGAGTGATGCAGAAGAACTGAAAGAAGTGGCTGAAGCATTACCAGAACTTTTTGGAGCCCTCAATGATGCGATTCCCAAACTAATATCAGGGCTTATCGGTAGTGTCTACAGTCCTGAAGCTGCAGGCAACATGGCTGCGGGCATTGGAAAGTTCTATAGTGGTCTCATCGCTGAAGGAATTCCTGAGGATGTAGCTCTTGACATGACCAAGAAGTTTGTCGGTGCCTTGGACTTTAGCAAGCTTATGAGCATGGTTGGAGATGAAACGTCAGTAGAGTTCAGTACCAAACGAAAAAAGAGAAAGCACCGAGATTCAGACAACTACGACGAAGATGATGATGAGGAGTTCGAATAGAGGTGGGAACCGCTCGGTCCATTGCTTCTATCACAGGCACAGCAATAGGCGGTGGATCTAAGCTTCTGTTCAAAGTCTGGTGGTCTCTTCGGAAAGGGAGAGCTGAGGTCAAGAAAGGCGCAAAGACATTTTACAAAACACTCAGAGAAAATGGTGTCCCTGAGGAAGAGGCGAAGCAAATAGCTGTATCATACGCACAGCCAGCATGGGATGTCCTAAGTATCAGAGGAATCTTCAGATTGGTTAGAGAGCTGGATGAGGATAATGAAATTCCAATGATGCCCTTTGGTATCTAGAAAGTTGAATAGGTTCTGACCTGTTTCCTAGGTCATATTATTTCACGACTAATACAGGACTCTCAGAACCAATCACAACTCTTTCAGCGGAGCTCCCAACACCAGCTCTTGTTGAGCCTGTTGCTCCTTTAGATCCAATGACTACAAGATCGACACCGAGTTCCTTAGCTCGAAAGATGATTCTCTCTGATGGAGAGCCCTTATCTAGAATAAGCTCAATGTCAAGATTGTACTCATCTGCTGATTTCTTGGTGCCTTCAAGGAGTTTCTTGCCCTGTTCCTCATATCTGTGAAGGATATCCTCGAGGTTTGAGTCAGACATAAGCGCGAACTGCTTTGCTACCGGAGTTGGGATAACATGAATAATATAGAGTTTTGAGTTCGTCATCTCTGCCACTTCGAAGGCAGCAGTCGCAGCTCTAGCAGAACCCTCGCTACCATCAATGGCCAACATCACTTTGTTAGCACTGCAGAAGATGTGTCCAGGTGTACAAAAGCGAATATCTTCCATGCAAATTCCCTGTGCATGCTCATTATAATTAACTTGTGTTCTAGTATTTTAGTGCTAAGATTTAACTTGAGAATAGCTCATGCATGGAATAGACTTTGTTTGATTGTTTAGGAGGCGTGTTCGTTTGGCACGTTCTGATTTATACGAATATCATGAAAAACAGGAATATCCAAGCCATAAGGGCGCCATTGCAGGTCTCTTCATTGTATTTGGTGCCTTTATCGTGTTGGGTGTATACTCTCTGATGGAACTCTGGTCAATGTATGAAACGGACATAACAAATCTCATACAGACTGTATCTCCGCTTCTTGCAGATAATCTCTGGTTACTGGGTGCAGCACTGGGTGCCCTATTGGTTCTAAGTATCATAATGGCTCTTGGAGCCTCGGTTGCTGCTAAACGTCTCGGTGGTACTCTCATTTACATAGGTGCGTTCTTTATGAACCTCCTCACCTGGGCAGTACCACTATTCCTAATTCTGACTGGTGTAATACCAATATCTGCATTAGGTACAGCTTGGCCAATGCTAATTCCGGGGCTCTTTACACTCTTTCTCACTTTGCTGCTCTTCACAGTCTTCAAAGATAGAGTTAGGCGTGCAGGAGAGATAATCAAACTAACCGGTCAGGTCACCCTGGATGAGAAGGGGACCTTTGTACCTCCATTCCTCACAATGATCTTCACGCTGGTTTCAGCACTGTTCTTTGCGGGAATCATGCTCGTGGTCATTCCTGATGGAATGAATCTCCTCCTGGGAAATGTTGAACTGACTCTGGAGAATGGATGGCCATTCGCAATAGGTATAGTTGTTTACCTGTTCGTCACCATATTTTTCTACAACTTCTCATATGCCACGACTTCAGCAATAACTTACATCTACATGCGCGGAAAAGACCCAAGTCTGGGTGATGGGGTCAAGGCATCTCTTGGCGTTGTAGGGGGGCTCATCATACTGAGCATAATGAGTGTGATTGTGACAATAATCCGGATGATAATCCAAGCTGTTGCTAGGAGGTCGCAAAGCGCTCTAGGTAGGGGTGTTGGCTATGCTGCAGAGGGAGTCATAGGATGGGTCTGGGCACTAATCAATTACTTCACAATACCTGCAATGGTCGCTGAGGAACTAGGTGCAACTGCGGGTATCAAAAGGAGCGCTGGTCTGGTACGTAAGAACTTTGTTGATGTCATGATCAAGGAAACTGCAGTACGATGGGGATTTGGAGTTTTGGCATTCATGTTCTTCATCGGATTTGCCATCGGTGGGGCATTGTTTGGTTGGTTCTACTCAGGTGGCGACTTAATACTGACCATCTTGATCGCAGTTGTCTTCACCATTTTTGCTGCAATCCCGAGTGCACTTGTACTCCGGACATTTGACATCGTCTACGTGACTCTTCTCTATGTCTTCATTCGACGAAAGGAGGGTGACTTCGCAAAGACAGCCATTCCTAGTGAGATGGGAAGAGAATTGGAAGGCGCCTATAACAGAGCTCAGAACCAACGATAGTTAATACAAATTATGTGTGATGGTGCAAGCCATCACACCCTCCTTTTTTTGAAACCTTGTGTAACAATGTTCAAGATTGGCAACCTATGGACCTGAGGATTTCGAGAGGATATCCATTGCATGGTCTGCAGCTTTGCGGTTAATGGCTCGAAGCACAACGATGACGACTAGCTGACCAACAAAGTAGACAGCGAGCAGTTCTTCCGCTGTAGCCTGCATGAAGACATTCAGCAGCCATAATAGAAAGACCAGTCCTAGTTCTGATATGTAGAAAATTATCTCAAACCTCTCGCTCATCCCATTCCCTGGTTTCTTCTTCCTCGACTGTGGCACTCAGAGACCTCGAATCAGTAGCTACATCCATTCGAATGCCTTGTTCCAAGTTACACTTGAACCTGAATAAGGATTCATATAGATGGTCTTGAAAAACTCCGGAAGTACATCTTTCTGGACAGCTTTGAGAAAAGATGGATGGACAAAATCTCTACGTCCGATGAAGTAAGTAAAGATGTATGGAGCAAAGAGGTTAATCTTCCCGGTCTTTGTTGTAGGAGAAATAAAACTAATTGACGCTTCTGCAGCTTCCCGAGTTCGATATCCTCTATTGATTAGGTATTCAATCGCTTCTTCAACAGACTTACCTTCATCGTTGAGAAGTATAGCGGCATTGATGCCAGTCATTTGACTAATTGGTGTCAATGCATTCAATACGACAATTCGAGAATCACTCTCTGACACACTGAGGAAGTCTTTTGCAGTATCAGCAGTCCCCTCAGAGATGACACAACGACCTGTGTGAAGAGGGACGACCGCAAGCTCCAGATTCCTGGTGTTTAGGAATGCTTTCTCGCGCCAAAGATTGGACACATGGTGTTCATACTCATGGTAGAGTGTGGATTGGAGATTGTCTTTGTTGAACCTTCGGTCAATATTCAATTGATTTAGAGATTTGAACTCACCTAGATACCAGTTGTATCCACCCCATGGCACATCTCTTACAGCTTCATACTGAACACCATTATCAGGTACTGATGCACCCATGAGGGTGAAAATCTTCTCTCGAAACTCCTGACCGATTTTTATGGATTG
>Ga0180438_10004388_pt1 | contig 20333 bp, 18 predicted proteins | sample SS_ome_12_FD_132455 | JGI IMG/M metagenome (GOLD analysis project Ga0180438, IMG submission 132455) | Hypersaline lake sediment archaeal communities from the Salton Sea, California, USA - SS_3_D_2 metaG | ecosystem: Environmental > Aquatic > Non-marine Saline and Alkaline > Hypersaline >... | reverse complement strand
GTCCCGGGTGGTGGGCGAAGTGCATCTGGACCTGTGCCGGCGTTTCCCCCAGTGGGCGCGCAAGCTCGAGCACCTGCCCGGCATCAATCTCACCTGGTCCGAGATGGTCGATCCTCGAACCTATTACCCCGAGTACAAGCAGTGGACGTTTTACGCCAGCGCCGACGCCGGGAAGCTGGTGATCTCGGTCGATACCACGCCGGAGGACGCCCAACGGATCGGAGAAGAGGTCAAGAAGCGGGGCATGGCAATCCCGTCGGTCTACGGTGGCGGCATCCCCGTCAACAAATCGCTCGAAGAGGGCATCGCCGGCATGCGGCGGCTGATCGACAACTGCGCGGCAGCCGGGGCAAAGTCGCTGTTGATGGGCGGCATGGGCAACGAGAAGCTTTTCGACGTCTACTACAAGGCGATCGCCGAAACCTGTCCCTACGCCGCCGAGAAGAACGTGCCCATCACGGTCAAGCCGCACGGAGGTCTGAACGCCACCGGGCCGCAGTGCCGCAAGTGCATCGAGATGGTCGGCCACGAGAACTTCAGCCTCTGGTACGACCCGGGCAACATCTTCCACTACTCCGACGGCCAACGCGACCCGGTCGCCGACGCGGCCACGGTGGCCGGGCTGGTAAAGGTGGGCATGTGCATCAAGGACTTCACGATGTCCCAGACGGACGGCAAGCTGACCAAGAACGTTTGGGTCACGCCCGGAACCGGCATGGTCGATTTCCCAAAGGTTCTCGCCCGCCTGAAGGAAGGCGGGTTCACCGGCGGCGCGCTGGTGGTCGAGTGCGTTGCCCGGCCCGACGCCCAAGACCTTGCCGCCATCCTCGCCGAGGCGAAGAAGGCAAGGCGGTATGTGGAGGAGCTCGTGGCGGAGCTGTAATCGGTGTTGGCGGCGGCTTTGGGTTGGGAACCCAATAGGCAGCAGGACGTTGCCGGATCGTTCGGCAGTATCGGGGGAAGATTGGATTTCCGAACGGCGGCACGCCGCCGCTGGTCGCGGGTCGGGCCGTCTCGTACAATGGCGGCCGTGAACCGCTCCACCCGCCACTTGCCGACCGGCCAGCCTTCGGTCGGCACCCAACGCCGCCTCGACCCGGCGGTGTTGGGAACGACCTACTGCATTGTCTCTGCCTTGGGCTACACGGCGGCCAACGTCTGCCTGCGCAAACTGGCGGCGCTGGAGGCCGACGAGACCTGGGTGATCTGCGTCAAGGAGCTGGTGACCGTCGGCGTGGTCGGTCCGTGGCTGGCCATTGAGGCGTTCCGCCGCCGCAAGGTGATGCCGCCGCCGCGGGCGCTTGCTGCTCTGTTGGCTGCCGGAGTGGCGGTGCAACTGGCCGGGAACCTGCCCCTGCAATGGGCGCTGCACGTGGTGGGCATCGCCATCGCCATGCCTGTCCTGTTTGGAGTGATGCTCACTTCGGCCGCACTGCTCGGCCTGGTGTTTCTCAAGGAGCCGCTTTCCGTTCGCTCGGCGGCGGCGGTCGGGTTGTTGGTGGCGGCGATCGCACTGTTGAGTGCGGGCGTGGTCGCCAGGGGCGCCGTCGACTACCGGCCGGGGAGCCAGGCCGCCGCTGTGGAGGCGGCCGCCACGTCGGGCGCGTCCGCCGGCGTCCTCGACCCTCCGCGCCTCGAAGCGCGGCTGGTAGTCCTCGGCGTCGGAGCCGCTTGCCTCTGCGGCGTGATGTTCGCGCTGTTGAGCATCACCGTGCGCTTCACCGCCACCGCGCAGGTGCCGGTCGCTTCCATCGTCTTCGTGATCACCGGGATGGGTGTGTTGAGCATGGGCACGCTCAGCCTCTGGCGGCTGGGGCCCGAGCGGCTGCTGGCCACCGACCCGGAACATCTCGGCTGGATGCTGGCGGCCGGCACCTCGAACCTCTTGGCGTTTCTGGCCATCACCAAAGGGCTCCAACTAACCACGGTGGTCCACGCCAACGTGCTCAACGCCTCGCAGGTAGCGATGGGAGCGATGGCGGGCGTGCTGCTGTTCGGAGAGTCGCTCAACGCCTGGTCGATCCTGGGAATCGCGCTGACGATCGCCGGCACCGTCCTTTTCCGGCAGCCGGAAAGCGAGGATCCCGAGGTGCCGGGCGCCTGAGCCACCCCGCGGCGGGCGATTGCGGGCCGCTTCGCCACGCAAGCGCACGCTCCGAGGGCGGAAGCGGCAAGCCCGGAAACGGGCGCGTTGAAACTGCCGACGGCGCCGGCTAGACTGATAGGCAATAGGGCACCGGGGGTTTTTCGCAGGAGACAACCATGAACCGCCGCATCGGACTTTCGGCTTCGGCGCTCGTCCTGGCCGTGTCTCTGCTGGTCGCGATTGGTCTCGCTCAAGGCCAGCCGCCCGCCTCGCCGGCCGACTCCAAGGCATCACCGGGGCCGACGAAGGCGCTGGCCGACCGGGTGATTGTCGAGCGCGACGTCGAGTACGGCCGAGCGGGCGACCGCAAGCTGGTGCTCGACGTGATCCGCCCCAAAGAGCCCGCCGAAGGGCCGCTGCCGGTGATCGTTTGGATCCACGGCGGGGCGTGGCGGGCAGGCGACAAGTCGAGCGGCAGCATGCGGCTGGCCCCGTACGCCGCAAGCGGCGAGTACTTCTGCGCGTCGGTGGGCTACCGGCTTTCGGGCGAGGCCGTCTGGCCCGCCCAGATCCACGACTGCAAGGCGGCCATCCGCTGGCTCAGGGTCAACGCCGAGAAGCTCGGCATCGACCCGGAGCGGATCGGCGTCTGGGGAAGCTCGGCGGGCGGGCACCTGGTAAGCCTGCTGGGGACTTCCGGCGGCGTAAAGAAGCTGGAAGGCGACTGCGGTGCGCCCGGCCAATCGAGCCGTGTCACCTGCGTCGTCGATTTCTGCGGCCCGTCGGACTTCGTGACCATCTCCAAGGCCAGAGAGGGAGCGGGGCGAAACGCCAACGGGCCGATCGAGCTGCTGCTGGGCGGCACCGTCGACCAGAAGCACGACGAAGCGGTCGCGGCCTCGCCGATCACCCATGTCTCGCCTGATGATCCGCCGTTTCTAATCGTCCACGGCACCGAGGACTCGACGGTGCCGATCGACCAAGCCGAGCGGCTGGCTCTCGCGCTGAAGAAAGCCGGCGTGGAGGCGACGTTCGTCAAGGTTCAGGGCGGCGGCCACGGCTTTGGCGGGCCGGAAGTCGATGCCCGCGTCCGAGCGTTCTTCGCCAAGCACCTCCAGGGCAAGCAAGTCGACGTCTCGGGCGAGCCGATTGAAGCAAAGTAGTTGCTGTTGGGCAACTCCCCCCAATTAGTGGGCATCTCGCTTGACAAGCACCGGGCTGTCCGTCAGGCTGGACGAGCAGGACAGGGCGGTGGGTGCGCCCGGCGCCTTGCCAAAACACCCTCCGGTGCGAAAGATTACTCCACCCACGTCGGGTGGCGGCACGCGCCGGCCGCCGGTCTTGCGATGGGCACAGACGCACGGTAGATCGCGTAAACCTGGTTTCTTCTGGAGGAGGGACTCACATGATGGGCAAGCTGAAAGTGGTTTTGTTGTTGGCCGCCGTGACGGCCTTTGGATTGTTGCTCCGCTCCGCCCCGGCGCTGGAAGTCGGCAGTCCCGCGCCCGACTGGTCCGGGATCATCGGCGTCGACGACAAGGAGCACGGCCTGGCCGAATATAAGAAGGCCAAGCTGCTGGTGATGGTCTTCACCTGCAACCACTGCCCCGTTGCGGTGGCCTATGAAGACCGGCTCGTTCAACTGCAGAAGGACTTCAAAAAGAAGGGTGTTCAGGTCGTCGCCGTCAACGTGAACAACATTCCGGCGGACCGGCTGGACAAGATGCAGGAGCGGGCGAAGGAAAAGGGCTTCAACTTCCCCTACCTCTACGACGAAACGCAGAAGATCGGCCACGACTACGGCGCCACGGTCACCCCGCACGCGTTCGTGCTCGGCCCGGACCGGAACGTCGTGTACATGGGCGCGATCGACGACAACAAGAACCCGGACGCGGTGACCGCGCACCACCTCCGTGCCGCGTTGGACGCGTTGCTGGCCGGCAACCCGCCGCCGCAGGCGGTGACCAAGCAGTTCGGCTGCAGCATCAAGTATGAATAGCCGCGTGGCGGCTGCACGGGCAAACGGCGAGCGGGGGCCACGGCGGCCCCCGCTCTGCCGAGCCAAGGCCCCCCTGTCCGTGAGAGCGAAAAATGGATTCCGTGCAGCGATTCCCGTCGATGCTGCTGCTTGCGGTCCCCTTTCTGGCTTTGGTGGGACTGCTGGCCGGCTGTTCCCCGCATGAGGTGCCCGTCGAGCCGTCCGTGAGCGTGCCGGCGCCGGAGTTGCCGACCGCGGCGCCTGCGGCGGAGGCTGTCGGCTTGCGGACTGCCGACGAGGCGGAGCTGGCCGAGCTGCTGCGATCCCATCGGGGCAAGGTGGTGCTGGTCGATTTCTGGGCCACCTGGTGCCTGCCTTGCGTGGAGTTGCTGCCCCACACGGTCGAACTGCACGAGCGGCTGGCCGGTCGGGGCCTGGTGGTCATCTCGGTCAGCTTCGACGAGCCGGAGAGCGAGGCAGAAGTCCGCCGCTTCCTGTCACAAGAAGGGGCCGTCTTCGACAATCTCCTCAGTCCTTACGGCGTTTCGTCCCAGGCGTTCGAGGCATTCGGCATCGATGACGGCGGGCTGCCGCACATTCGCATTTACAGTCGCGCCGGGGAGGTGGAGAAAGTCTTCGGAGCATCCGGCGGCGCCTTCTCGGCGGCGGACGTCGAGCATGCCGTTCAGCGGTTACTTGACCAGCCGTAGATCATGAATCAAGTCGATCGTCAGCCCGGCCGATTGGCAAAAGTGCTCTTCGCCTTTGTCGCGGGCAGCCTGCTCGCGGCTTTCGTCACCCCGGCCGTCGCCGCGCCGGAAACCGACCGGTCGCGGATGTCGCAGCAAGAGATCGACCGTCTGATCGAACGGCTTGGCGACGAGAGCTACGACGTCCGCGAGGCGGCGCAGCGCCAGTTGGCGGCCGTGGGCTTCGATGCCTACGAAGCGCTGGAGGCGGCCACCGGGCACGAAGACCTCGAGATTGCGACGCGGGCGAAATACCTGCTGCAATTGATCCGCGTGTGGTGGACGCAGGACAGTGATCCGCCGGAAGTCAGAGATCTCCTGAAAGATTACGAGTTCCAGCCGGGCGAGGAGCGCTTGGAAAGAATCCGCCGGCTCGGCGGCCTCCCCGGCATGCAAGGCATCGGCCCCCTGTGCCGGCTGGTTCGTTTCGAGGGTTCGGAGCTCTTCTCGAAATACGCGGCCCTGGAGATTCTCGACCGGCGGCCGGCCGACGAGGCGGGCCGAGAGCTTTGGGCCGCGACCCTCAAGCAGAACCTGCCACGCGCCTCGCGGCCGGCTGCCCGCTGGGTGTACTGCTACTTGAAACTCCAGCAGCAGCCTCGCGAAGCGGTGGACGAATGGGCCCAACTTGTCCAGGCCGAGCAGGCGTTGGCCGGCCGCCTTCAGCCGGCCACCAGCATCGGGCTGGTTGCCGCGCTGCTCTACTGCCTGGCCGAGGCCCAGGCCGACCAGGGCCAGGAAGCCGAGGCCGAGAACACCGCGACCAGGGCCAGGGCGCTTATTCCCGGCGCCGATCTCGCCTCGGCGTACGCTCACTGGGAGAACGCCTTGCGGTTGCAGCGGCGCGGGCGGTTCCGCTGGGCCGAGGCCGAATACCGCCGCACCATTGAGTCGGAAGTGCCCGAGTTCCAGGTCCGCGGCCGCATCGTGCTCGCCGAAATGAAGCACGACCAGGGCGACCACCTGGGCGCAGGCCAGGTGCTCGAAGAAACGCTGCAAGGCCCCCCTCAGCCACTGCAAATCATCCTCGCACGGATGGAGCAATCGCCGGCCAGCCTCCGCGCCCGCGCGGAATATTTCTACGCCTGCCATTGGGAAGAGCAAGGGGACCGGCAGAAGCAGCGGGTGCATCTGGACAAGGCGATCGAATCCGACCCGGCCGAGCTCGACACGCTGATTGCCCTCTACAAGCTTGCGGACGTCGATCCCGAGCATCGCCGGAAGACGCTCGAGCTGATCGCAAAGGCGGCCGCCGCCCTGCGGCGCGGCGTCGAGGCGGTGCCGGATGATCCGACCGACTACAATCAGTTCGCCTGGCTGGTGGGCAACACCGAGGGCGACGCTGAAGAGGCACTTCGCTGCGCCCGGAAGGCGGTCGAGCTGAGTCCTACCAGCGGCGCTTACCACGACACGCTAGCGCACGTCTATTTCGGTCGCGGGGACTACCGGGGCGCGGTGGAGCACCAGGAGCGGGCGGCGGAGTTGGAGCCGCACTCCGGCCTGATCGCCAAGCAGTTGAAGCTTTTCCGCCAAAAGCTTGCCGAGAGCAAGGGCGGCGAAAGCGAGCCGTCGCCGGCCGAACGTCACCCCGGACCGGCCGAACAGCCACCGCAAAGCGAGCCATGAGGACCGTGGAGCCCTGCCCAATCGAGGCCGTCTCGCCGCCGCCTGCCGCCGTGGGCCGGGAGCTGAGGCTCGCGGCCGTCCGCCGCAACGAATGGACGTTCTTCTGGCTCGCCGCCACCGCACTGGCGGCGTCGCTGGTGCTCGAATGCGGCGAGGACGGCCGCCTTCGCCTGCCGCTGGTGGGCGCCGAGCTGCCGGCCGTCTGCTGGTGGCGGCGCTGCCTGGGTATCGACTGCCCGGGCTGTGGGCTGAGCCGCTGTTTCGTTTCGCTGGCTCACGGCGACGTAAGCGCCGCCGTGCGTTATCATCCGTTCGGAGTCGTGCTCTTCGCGGTGGTCGCCGTGCAGTTGCCTTATCGGGCGATGAGACTCCGCCGCCTCGCCGAGGGCCGTGATCCTTGGACCCATCCGCTCGTGTCGTCCCTCGTCTGGCTGTTGGCGGCCGGCGTCGTGGGGCAGTGGCTGTTGAGAATCGCCGGATTGTTGTAGCCCGCAAGCGAAGCACCATGAAAACGTGCACCGTCCACGGAATCAAGCTGGCAACCGTCGACCAAGGGCGAGGCGTGCCGCTTGTGTTGGTCCACGGCTTTCCACTCGATCACACGATGTGGAGCGGTCAGATCGACGCGCTGGCCGAGGATTGCCGCGTGATCGCGCCCGACCTGCGAGGCTTCGGCGCAAGCGACGTGACCGAGGGCACGGTCACCATGGCACAGTTCGCCGACGACCTGGCCGGCCTGCTCGACGCCTTGGAGATCGGCGAGCCGGTGGTCCTCTGTGGACTGTCGATGGGAGGCTACGTGGCGTTTGAATTCTGGCGGCGCCACGGGTCGCGGCTAAAGGCGCTGGTGCTCTGCGATACGCGAGCGGCATCCGACTCGCCGGACGCAGCCGCCGGGCGGTTGAAGACGGCCGAGACGGTGATGGCCGAGGGGCCGAGCTCGCTGGTTGAGGCAATGTTGCCGAAGCTGTTTGCCGAAACGACGCGCAAGCGCCACCCCGAGCTGATCGACTCGGTCCGCAAAGTGATGCTCTCCACCGATCCGAGAGCAGTCGCGGCCGCTGCCCGCGGCATGGTCGAGCGCGCGGACGCGACGGCGATGCTGGCAAAGATCGCCTGCCCGACGCTGGTCGTGGTCGGCCGGCACGACGTCATCTCACCGCCCGACGAGATGCGCGCGATTCAGGCGGCGATTCCCGAGGCGAGGCTGGTGGAGATCGACGGCGCGGGCCACATGTCTCCACTGGAAAACCCGGTGGAGTTCAACGCGGCGATCCGCGATTTTCTCATCGGGCTTCGGGCGTAGCGCGGACGGCGGCGCTACGGCACCTTGATCAGCGACTGCGTCTTGACGATCGCGTAGTCGTCGGGAAAGGTGTGGAAAGCCTGGACGAGCAGGCTGCGGCTGCGGGTTTCGACGTTGATGTAGCTGATCGCCCCCAAAGCCAATCGCCCGCTCGAATCGAACTTGTGGAACATGCCCTGCCGCAGTCCGTCGCGGGTGAGTTCTTCCTGGAAGGTCCAGAAGACTTCGGGCTCGACGGGCTCGAGCTGGAAGCTCACTTGATAGGAGACGCCGCCGCGGCACTGCACGCCGTCGGTCCTTTGGCCGCGGAGGCGGTAGGACATCAAGCGGCGGCGCTCGGGCAGAGTGGGGTAGGCCGAGGCAGCCACCTCGGTCAACGTAATGCCGCCGTAGCGCCAGGTGACCACGTGCCCGGCGCTGGTGATGTCGATCTTCGCCTGGTAGTCGCCGCGCGTGACGGTTCGAGACGAGCAGATCTCGAAAAGCTCCGGATGCAGCGGTCGGCCGTAGAGATGGAAAATCAGTTCCGCAACTTTCGGTCGAACGGTAAGCACGGCGGCGATTCCCCGCTGGATATGAGACGACAACCCCGACAAGCCAATGCATCCGGCGATGATGTCGTCGATTATACGACTTCTCGAAAAAAAGTACAAAGGGCGTTTCTTCAGCCCGAAAGCGCGATCGCCGATTCGGGGGCTTGACAAGCCCGCGCGCCTTCGCTATCCGTTATGAATGCTAGCACCGCACCCGATTCCGGAGGCGCCGGTCGGGGAAGCCGCGAAGAAGGTGCGGGCCGGCGGAACGCCGACCGCGCCGGCGCGGTCAGAGCGTCCCTACGAGAATGTCATAACCGGCGTGCGCGCCGGCGGCGATCCCGAATCCGCGGGAAATAAACAGCACGCCGAAGAAGACGCCCGCCAAAAACCGGAACAGAAGGCTGAACCAGAACGCGTAGCAGGTCCAGTCGACCGCTTCTCCGTAAGGACCCATGTAGTGGGCGGCGGCGAAGCTCAGGCTGGTCACGAGCACGGCCGCGACCAGGGCCGGCCGGAGACCGGCGCCCAGTTGCTGCGCCGACCAGGCGAGAAGCGAAAGCAGGATCAGCCGAAAGAGCAGCTCTTCGTACACGCCTGCCCCCAGGTAGCCGACCACTCCCCGCAGCGGGCCGGAAAAGCTCAGCTCCACTGCCGCCGTCGACCCCCATCTGCCGGCCTGCCCGGCGAGCGCCTGCAACAGCGATCCTTGCAGCTCGAGGATCAACCGCAGGCAGAATGCCAGAAGGATCGATTCGGCGGCCATCCCCCAAAACACGCCGGCGCTCAGCCGCCAAGGCTGGCGCGTGGTGTGATGCCAGGCCAGGAGAATGGAGATTGTCAGCGTCGGAAGCAAGAAGTACTGGCCGAATCCCACCAGCTCGAGCAATTGCCGGAGCCAGACGTCGGCCCCGTTGCGAACGGCGTGCGGGCCAAGGATCAACACGCCCGCTTCGTATACCACCAACAGCGGCAGCACAAACGCCAGGCTGGCCAGCGGTTGCCGCGACTGGGTCCAATAGTCGCCTGCCACCGGGGTCGTCAGATTGTCGCACGTCGACGCCGAAGCCATAGGCAGCCAATGGTTTTGCGACACCAGAACAGAGATTTCCCGGTTTCCGCGCCGGGTGCCGGGGCTTCCAACATATTCGACCGCAGAAAAACGGACGCTTGAGCCGACGACCGGGTTCCGCCACCTTGGCGATTCGCCGGGGAGGAAAAATCGTCTCAGCCGCAGCGATTGGCACTTGCGGCAAATCGGCTAAGATAGATCGTCTACGTCGACTAGCTCCCACCCTTCCTGTCGTTTCACGCCGCATGACCGCTACCCTGAAGCAAGTGTACAAGCGGCTGCTCCGGGCGTTCGGCCCCCAGTATTGGTGGCCGGGTGATTCGCCTTTGGAGATCATGATCGGCGCGGTGCTTGTCCAGAATACGTCCTGGAAGAACGTCGAGAAAGCGATCCGGAACCTCAAGGAACTCGACGTGCTTGACCCCCACGCCCTCTGCCGGGCCCCCCAGGAAGAGCTTGAAGAGTGGGTCCGGCCGGCAGGCTACTTTCGCATCAAGGCGCGGCGGCTCCGCTCTCTGATGGAATTTGTCGTCAACCACTACGACGGCTCGCTGGAGGCAATGTTCGCGACCGAATTGTCCCAGTTGCGCGAGGAGCTTCTTGCGGTGCACGGGGTCGGGCCGGAGACGGCCGATTCGATCTTGCTTTACGCCGGCGGCTTGCCGGTGTTCGTCGTCGACACGTACACGCACCGGGTTCTCGCCCGGCACGGCTGGATCGGCTTCTATGCCGACTACTACCTGCTTCAGGACCGCTTCCAGGAAAGCCTGCCGGAGGACCCCGTTTTGTTCAACGAGTACCACGCCCTCCTGGTCCGGCTGGGCCATCTCCACTGCCGCAAGACCCCCAAATGTGACGGATGCCCGTTGGCAAGTCTCTTGCCTGACGGCGGCCCGCTGGAGCCTGACTGGTGACGACCCCGGGGTGGGCCGTAGGCCGCCGTGCCGGCGGCCGCTAAACTGAAAAGAGAGCCGGGACGGCGACGATTCCTTCACCATCCTGTTGCCCCTGATGTCTCTTTTCGAAGCCAGTGAGCAAGCCAACCGCCGCAGTGCCCTGCCGCTGGCGGCTCGATTGCGCCCCCTCTCACTCGACGAGTTCGTCGGCCAGGAGCATTTTCTCGGCGAGGGGAAGCTGCTGCGGCGCTTGTTGCGGGCGGACCGGCTGGGCTCGGTGATTTTTTTCGGTCCTCCTGGCACGGGGAAGACGACGCTTGCGCGGATCCTGGCCAGCGAGACCCGCAGCGTCTTTCGCCAGCTCAGCGCGGTCACCAGCGGGGTCAAGGAACTACGCCAGGTGCTCACCGAGGCGCACGACCGGCTCTCTGCCGAGGGCCGCAAGACGTTGCTCTTTGTGGACGAGATCCACCGCTTCAACCGGGCGCAGCAGGACGTGCTCCTGCCCGAGGTCGAAGAGGGCGTCGTCGTGCTCGTGGGAGCCACCACGGAAAACCCCTTTTTCGCCATCAACAGCCCGCTATTGAGCCGAAGCCGAGTCTTCCAGTTCGAACCGCTGTCGCCCGACGACATCAAGCTCCTTGTTCGCCGTGCGCTGGCCGACAAGCAGCGCGGATTGGGCCGGTGCGATGTGCAAATGGACGAGGGGGCGCTCGATTTTCTGGCGGCCACCAGCGACGGCGACGCGCGGCGGGCGCTGTCGGCCCTTGAGATCGGGGTCCTCTCAAGCGGCGAGCCGCCGGTTCGCTTCACCCGGCAACTGGCCGAGGAGTCGGTGCAGCGGAAGACGGTGCAGTACGACCGCGACGGCGATGCGCATTACGACACGATCAGCGCGCTGATCAAGAGCATCCGCGGCAGCGACCCCGACGCGGCCATCTATTGGCTGGCCAAGATGCTTGAAGGCGGTGAGGACGTCCGTTTTCTCGCCCGACGGCTGGTCATCCTGGCCAGCGAAGACGTGGGCAATGCCGATCCGGCCGCGTTGCCGCTGGCGGTGGCGGCCGCCGCGGCGTGCGATCGCGTGGGGCTGCCGGAATGCCAGCTAAACCTCGCCCAGGCCGTTACCTATCTTGCCTGCGCGCCGAAGTCAAACGCGGCCACGCTGGCAATCATGGAGGCCCGGCAAGACGTTCGCCAGTGCCGACTCCTGCCGGTGCCGGTGCACCTTCGCGACCGCCACTACGAAGGGTCCAAGCGGCTGGGCCACGGCGAGGGTTACCAGTACGCCCACGATTACCCCGGCGGAATCGTTTCCGAGGACTATCTTGGCATTGAGCGGGAGTATTACCGCCCGGTGGATCGAGGGTTTGAACAGGAACTGGCCGAGCGGCTGCGGTCGATCCGGGCGCAGCTTCGCGAGGCCCGCAAGAAGGAGTCCGATTGAGCGGGAAACCATCGGCGGACATTCCCTACCCCCCTTCTGGCGGGGAAATCGCTGCGCGACGCCGTTCCGATTTCCGTTCGCCTCTATGTTTCTGCCAACTTGGTGTAGCATCGGGTGGGGAGTTTCTCTATTATCACCACGCGCAACTACCCTCAGGCGTCCGGTTTGGGCCCCACGGGAACGCTCAGCGGGCCAGTCCGGCCAGAACGAGCACCGTAGCGACCAACCCCACCAGCGCCAACGCGATCCACCAGATGGGCCGCCCGGACCAGATGCTGGTGCCGAACGTCACGTAGTTGCCGCAGACCGGACACTGCTCGGCCTCCTCGTAGATTTCGGTTCCGCAGTGGGGGCACGGCAGGGTCTCGGCTGCGTCGTCCAAGTCGTCGCCAGGCTCGTCGTACCAGAAATCTTCGCTCAAGACCGCATCTCCATCTCCTTGTGTAACGGCGTGACGCTTCCAACAGCTAACCGCCTTCGGACGTGATTCGTCAAGGAGGACGATCATGAATTCGCTCAAGACCGCAGTCATTCTTGCCGTGCTGTTGGGGGCAGCATACTGGGTGTACGAGAGGATCAACACCTCTCGGCCCCCCACCGCGCCGCCGGAAGCCGCCCAGGGCTGGACAAGGGAGGTCGATGTCGAGTTGCCGGCTACCGGCGGCGTGCCCGCCTCCGCCGGCGTTTGGGGCGACCCCGCTGCCGGCTATCAGGCGATTGCGGCGACCGACGGGGCGACGGCCGGATCGACGGCGCCGCCTTTCACGTCGTCGGCGGGCTACGCCGACGCCGTCCCCTCATCGTACGCGGTGCCGAGCGGGCCGGCCGCAACGAACGCCCCGCCGTTCAATTCGGCGGCCGCCGCCGCAGCGAGCCTGGACGACCCGCCGCCGTTCCCACCGGCGGGCTACCCTGGCCTATCCGGCAACCTCGGCCGAACCCCAGTGGGCGGGTCTGATGGCCTCGCGGTGGCGTCGGATTCGGGCATTCCGGCCGAAACGCGGGCTTCGGCCGCTCTGGGGGTCGGCGCATTCGACCGTCTGAGGGAGATCGTCCAACCTCAACTCGACGCCGGCTCTCTGGCCGAGGCCCTGATGACGCTCAGCCGCTTCTACGGCGACTCGAAGTTTACCGCCGAAGAGAACGAGAAGCTGACCGAACTGCTCGACCAGATCGCGGGAACGGCGATCTACAGCCGACAGCATCTGCTTGAGCCGCCCCACGTCGTTCGTTCCGGCGAGACGCTCGACCAGATCGCCGAGCAATACGGTGTTCCGGCCGGTCTTCTGGCCAAAATCAACGGCGTCGACGACCCGCAAGGCCTCCAGCCCGGCCAGGAGTTGAAAGTGGTGCGCGGCCCGTTTCAGGCGGTGGTCGAGCTGGAAAAACGCGAGTTGACGCTGTTCCTCCAGGGCCGCTACGCCGGGCGGTTTCGCATTGGCGTGGGCCGCCAGTACGAGCAACTGGAAGGGACCTTCGAGGTCAAGGACAAAACCGTCAACCCGACCTACTACGGCCGCGACCAGGTGATCGATGCTGAAGATCCGCGCAATCCCTGGGGCGAGCGGTGGATCGGACTAGGCGAGCCGGGCGGCGATGCCGCCCAGACGGCACGCGTCGGCATCCATGGCACCGACGACCCTCTCCGTATCGGCTCGGCCACCGAGCGCGGCATCATCAGCCTCGGCCCCCGCGACGCCGAGGACATCTACGACATCCTTTCCATCGGATCCAAGGTCGTCATCCGCCGCTGAGCATCGGCGGAAAGACAACTTGGGGGCTGCGCCGATTCTTCCCCGGCGAAAATGGGTCCGCCCCCCTTTCAAAGTGCTTCCGTGGTTGGGCGATGCGCGATATAAGGGTGGTCGGACTTTCGTTCCCGCCCCTCCCAGGAGCTCGGCCGTGTACGACCAACAGGCTCTGATCGCTCTCATCCGCCAGAAGGCCCTGAGGTTCGGCTCGTTCACGCTCGCCTCAGGCAAGAAGGCCACGTACTATCTTGACGGCAAGCAGGTGACGCTCGATCCCAACGGCGCCCGGCTGATCGGCGAAGGCATTCTCGATCTGCTGGCCGCCGCGGAAATGCCGGCCGCCATCGGTGGAATGTCGATCGGGGCCGATCCGATCACGGCGGCGGTGGTCACCATGTCGGCGGTTCGCGGCACTCCCCTGCCAGGTTTCATGGTCCGCAAGGAGTCCAAAGGGCACGGCACCGGACAATACATCGAAGGTCCGGTGCAGCCAGGGGATCGCGTTGCGATTGTCGAAGACGTGGTCACGACCGGCGGCTCCTCGCTGGCGGCCATCGAGCGATGCGAGGCGTTCGGCCTCCACGTCGCCCGCGTCATCGCCATCGTCGACCGCATGGAAGGCGGCGCGCAGGCGTTCGCCGCGCGGGGGTATCCGTTCTCCAGCCTGCTTTCGATTCGCGATCTCGGCATCGAGCCGCCGCAACCGTAACGGCCGACGCAGAAGCAGTATGGACGGCGGGCAGGGCGGTGTCCGATAAGCAGGGCATGGAGACCTCGCTGCACCGCGACCTGAAGAAGCTCTACGCCTCCCCCGGGGCACAGCTCGAAGTCGCCCTGGGCAATTACCGCATCGACGTGGTTTGCGGCGATCTGCTGGTTGAGATCCAGCACGGCCCCCTAAGCGCTATCCGCGACAAGGTCCGCGCGCTTGTCGAACACCACCCTGTGGTGGTCGTCAAGCCGATCGTCGTCCGAAAGCTGCTCGTCCGGCGGAGCAGGCGAGGGGGCCGCGTGCTCGCCCGTCGCTTAAGCCCCAAGCGGGGCCAGATCCTGGACCTTTTCGGCGAGATGGTCTACTTCACGCGGGTGTTTCCCCACCCTCGGCTGACCCTCGAAGTCCCCATGGTCGACATCGAGGAGTGGCGTTGTCCGGGCCACGGCCGCAGGCGGCGGTGGCGGGCCGGCGACTTCGAGGTGGAAGACCAGAAGCTGCTGTCGGTCCGAGAGGTCTGCCGGTTGCGAACGGCGGCCGATCTGGGCCGCCTGGTCCGCTGCCCTCTTCCCGACGTGTTCCACACGGGCCATCTGGCCGAGTCGCTCGGCGTCGATCGCTGGGTCGCCCAACGAATCGCCTATTGTCTTCGCAAGACGGGCGCTTTTCGGCAGATGGGCAAAACGGGGAATGCACGCCTTTATGAGTTTGCTGCGTTTGACGGCGGACGAAAAGAGTGTGCCTGAGGCCGCTCCCACCGGCACATCAGGGCGATCTTCCCGGCACAATTCGCTTTGGGAAACCGTCCCAAACCGCATCCTCGTACTAAACTTAAGTGCCGGACCACTTTCGCGCACCTTGCGGGAAAGACTGATCGGCACCCCTTTACCGGCCCGATCGTACCGGTAAGGCAAACGAGGGAATCCCCTTTTGGAAGAATAGGGGGCATAGGTGGTTTTGAAGTTCGATTTTCAACCGCGGCGGTTTGTGGTAGCTTCAGAGAGGCGCTGAGAGCGTGGCGGGGTGTCCGCGAGGCCCCTGGCCGGTGTGCTGTAGAAGCTCGATTGGCGGGTTGAACGTAGCGGGAGGAGTGATCGGTTCGTGAAGATTTTGATGGCGACCAGCGAGGCGGTTCCACTTGCCAAGACCGGCGGTCTGGCCGACGTCTCCGGTGCGCTGCCGGCGGCGCTTGCCCACCTGGGACACCAGCCGGCCGTGATCATGCCGGCCTACCGCCAGTCGCTTTACGCGGGGGTCCCGATCGAGCCCCTGGGGATCAACTTCATCGTGGCGATTGCCAGCAAGACGGTGACCGGCCACCTGCTGGCCGGCAAGCTGCCCGGCACCGACGTGCCGGTCTACCTGGTGCGGCAGGACCAGTACTTCGACCGCGACGAGCTGTATTCGGTCGACGGCAAGGATTTTGTGGACAACTGCGAGCGGTTCGCGTTTTTCTCACGGGCCGTATTGGAGGCCATCCGGCTTCTGGAACTCGACGTCGACGTGATCCACGCCAACGACTGGCAGACGGGCCTGGTGCCGGCCTACCTGAAAATCGAGTATCGCGCGCTACCCCGCTACCAGCAGATCGCCAGCGTGTTCACGATCCACAACATGGGCTACCAGGGCCAATTCTGGCACTGGGACATGCTGCTGACCGGGTTGGACTGGAAGCACTTCAATTGGCGGCAGATGGAGTATTACGGCAAACTGAATCTGCTGAAGACTGGCCTCGTGTTTGCCGACTGGATCACAACGGTCAGCCCCCGCTATGCGGAGGAGATTCAAACGCCCGAGTTCGGCTACGGTCTGGAGGGTGTGCTGAAAAGCCGCCGCGACGTGCTCAGCGGGATCCTCAACGGAATGGACGAGAGTCAATGGTCGCCCGAGACCGATCCGGCGCTGGCCGCTAATTTCACGGTCGAGACGGTTCGACAGGGCAAGCCGCGCTGCAAGGCGGCATTGCAGGCCGAAATGGAACTTCCCCGGCAGGCCGAAACGCCGCTGATCGGATTCATCGGCCGGCTGATCGACCAGAAGGGGTTGGACCTGATCGTCGGCGTGTTGCCGCGGTGGCTGGAAACGGCCGACGCGCAATGGGTCTTCCTTGGCAAGGGCGAGCCCAAGTACTGCCAGATTCTGGAGGGCCTCGCCGCCAGGTATCCGCACAAGATGGCCGTGCGGATGGACTTCTCCAACGAGCTGGCCCACCGCATCGAGGCCGGCGCCGACCTCTTCCTGATGCCCAGCCGCTACGAGCCGTGCGGATTGAACCAGATGTACAGCCTGAAGTACGGCACGGTGCCGGTGGTCCGCCGGACGGGCGGGCTGGCCGACACAATCGTGGACGGCAACGAGGCGGCGCTGGTGGCCGGCACGGCCAACGGCTTCAGCTTCCGCGAAGACAACCCCCAGGCCCTCGACGAAACGCTCCGCCGCGCCTGCGACGCCTACCGCCGCCCGGAAATCTGGGGCCGGCTCATCGACACCGGCATGCGGCAGGACTGGTCGTGGGAGCAAAGCGCACGGCGGTACGTCGAGGTCTACCAGAAGGCCGCCGATCAATTGAAGCGGCCGGTGGAGAGCCGAATCACCGCGGACTGACGCGGTCACTTCACGCCGGCGGTGGGCCGGCTGAACGAGAAGACGGATGGTTCCTCCCGCTTCGAGCGGGAGTGAGGATAGCGAGCGAAGGAGAGCTATGCACGAGGTTTCGCTGGCGTTCTTCTGGCACCAGCACCAGCCCTACTACCCCGATGACGTCGGCGGTGAAAACCCGATGCCTTGGGTCCGTCTGCACGGCACCAAAGACTATTGGGGCATGGCCAAGCTGCTGGAGACGATTCCCGAGCTGTCGGCCACCATCAACCTGGTACCCAGCCTCCTTGTGCAATTGTCGGCTTACACGGAGGGGGGCCACGAAGACCGACATCTGAAGGTGTCGCGGCTGCCGACCGACGGCTTGTCCGAAGAGGACATGAACTACCTCTTGGACAACTTCTTCATGGTCCACGCGGATCATAACATCCGCCCCTGGAAACGCTACCAAGAACTCTACCAAAAGCGGGGGTTTTCCGTCGATCCGCCGGAGCGGGCGCGAAAACGGTTCACGCGAAAAGACATCGTCGACCTCCAGTGCTGGTCCAACCTCGTCTGGATCCACCCGCTGGCCTTCGAGCTCGACAAAGAACTGGCCGAGTTCCGCAAAAAGGGGCGGGGCTGGACGGAAGAAGAAAAGCAGTGGTTCTTGGACCGGCAGCGGGAGCTTCTCCAGGAAGTGATCCCGCTGCACCGCCGGCTCCAGGAGCGGGGCCAGCTCGAGCTGACCACCTCGCCGTTCTACCATCCGATCCTGCCGCTGTTGTGGGACAAACGGCTGGCGCGGAAGGCGATGTCGGGCGTGCCGTTGCCCAACCACCTGGAAAGCTGCGGCGACGACGTCGCCGAACACGTCCGCCGTGCCGTGGAGTATCATGAAAAGGTCTTCGGGCAGAAACCCCGCGGCATGTGGCCTTCCGAAGGCTCCGTCTGCCAGGGCATTCTCCCGGCCATCGCCGAGGCCGGCATCCACTGGATCGCCACCGACGAGGAAATCCTCTCCGCCTCCACCGACGGCTGGGTCTCCCGCGACAGCCACGGCTATTTGCGGAATCCGGAGATGCTTTATCGCCCCTGGCGGGTGGAGGAGAAGGGGAGCCAGCTTCAGATCGTCTTCCGCGATCACGCCATGAGCGACCAGATCGGCTTCCACTACCAGCGATACGCCGCGGAACACGCCGCTGCCGACTTCATCGGCAGAATCGAGGCCATCGGCAACGCCACCGGCGGCAACGCCGGCCATCGCCCCACGCTGGTGACCATCATCCTCGACGGCGAAAACTGCTGGGAATACTACCCCAACGGCGGCCTCGACTTCCTCAGGACCGTCTACAAGCGGGTCGTCGAACACGCCAAGATCACCCCGGTGCGGATCTGCGACTACCTCGATCTGTATCCCGCGACCGACAAGCTGGGGCACCTCTTCCCCGGCAGTTGGATCCAGCACAACTTCGCCATCTGGATCGGCCATCCGGAGTGCAACCGGGCATGGGACCTCTTGGCCGATACGCGGAAACACCTCGTCGAGCATTGCGGCGGCAACGCCGGGTCCGATCCGCGGCTCGCCAGGGCGTGGCAGGAGCTCTACATCGCCGAAGGCAGCGACTGGTTCTGGTGGTTCGGCGACTCGCACAGCTCGGCGCAGGACAATCTCTTCGATCGGCTCTTTCGCAAGCACCTGCAGAACGTGTACCAGCTTCTCCAACAGCAATCGCCCGCCGATCTCGCCCGACCGATCGGCTTCGGCAGCCTCCATCCCCCGCACAGCCAGCCCACCGGGCTGTTGAACGTGAAGGTAGACGGGCGGAGGACCTATTTCGAGTGGATCAATGCGGGCCATTACGCCTGCCGCGGCGCCCGAGGCACCATGGCCATGGCCCAGCAGGGGCTCGTCGGCGACGTCTTCTTCGGCTTCGACCACAAGTACCTCTACCTCCGGCTCGACGCCCGCGGCGGACCAGCCCGCGAGCGACTCTCAAAGATCGGCAGCCTCCGCGTCTTCTTCTTCCAGCCCGAAGGCTACGAGGTCGTGGTGAGCCATCCGTTCAAGCGCGGAGCGGCGGCGAAGCTCTGCAAACAGGAGGCGCCGCTGGTGGACTCCGGTGTCGAGGTCGCAGCCGACCTGATCTTCGAAATGGCCGTGCCCCTTGCCCGCCTGAAAGTAAAAACCGCCGACCCGATCCACTTCTTCCTGGAGCTGAGCCAGGACGGGAAGGCAATCGAGCGGGTGCCGCAGGAGGGAGCGATCGAGACCGTCGTGCCTTCGCCCGACTACGAGCTGATCATGTGGCAGGCGTGACGAGTGGGGAGTTGGAAGTGGAGAATTGGGAGCGAACGACGGTTTTCTGAGAAGCAATGGCCGCCGGCTACGAGGATCTGATACCGCAAATGCCTGATTTACGCAAAGACCCGATCGTCGGCCGCTGGGTGATTGTGGCCAAGAGCCGTGCCAAGCGGCCGCTGGACTTTGAATCCTCGCCGCGGCTGCGGACCGGCCGATTCTGCCCGTTTTGCGAGGGGAACGAAGACAAGACGCCGGGCGAGATCATCGCCTATCGCGGCCCCGGCGCGGCGGCCAACCGAAAGGGATGGCGGGTCCGCGTGGTCCCCAACAAATTTCCCGCCCTGGAAATCGAAGGCGACCTGAACAAGCAGGGCGACGGCATCTACGACATGATGCGGGGCGTGGGGGCCCATGAGGTGATCATCGAGTGCCCCCAGCACCTGGTAAGCACTTCGCAGCTTACCGAAGAGCAGCTCCGCGAGGTGTTCTGGGTCTACCGGGACCGGCTGGTGGACCTCAAGAAGGACCCCCGGCTGGTCTACGGGATGATCTTCAAGAACGTGGGGGCGGAGGCGGGGGCCTCGCTGGAGCACACCCACAGCCAGCTCATCGTCACGCCCATCGTGCCGATCAACGTCTGGGAAGAGATGACCGGCTCGCTGGAGTTCTACAATTATCGCGGCCGCTGCGTCTACTGCGACATGATCCAGCAGGAGCTGGCCAGCGAGAAGCGGATCGTCCTGGACAGCCCCGGCTTCGTCGCCTTCTGCCCCTTCGCCAGCCGCTTCCCCTTCGAAACGTGGCTCTTGCCGAAGGTCCACTCGAGCCACTACGAGAACATCCAGAAGAACGGGGTCGACGAGCTCTCCGGCGTGATGAAGCAGGTCATCGGCAAGATCGAGGCGGCCCTGGACCGCCCCGCATACAATTACATCATCCACACCGCCCCCTTTGACACCCAGGAGCTGGGCCATTATCACTGGCATATAGAGATTATGCCGAGTTTGACCAGGGCGGCGGGTTTTGAGTGGGGTACCGGTTTTTACATCAATCCCGTGCCGCCGGAGGAGGCCGCCGCCTTCCTGCGGGAAGTCGAAATCGAGACTTTCGAAACACAAAGTATTCCAACCAGGGGAACTGGATAAAATAGGGCAAGACTGCCGATCAAGGACCTAGTGCGGCGTCAATCCCCGTTTGACGAAGCAGCAGGGATCTTTCAGCAAGGCTCCGCCGGCGCGCTGACCGGCTGCCGCTGCTGTCACGGACGTCTCCCGGGTCCTTTCCGGCTCCCGTGT
>Ga0180438_10004387_pt1 | contig 20336 bp, 30 predicted proteins | sample SS_ome_12_FD_132455 | JGI IMG/M metagenome (GOLD analysis project Ga0180438, IMG submission 132455) | Hypersaline lake sediment archaeal communities from the Salton Sea, California, USA - SS_3_D_2 metaG | ecosystem: Environmental > Aquatic > Non-marine Saline and Alkaline > Hypersaline >... | reverse complement strand
TTTGCTAATACTGAAAGCTGTAATCGTATCCTGTATGCTTTATTTGCTAAATACAATAAAAAATGGGAGGATCATCATTATGCAATCTTCTAATCAAATTTACACACAGTTATTGACAGTACCTTTACGGGATCTATATTGACACTCCTGATCGCCCGTATATCATTAGAATGAGGAGGTTTCTATGTATAGGATCATACGTTATGGTTTTATTATGTTTTGTATTGTACATATTTCCCATGCAATTGTGATAAAGATTCCACAGGACTACCCGACGATACAGCAGGGTATCAATGCGGCTTCAGCCAATGACATCGTACTCGTAGCTCCCGGCACATATAACGAAGAGATCGACCTGAAAGCGGATGTTACGGTCATGGGCGCCGGTGCAGACCAGTGTGTGATCAACGGAGGGGGTAACTCTGGAGATGTGGTGTTCGCGTCCGGTAATGATATCACGAATAACACGAAATTCACTGGATTCTACGTGACCGGTGCAATATCCGGTGGATCTATGCCTGGCGGCGGGGGTATTTTCTGCAACAGCGGGGCGAAACCGGATATCAGCAATAATTTTGTCGAAGGCAATGACTTCGGCATCGTTACCTGGAACCAGTCGATTGCATATATCCATAATAACGTTGTGGTAAATAATAATTTCGGCGGGATCACCCTGAACACCAATGCCACGGTAATAAACAATACGATATCCAACTGCCGCATCGGTATCAATGACGGCGGGGGATATGGTCCCACGGTCATGAACAATATCATCACGGACAATAGTCTCTACGGCGTCTATGCGGTCGGTACGCAGCCCGTGCTCACATACAACGACGTATGGAACAACGCAACCAATTATCACAACTGCTCACCCGGGACCGGAAGCATATCCCAGGACCCTCAGTATGTGGATCCGCCTAACGATTACCACCTCCAGAGCGGCTCGCCGTGTATCGATGCGGGCAATCCAGCAGCACAGTACAATGATCCGGATGGCTCGCGCAATGACATGGGCGCGTATGGTGGCCCTGGCGCACCGGCGGATTTTCCGGTCGTCGTGCTAACCATTCCGACACCGAACGAACAGAGTGTCGATGATACAACAAGTGCCGCGGCAATGTTCAATATGGATATGGATCCAGCCACTTTCTCCTGGCACACAAGCCAGCTGCACGGGACATTCACCGGTTTTAGATCCAGTGCTATCTCCTACGATACCACCACGCGTTTTATCACGATTGACCCTGACTCTACGTATCACTGTGGAGAAATAGTCACTGGGGTGCTTTCAAGAGGTGTCGAATCGCTCACAGGTGATTCTCTTGCGGGTTTTATCTGGCAGTTCGCATCTGAGGTTGATAGTGGTTCGGGATTATTCTCTCAAAGCAGCCAGTACATTACCGGCAGCGGACCACTGGATGGAGTGACGGGTGATTTTTATCGTGACAACAATCTGGATATTGCATTTGTCAATGGTGCTTCTGATGAGGTCTCTGTTTTCATTGGCAATGGGAACGGTACATTCGTGTCTGCGGTTAATTACACCACAGGAACAACCCCAGCCGGGATATGCGCGGGCAATTTTAATCTCAATTCGGATCCGTGGCTTGATTTTGCGGTTAGCAATGAAAGTTCAAACTCCGTTACCATCTTCATTAGCAATGGAGACGGCACGTTCACCACAGGAAATTCATATAGCACGGGGAATGCCCCGCAAGGTATGTGCAGTGGCGATTTCGATCGCGATGGTTTGTTTGACCTGGCCGTAGTCAATCGAAATTCAAGTACAGTTTCAATTCTCTATGGCAATGGCGATGGGACATTCAGCAGCCCATCAGCCCATACGGTTGGTGGATCACCTTTAAGAATCATATGCCGGGATTTTAATTGTGATGGTTATCTCGATATCGCAACTGCTAATAGTACCACGAACAATGTATCAATACTAATAGGCAATGGTGGTGGTTTTGGCGGGGCAAATAACTACACGGTCGGAACAAATCCTCGCGGTGTGTGCGCTGCTGATTGTAACAATGACGGGAATCTTGATATCATCACGGCAAATTTCAACTCAGATAATGTTACCCGTCTGCTCGGCAATGGCGACGGGACATTCGGGTCGCCTGCCAATTTTAACACCGGGGATGGTCCGAGCAGAATTAACACGACCGACTATGATGCAGATGGAAATTATGATCTTGCGGTTACCAATGAAAATGCCAATACCGTGTCGATTTTATTGGGAACGGGTACCGGGAGTTTCAATACGGCGGTGCATTTCAATACTGGCAGTGGACCTTCGTGCTTAGTGTCAGCCGATTTTGACAATGACAGGGATATGGATATCGTTACCGGAGATTATGACGCTGACAGTATCTCCGTCCTGCTGAATGGTGCCGCGCTCAATGTTGTCCTGACGGATCCGGTCCAAAACCAGCTCGACGTAAACCAGGCCACGGATATCCAGGCAACATTCAGTCTTGACCTCGATCCCACGACCTTGAACGATTCCACATTTCTGGCGTACGGATCGCAATCTGGCATGCATCAGGGATCTGTTACATACCAGAGCGGATCGCTTACCGCAATGCTCGATCCTGACATGGACCTTTATGATGGAGAGATCATCACCGCTATACTGACGAGAGAGGTCCAATCTGTTCTCGGACCCCTGCTTGGAGGTTACGCCTGGCATTTCACCGCGGAAGTTACCGCGATCTCAGACGGAGTATTTGCGGACCCGCAGGATTTTTCGGTCGGGGCACAACCGCGCGGCATGTATGCCGCGGATTTCGACATGGATGGTGATGTAGATATTGCGGCGACCTCAAATCCGAACCGTGTTGCGGTGCTTTTGAACAACGGCAACGGTACATTCGGTTCACCAGCATACACGACGGTCCAGGGTGATCCAATCGCTCTTTTCGGCGCAGACCTGGACAATGATCAGGACATCGACCTTGTATCCGCTCACAATCAACCAGGCTCGTCACATCTTGTTATCCTGAAAAACAACGGCAGTGGAGTCTTTACGGTGCACGCCACCTATGCGCCGGCGATCCTGGGGCAGAGCGTCTTCGGAGGTGATATCGATGCGGACGGCGATATTGATCTTATCATGGGCGATGGTTGGGGGGCGGGCGATAATGTCCGTGTTATGACGAATAACGGAACCGGTTCATTCAGCGGTCCGGTCACCTATACAGCCGGAACCTGGGCACGCGGTGTTACGATCAAAGACGTGGACAACGACGGCGATCTTGACTGTGCCGTGACGAACAGCGGCAATGATAATGTATCGATCCTGTATAATAACGGTAACGGCGATTTCACACAGCTCTCGAATTTCGCGATCGGCGATAATCCTACGGCAGTCTTCGGCAATGATCTGAATGGAGACGGTTTTGTCGATCTTGCCGCGGCGAATTACAGCGGGAATAACATTACGGTGATATTGAACAATGGCAACGGAACGTTCGGAGGTCAGACCGGATATGCTACCGGATCGAATACTCGCGCTCTTTGTGGCAGTGATTTTGATGGTGATGGCGATATCGATCTGTGTGGCAGTAATAATGGTGCATCGAGTGTCGCGGTCCTGCTCAACAACGGTGATGGGACGTATCAAACCGCCGCAGTATATACGGTCGGCAGCACGCCCTGGGGTATTCAGTCAGCCGACTATGATCAGGATGGCGATGTCGATATCGGATGTAATAATTACAATGACGGTGACCTGACCATACTGTATAATACCGGCGGGGGATATGTTGAGGAGCACGATGCAGCGAGTGTTAAGCCATTCCTCATGGTATATCCAAATCCCGCGTCGGACCGCATCGTGTTTCGGTTCAGTATGCCGGTGAATGATTGTGACCTCTCGATCAAGATATTCGATGTAGCCGGTCGTATTGTGCGATGCTACCATATTCCCGATCAAGCCATTGATCCCGGCACGATCATCTGGGACAGGATCGACAATAACGGACAGAACGTTGCTAATGGCGTTTATTTCTGCAGACTGGAGAGCAAAAATACTTCGCTGACCAGGGAGATCATATTGATCAAGTAAAGATCTTTACGCTGTTGTTTGAATTACATAATCAAAAACGCGCTACTTCGTCGAGTGGATCTTATCTAAAACTTCCTTTGCATTCGGGACGTTCTTGAACCATTTTTCCAGTTTGTCACAGATATAATCGTCGCAAAAGCCGCAATTCTCAACGCTCTTCTCTCGAGCACATTTGCGTATCTCACAGACACTGCAATACTGGATAGTGACTCCATCCGTGGTTGTGCAGGCATCACAGTTCACATCTTCCGGTCTGATCTCGGAATTGAATGCTTTTGACCATTCGACCGCGGTTTTTTTGCGCAGTTCTTCATCATTCGTTCTCTTGGCAATATATGCAGGGCACTCAGAACAATTGAGCCCGCAATAAGCAATGATTTTATCCATAAAACCTCCTTTTAGATAAAATACCGATATTTCTTAAAAAAATCAAGCAAAATGGCGTGTTATATCTCGTTTGAATTTTTTGGGAACCACTCTGTCGATCTTGATCGATTCGCATTTATGGAATGCAGCAAAAGATTGAAGACAATGGGCAAATTGCCTGAAGAAGTTTCCTTTTAACAAATCCGGCTTTTCAAGATAAACACTCTTGATCCAGAGAATATTGTTTTGCCGGTCTGCCTTGGGATCGATCCGGCCAACGAGATTATCATGCCAGAGGATCGGTAAGCAGAAATATCCGTACTTCCGTTTTTTCGGGGGCGTATAGCATTCCAGGACATATTGGAATTCGAACAAGGCATCGGTTCTATCACGGAGAATTACAGCATTATCAAAAGGGGAGAGGAGGTATACCCTGTCATCATTTTTATCGCGAATGGACGATAGCCGTCGAGCTGTTTTCCCAAGCATAAAATACGGCTTGTCCAAACCGCTGATCGTAACTTTCTTTATTTCCCCCGCCTGCTTCATAAGTAAAAGCGTGTCCTGAAATTTTCTTCGGCTGTGAATATAGCGGTTGATATCCTGTATCGTCGCAACGCCCATGGCATTCAATGCACGTGTGATGAAGAACTTTTCTTCCTCTTCAATTGTCGGCAAGGTTCGATCGACATGATCTGGTATGACTCGCTCGGTCAGATCATACACACGCTGAAAATTTCTGCGTTCCTTGATCATCAACTCACCCTTCCAGAAAAGGATTTCGAGTGCTGCTTTGGCGGGCTTCCAATCCCACCAAGGACCTCGCTTACGATTTCGTGTATCGACAAAATCACTCGCTGCCAATGATCCTTCCTTTTTTATTCTTTGTTTCACCTGCCTTATTGTCCCGGGGTATTTTTGCATCCATTTAGACATCCAGTTTTCATAGATGTGTTCGTCTTTCATCTTTCTCAGATAGTATCGGAAGTCGGTCGTTGGTATATAGGATGCCGCGTGAGCCCAGTATTCAAATATCTTTTTATCACGCGACTGCAAAGTGTGAAGATGGTCATGAAGATAGTCCTTATTACGTGTAAGCAATACAATGTGATGGGACCGGTCGATGACATTGATCGTATCGATCTGGATATACCCGAGGCATTCGATCGTTTTCAGCGTTCTGCGTTTTCCCTTTAACGTAGGAGCGCTGCTGAGTAATTGGTGTTGCAGAATAAGAGTTCGTGCCTGTTGTTTGGTGATTGTGATCGGGTGGGGTGATCTCCTGTACGGCATGTTGGTGATAGTATAGCGATTGCCGGTATTAATGCAAGATGGTTGACTTTATATGCTGATTCATTTATCATATTCAACATGGATGTCGAGGATCTGCGCAAGATTTTTCAACAAATACAGAATTGTCTTGAGAATGTCATGGGGGGGAGCGGTCATCTTGCCAGTTTCTCGATGATCCCGGATACGTTCAAGATCCTCCAGGTCGAACCATATGGTGATACAGCACAGAAATACCATTTCAGTGCAAAGGCATACCGAGAATCTGAGTTTACGGTACATGAAGAAAACGAAAAACCAGTCCCTGAAGAGATAACCGGAAGCATTGTACTGGATGACCAGCTGGCACTGATCAGGGATGACAATGGTGAGGTATTGCTCGCGCCATGGAAATGTGTAAAGCCGATCGAGCGGCAGCCGTTACTTTCCACCCGGGACAGAGCAAAAAATGAGTTATCCGATAAACTCATGCGGGCGGACGTGATCCTGCGCATTATGATCGATGAAATGAACTTCCAGAAGGATGACAGGATAGTCAAACTGATCGAGGAAATACAATACAGGATGAAGGGGATACAGACTGTATCAGAAAGCGGAAGGATCGAATACGTTGAACTGGAGGATATGTATCTCAACATCATTATCGGTGTGATGGATCAAGATCGGCTTGCTCCGGATGATGAGATCAAATTCTTGCTCGAAAGCATCCGTAACAGGATAGACCATTTCGACCTCTATTTTGAAAAATTACAGCAAGGATCGTTAAAAGGACCATTTTCTCCAGAATCCGGATAACCAAGAGTAAAAGGATAACAATATACCCGCACTCTTCCTTTAAACGTCGATGCAAAACATTCACGTGTATAGATCCAAATTGCACATCGGTATGGTCTTGTAAAGGTTGACTTTTGGACCGGAAAAAGGTATATTTATTTCGTTAACAGGGAGGTTCTTTATATGGCTATTTCCAAGGAAACAAGACAATATGTTGTTACATTCGTTAAAAGAAAATATGAGTGGCAGATCCAGGATCTTCAAAAGAGGGTGGAAATTCTTGAGAAAACCATAACGACTTTACTCAACGCTCGGGAAAAACAACAGAAAATAAAGAAAAAATAACCAGGCCATCAGGTTTATATTAACAGTTCATTATCAATTCAGCAAAACGGCGATTGAACCAGGGGACAGGGGAACAACTCTGAAATCATTAATTCGAAAAGAATTATTCAATCTAGTTTACGAAATATATATTATCAGAACCATAGTGTAATATTTGGCGTGGGAACAAAGGAGATGAAATATGTTCCTACGCAACACCCACCCAGAGGTCCCACAACCTCTGGAACACCCAAAACATAACTATTGGATCGTCGAGTTTGACGGTCATCTAGTCCAGAAACGACAAAAAGCCCGAGCAACACGCATAAAAGCTGCATCACCACAGAGCGCGATCGCGCAATTCAAAAATCAATTCCCCACATGCCCGAATAATCTCTTCATCGTTCCGGAATCAACCGGACGGATATTCCTGCAACCGAAGCGCCGTTCAAAAACTACTTCAAGGAGACGATAAAATGGCTGAAAATAAAACGCTAACTCAGCAAGAGCTAGATATTACTGCAATGACGCTTCAGGAGAAGCTCAAGCAAGCTGATATCTTCATAAAATCGGGCTTTTTGCCAGAGGAGATCAACAAGCCGGAACAGGTCGTCGTGATCATGGAGGTCGCGCAATCTCTCAGGATTCCGGCAATCTATGCTCTGAACAGCATCCACGTTATTAAGGGCCGACCGACCATGTCAGCCGAGCTGATGCGGGCTTTGATATTCCGATCATACCCTAACGCAACCTTCGAGGTCATCAAACACACCGATAAAGTCTGCCGGATCCGCGCCGGACGTCCTGACGGGAAGGCGCAGGAATTCGAATTCACGCTTGAAATGGCCAAGAGGGCGGGGCTGCTCAATAAGATGTCCTGGAAGCAATATCCAGAGGCATTACTCCTTGCCCGGTGCACGTCCCTGGTCGCCCGTACTTTGTTCCCGGATATTCTCATGGGTGTGATCTACACACCCGAGGAACTGGGAGCGGAAGTATCAGACGCAGGGGAAGTGATCCGTGAGAGCTTCCCCCCTGCCGGGACTCCTGAACCTGAAAGCCAGGAAACACCTGATCAGGAATCAACGACTCAAGCAGAAAAAGAAACTGAGCCGGAAGACGACACGCCACCGGATTCAAAGTACCTCCAGCTCCAGCGACGGATCGGTGAGTTCGCAAACGATAAATATATCAAGTCTGCCGACGCAACGCGGATCATGCGCAAAGCCGCCGAGATTAAAAAAGACAAAGGATACGACGAAGCGAACCGGTATTTCGAAGATCAGATCACCGAACTCGAGATCAAAACGCAGACCGGAGGCGACAATGATAATCACGAATAACTACAACCTACCGGCAAACCTGGTCCGCGCGGTCGAGTACGACGCCCACCGTAAAGCCGACTATTCCTGCAGTGAGCTGATAAAAGCTCCCCGTATCGTGCACCTGGAAAAGCGCCATGACGATGAGATCCGGGACGATGCGAGCGAACGCGTCTGGCTGCTGCTCGGACGTTCCGTCCATTACATCCTGGAGAAATCCGCAACCAAATCCCAGCTCGAGGAATCCTACATCGAGATCCCGGTTTGCGACCGGATGATCAGCGGCACGAGTGATCTGTACGAGGACAAAAAGGTCAGCGACTACAAGGTGACATCCGCCTGGTCGTTGATCTACGGCGACCGCATCAAGAACTGGGAAAACCAGCTTAACGTCTACGCCTACATGTTCCGTACGATCGGACTCGAAGTCGAAGAGCTTCAGATCGTGGCCATCCTGCGCGACTGGATAAAATCCAAGGCCGAGAACGATCAGAACTACCCACAGAAACCGGTTATCCCGTTCAGCGTACCGCTCTGGTATCAGAACGTGCAGGAAGAGTACATCAAATCCCGGGTCGCGAACCTGATCACCTACGAGGATGCTTCCGACAAAGCCCTCCCCCACTGCACACCCGAAGACCGATGGGAAAAGCCGACCAGGTACGCGGTCATGAAGGAAGGCCGCAAATCCGCGCTCCGGGTCTTCGATACGGAAGACGACGCGGTGAACTTCATAGAGCCGAACTCCAAGCAGTACCTCGAAGTACGCCAGGGCGAATCTACCCGCTGCGAGCGCTTCTGTCTGGTCCGGCAATGGTGCAACCAATACAAGAGCATGAAACAAAGCGAGGTGTCGCATGAGTAACAATGACCACAAACTCATCCCCGTAAAATCACAGGAGCTGGTCCGCAAGGCGCGTAACTTCTGCGCCTCGGTAACGCTGATCTCGATCGAGACTGAGAACGAATACGAACAGGCCTGCAACCTGGTGAAAGAGGTCGCATCCTACACGAAACTGATCGAGAAGCACCGCAAGGATACGGTTTCTCCCTTCAACAACCAGGTCAGCCAGGTCAACGGATATTTCAAAGACGCACGGCAGCCGCTCACCAACATCGAAGACAAACTGCGCAGGGCGATCGCGCAATACCACCAGGAACTCGAACGCAAGAAACGCGAAGCGCAGCGCAAAGCCGACGAGGAAGCGGAAAAAGAACGGCAGCGCCTGCTGGAACAATCTAAAAAGGAATCGAAGAAATCCCAGCAGTATGCGGAACAGGGCAAGGAGGATCTCGCGCAGCAGCACCATGAGAAATCACAGACCAAACAGCAGCTCGCGGAATCGATCACGACGCCGGAAGTCGAGCAGGAAGCACCGAAGATCGAAGGCATCAGCTACCGCGATAAATGGTCCGCGCAGATAACCGATAAGAAGGCATTCGTACAACATTGCCTGCAGAACAATAGCCTGGACATGATCATGGTCGACGAGAAGAAACTCAACGAACTCGCGCGAACGCTCAAAGGATCCTATAACGTCCCCGGGGTGAAGTTCTTATCAGAGAAGATCCCCGTGGTGCGGAAATAACCATACGAGGGCAGGGCATGCCGACACAACCTAACCTCTCATCCATTTTGACCCGTTCTTCGGTTGTGCCCTGCCTCTCCCCTCTTGATAGGAGATGCGATGGCTAATCCACAAATAGAAGATGGATATACACGGTTGGCCAATGAAATACTTGAAGCTCTCTGCGTAATCAATCTCTCTGCCTATGAATTTCGTGTATTAATGGCGATATTCAGAAAGACCTATGGCTATCAGAAGAAAGAGGATAATATTTCTCTGTCACAAATAGCTGCAATTACACATTTGAGCCGATCATTTGTTTCGCGTGCACTGCGAAAACTGGAATTCAAAGGGTTGATAGCTGTAGACCGATCTCAACGAATACCGAATATTCGTTTTGTAAAGGATTACACACAATGGGGAACGAAACATTATGTCTATCGTGATACCCGTCCCTGGTATCGACAACGGGGAATATGCGAATGCTGTCACGAACATTCAAACGAGAATGCTCATCATATAATACCTAAGGAATATGGCGGTACCAACAACCCAAAGAACTTCTTACATATTTGTGGTGGCTGTCACTCACTGATTCATTGTTTCATGGATAAAACTCTCCCAGACACAGAAATGTCCTCACTACAAGACTTCTACAATTGGATCATGCGCATAGTGTCCTCTAATCAGATGACCCTCAAAGAGGTGATATCTAAACAGATGACACCTAATAAGACTCAAGGTGTCCCCCAGATAGAGGACACAAATGTCCCCCAATCAGAGGACTACAAAAGAAAGAAAAATACTAATACAAAAAAAATAGTGCGATTCACCAAACCAACCGTTGAGGAGATCTCCGAATACTGCAAGGAACGGAACAACGAAGTCGATCCGCAGCGGTACTTCGATTTCTACGAAGCGAAGGGCTGGATGATCGGCAAGAACAAGATGAAGGACTGGCAGGCGGCCGTGCGTACCTGGGAAAAAACGACACCGAAGCCGCCGTCCAGATCTCCCCTGACAGTCGAAGCGGCCAAGACGGTGTTTGCCAGGGAATCGACGACCGATAAAATGATCGAGATCATCGACCGGTTACCGCAGGAAGAGCTGACCGTGTTCATAAAAACGGTCGTGCAGAAAGATTCCTACACCAGGGCTTTATATCAGAAAGCTAAAGAGATCATGAAAGGGAGGGCTAATGGGACGTCGTCCTGAATTCTACTATGCCATCCTGTCGAACAAACTCACCAGGGCAGAATGCCGGATGCGAATGGTGCGAAGCTTGGTTTCCAGGAAAAACCTGAAGATCATCCCGGTCGACGGTTTGTACGTCCTGGTTCGCAGAATATTCTTTCATGAATTCCGGGGTGATCTTGTCTGGCGTGAATCTGTAAGAAGATATCACCACCCCCGGGTTCTGCGCTGGCTCAGAAAGTTAGACAAGAAAAAAGCGAGGTGTTTATGATCGGAAGAGTTCACCATTTACTTAACGATACTATCATGGCGTTTGACGGCAAGGGCACGTACCTCGAGGCCTACACCGGCAAGTTCGACGCCGTGATCGGGGACGTGCTCAAGCACACGAGCGAGTTCACGGAGTTCTACGTCGAAGGCGTGAGTTGGAAGATAAGCCGGGAATTGTTCGTGAAAAGAGCATTGTTTGATTTTCTTAAAGGTAAATCCAAGGAGGAAGTATGCAGAGATTCATCGCAATAGTTCTCATCGCCTGCGGGATCACCATGCTCTACGCAGGCCTGTGGCATTTCAAAGAGATCAGCGTGGGCCACCTGATCTTCGGGGCCATAGCCGTGACCGCAGGATTCTACTGCCTGATACTCACCGAGCGGTTCACACAGGCCCTGGACGAAAAGACCGGCAGGAATTACCGGTTCACCAAGCAGTCTGAAAACCCACACCATGCGAAGTGTCCCCGCTGCAGCCGGATATCACCGCTGATCATCGCGACTGAAGGCAATCCGAAGCACCGCAAGGGCGTGAAGTGCGCGGCGCACGGCGTCCTGTGGTACGACCTGGAGGAGAAATGACAGTTAGGCAACGAGTACTCAATATCCTGCTCCTGGCCATGCACGAAGGCCGGACCGGGACCATGTACGTTGCGGGGGAACGTGTCCCCTGCCCTGACGGATGGGTGCCCTGGTGGGTGTTCTCATCGATCCACCTGTGCGGATCCACCCAGGGAGACCGGCGGCTCCGGGAGCTCCGGGAAGACGAAGAGCTCCAACAGAAGTACTTATTCGAAAAGCGGCACGAGGGCCAGAAGTGGTACTACCGCATACGGAAACGGGAAGCGGCACAGCTGAAGATGCAATTGGTGGAGGTCTAAACCATGTCCGGCTTTACCTCAAGCTCACATTTCCGGCACTTCCCCTGCACACAACAGAGATCTCCAATGATGTCCTCGAGAATGTTGATTGTTTTACTGAGAGAATCGGTCAGTATGTTGATGTCGTTACTAGACCCCTTCTGGAGTAGCTGCATTCTGGACAGACGCAGCACCGTTTTACGTTGCCTCATTATTTCTACAATGCCTGGCGGCATAATACCTCCTCGTTTCGTTACGGCGTAATTGTAGGGAGAGCTTTCGCAGTGTCAAGTGTGGTGACTACGGAGAACAACGAACACGGTAAGTGTGGACTTGGGTTATTGCTAATCGGCATCGGCGCGCTGATCGCCGCCCTTGCCCTGCTCGCGCTCGGCGTCGGGGTACTCACCCTGGCGCTGTGCGCGGTGTTTTAGTGAGGTGACCATGGCAGTTAAGAACATTCATACTCGGATCGCACCGGAAAAAACAATAACTGAGATCATCAAGCTGTTAACTCAGTTCGGTGCGAAGAAGATCCTGCAGGACCTGGACAACAGCGGGAATATCGTCGGTGTGAGTTTCCTGATCGAGCTCCAGGAGAAAGCAATTCCAATAAGGCTTCCAATGAAGGTCGACAAGGCACGTGCGATCATCGAGCAGGCGGTCGAAGAACGGAAGCTGACCAAGAAGTTCTTGTACGAACCCGAACGCACTGAACAGGCTCTGCGAGTTGGTTGGCGGATCATAAAGGACTGGGTGCATTCACAGCTTTCCCTGGTTCAGATGAACTACGCCGAGCCGATCGAGATCTTCCTGTCGTATGTCTATGATATCAAAACCGAGAAGACAGTCTATGAACAGATGCTCGAGGGGAAGTTAAAAACACTGGCGTTGGAACATGAAACTAAGTCGTAGAGAACGCAAGAAGCAAGCCGAGACAAAACGCCAGCATTACCGCATCGAGATTCACAAAATCATGAAAGCGAAATTAGAAAAAGGAGCATCGATCGAAGAAGCGTGTCGAGCAGCTGATTCATACATCAACAGACAGATAGACATAAATCCCCAGGAATCGGATCTAATATTACAGGTAGCCTGGGGAATCAAAGCTGATCTGGAGAAATTTTTCAAGGAGTTACAAAATGCCACTAAATAAATCAAAAGGCAACATGTATCCCTGGGTGACACATACCTGGAACCCAATACGTGGATGCCGCCATAACTGCATCTATTGCTATGTACAATCGATTCATAATTACGACATGACACCACGATACGTACAACGGTGTCTATCAGATAATCTCGGCGAGGGCAAAACGATATTCGTATGCAGTACTGGGGATATGTTTGGTGAATGGGTACCCGATCTCTGGATCAGTTCCGTTCTATCATATTGCCACAGATTCCCGCATAACACCTATCTGTTTCAGACGAAAAATCCACAGCGCATCAAAGGCGGTCTGAGTTTACTCCCGATGCACACAATTCTTGGGACAACGCTGGAGACCAATAGGGATTATCCCGAAATATCTATCGCACCACCACCAGATGAACGTGCAAATTGGATGTATCGATACAGCTATGAATTGAAATGCGACATCATGCTCAGCATTGAACCAATTATTGATTTTGATCTCAAGCCTTTCCTTGCTATGATCGAACGTATACATCCTAAGTTCGTATCCGTTGGTGCGGACAGCAAAGGACATAATCTGCCGGAGCCGGATCCACAGAAGGTTCAGGAACTGGTCCGAGAGTTGCAGCAAATCACAGAAGTTAAGTTTAAGAGAAACCTGGCTAGACTGGGACTAAGGTAACTGACGGCCAGTGAAAGCCTGGCCGTTGGGGAAAGGAGAAAATTTGGATGAATATTACATTATGGTTTTGTTCAATGTTAACGAAAATAAAGATTGACAAAAACAGTTTTTGTATTATAATTCAGATGATGAGAGGTCAGAAGGTAGAGAACATTGAATGGACACTCTATGCTATAGCAAAGGCAGATAAAAAAGGCCTATCTCCCATTCGACTACAAAAAAGTTTATTTATGCTTGGTGCAAATTTACCTGATTTTGTGGGTAAGAAGTTTTACACATTTAGACCCTACAATTATGGACCTTTTTGCATTGATGTTTACAATGATGTAGATAGACTTATTGAAAAAGAATATGTAAAAGCAAATCCTGTTCTATCTTCTCGCTGGTATGAATACACAATTACACCTGCGGGCAATAAATATCTTAAAGAAATTGAATTGAACGATACACAAAAGGTAGCACTTGATTATTTAGGATCCGTTGTAGAATGGACCCAAGAATTGAATTTTCAACAATTAGTGAGTACAATATACTCGTTGTACCCAGAATATAAGAAGAATAGTATATTTTAATTACCAATGACACTCGTGATAGGTCTAAAATGTTCAGATGGTATAATTGTGGGTGCTGATGGCGCTGCAACCACAGTTGATTCAATGGGACAATACACCATACGACAAGCACACAAAAAACTGAAGATTATAGATCACTCTATTATTGTTGGTCACTCAGGACCGGTTGGTTTAGGGCAAATGATTCGAGAAGAAATAACAAGTCTTTGGAATGAAAGAGGACTATCACATAAAAAATCTCATGAAGCCATGGAGATAATCCGAGGTAAAATATGGCCTCATGTATCAGCCGCTCTCCAAGCCGCAAGTGTTGCACGGCCAGCGGTTGGTCCCTTTGCTCTTCAAAGTGCCCTATGCCAAACATTAACAGCATTAGCGGTTTCCAAAAACCCATGTCTGTTCCAATTTGACCATCAATGTTCACCTGAAGCTGCAACAGAAGATTTAACTTTTATTAGTATAGGATCGGGACAACAAATAGCTGATCCCTTTATGGCTTTCCTTAAAAGAATCTTTTGGCCCGATCATCTACCAAATTTGAATATGGGTATTTTTGCAATTTACTGGACTCTTGATCATGCAATTCAAACACATCCAGGAGGAGTTGCTGATCCAAAGCAAATCGCTGTCCTTGAGCAAAAAGATGGAAAATGGCGAGCACGTGAATTGGATGAAGTCGAATTAAGAGATCATGCTGAGTCCGCTGCTGATGCTGAAGAATATTTACGGAAGTATCCCAGCACTTTTAAGAATCCAAAAGTTGACAGTCCGCCTCAACCACAATTACCTGCTCGAAATCAAGGAATAACTAATGGCGTTAAATAATAAACCCAAAAAATCTACCCTAGAAAATCTTGAAAATAAATGGCCAAAGAAATATAGAGTATGCCCAATTTGTAAAAATAGAAATTTTGTAATGACTGAAAATGTCTATCAGATTTCTCGATATTTCCCGCATAAATTAGTCCAGGGACCAATGGTACCATTAATAGTTGTGACATGTACAAATTGTGGTTATACATATCTGTTTAATGCTCTTACGTTAGACGCTGTAAAACCAAAGTCATAACCGATAATGAAGATGAATCAGAAAAGTAGGCAGTCGATAAAAGTCTCCAATGATATGATCATTACGCCTCGCAAAAAAGAAAAAGCTTATACTATTTCGTATTCAGATTGGGAGTTCTTAGAAAAAAAGGTAGATAAAATTTATACACCATCATTAGGATGGGAAAAATTTGGCTGGTTATTATTGGGTATTGGGATTTCTCAAATAGTTACAGCGATAATGTGTAAATCCTTATGGTTATGGATTGCAATTTTTTCTCTGGTAGTCATTGGTTGTGTTATTATTTATTTTACTTCTCGGGAACGCAAAATAGCTTCGTGCTCAAAAAAGGACGTACTGGATGAAATGAAACGAATTAAGGAAAAACATCAAGAGCAGAATGTTGTTATTGAAGAACATAATGATCAACCAGATGATTCGGCTGACGATGGCCCGGAACCGTGGTGATTAATTTCATGTTTTCTATTACAGTTTCGACTTATTGATGGGTTTACTCCCCCCATTCCCCGAACGCTGCTTCGTACAGCGCCCTGGGTACGCGCCACACCTTCTTGCACTCCTCGTTGATGCAGTAAAAATCCCAATACTCAAAAGGGCGTATTCTTTCCCCATCAGTAGTTTTGCCGCCCGGTGACGCGGCCCGCTCGATGATATTCCCACAGTCCGGGCATACATGCTTCTTGATACTCACCATATGGTGTAGCTTTGCGAATTCGATGTAGGAGCTCATATGATCACTTCACTCCGGCCAGAATCCGAACGCTGTTTCGTAAAGCGCCCGTGGCACACGCCAGATCTTACCACACTCCTTGTTTGAACAGTAGAAGTCCCAGTGGGTGCAGGGACCACGCTTTCTTAGCTTGCCGGGATTCGCGGCCTGTTCTATGGCTTTTCCACAATCCGGGCATGCATACTTCTTGATAGCTTCCATGTGAGCTAATCTAGCTTCCGCGATCACAGGGCTCATGCTACTCCACCATACCTACACATAATAGGGTGTAAAGAAATCGCCTTCAATCCGGTCGCCTTCCTGCACCGGTCGGGTAAAGATGTACTTGTCGCCATCAGTCTTGGGGAGCACCGTATAAATCACCTTGCAGTCCTCGCAGTAGTAATAGTCCCTGGGTTTTGCTTTAACAACCGGGTTGTGGCGCTTCAGCTTTTTAGTTTTGCGTTTACAGTGTTTACACTTCATATTCAACCAACCTCATGACGTTGTGATAATCATCTATCGGGATGCGATATTTTTTAGTGCAAAAACCGCATGTAACAATGAATAGATTCATCTCAGAATCCCCGAAGTTACAAATTGCGTTTCTACAAGTCGGACATTGTTTCTTGAATTTGATCAGTTGTATTTCCTCGGTACGTCCATCTTTTATACTCAGATACTCACACATTACAAGGCCCCCTTTCAAGCACATACCTTGTCCACCTCCAGGGGAATTGTAGCGATAATTAATTGGTCGTCAACCCTTGACATCTCCCGCATTACTTTTATAATATATAGACGAGAAGGTATGATTTCACAAGGTGAAAACCTTGTGGGTCATGCCTTTTTTGCTTTCCAAATTCGTGCTCTTGTAAAGGAGGTTCATGTGGTAGATGAGGACATAGATAAAAAAGTAGATACGCTTTACCGTAAACGATGGCTTGAGGATCATCCCGAGTACTATGAGAAATACCGGGAGAGTAATAAAAACAGACTTATAGCCCAACAACGGAAATGGCTGAAACAAAATCGTCAACGTCGGAATAGATATATGCGAGAATACATGCGACGTTACCGTAAACAAAAAAAAGCGTAAACAATAAAACCATCACCCCTTGCGGATAGGCGTTCTGCTTTTATAATGATAGCGTAATATTTGTAAAGCAATACGATATATGTATTCAAGGTTTATCCTGTAAATAGGAGGTGAGTTATGAAGACCTACCGTAAACGCATCGGTCATGACACATGGCACTGGTGCAAAAACTGCAGCAACTGGCCTGAAACCAATTATGACGAGATCAAAAGAGATGGCAGACCAACGACAGGCGAACTTTGCAATGAATGCCTAGCAAAGGAGAACGCTAATACTTGTGAATAAAGTACCCTGTATACTCATTCTATCACTCTTCATACTATTATATGCTGATCAAGAAGTCCGAGGTTCTGTCGTTAAGGATGGAGATCGATATCCTCCCCCGGTTGATAGCGCAACCATTGTCATCAAGTGGGGGGTTTGGTCAGACTCCACGTACAGTAACAAACAAGGTTTTTATAATATTAAGTCACCCGCAACCGGCGTACATAACGTCCAGGCGTACAAATGGATTAATAACGAATTTTGGATCTCTGAGTGGCAACAGGTCCGTTTGAAAAGTGACGACTGGAAGTGGGTGTCACTCTGTCTCAAGAAAAAGGAGGAACGGTGAAAATCTCTGCAACTTTAACCATCGTAGTACTTCTCATCTTTGCCACTAGCGGATATGCATGGTGGCATGGTGGCGTGAAGGATTATGATACGGGCAGTAATGTTCCATATGCGGATATCTACACAAATCCACCAGGTGGAAGCACAACCTCAGATGGTGCTGGTAGCTTCTGGTTAATGGTAGCGAATGGGATGGAAGACGGTGAATATTATTCATGGGTAGGCGCCTCGAAAGGCTTAAAAAACGGGCGTAACTATGTAGAACGTTACTACTACGAAGATACAAACTGGGGAACATTCTATATCTATATTCGCATACCTAATAAGTAGATTCTATTAAGATAGGTGTTCCAAATGGTTAAATAGTTCTCCCGGATAGGATGTTTTCTATCTGGGAGAACTATTTATTTTTGAATACCTAATGGTAAATAAATTTCTGCTTCAACTTAGTATCGGAGGGAAAACCGAAAATTATTTGAGAATGATTATTTTTTGTACAAAATAGCTGTCATTAAAAAGAAAGTAAATTCCACTTTTTATTTCATCTCTGTTTACCAATCTTCCCGTTATATCAAATATTTGATTGTTTGCTTGCAACACAGAAATATCACTCAAAATGGTAGGTGCTATTAAATAAAGGGTTTTTGGGATTGATATCATTTCATTGATCCCTAACGTATCAGGTTCTGTTTTTACCAACCACACATCACTAAGACCAACACCCCAAGACTGAGTATGACCACTAAAAATATAACTATTATCAATCAACTGAAGCCCACCATAGCATGCATCAAAATACAAACCTCCATAGGTTTGCGTCCATAGCGAATCACCGTTTGCATTAGTTTTAATAATCCAGGCATCATAACCACCAGCACCGTATGAATTTGTAAAACCAACAATCACAAATCCGCCATCTGATGTTTCCTGAACATATCGTCCACCCTCAGTACCAGTTCCTCCAAATGTCCTGGTCCACAATGTATCTCCACTGGCATTAGTTTTGAGCAACCAAACATCCGAACCTCCAACACAAAATGAATTTGTCCGACCCGTAATAACATATCCGCCATCAGATGTACAATTAACATATGAACTGTAGTCCCAGCTGCTTCCACCATACGTTTTACTCCATAAACTATCCCCATGTTTATCGGTTTTAATTAACCAAATATCATCATCTCCCGCACCGTAGGATTCCGTTCGACCAGTAATGATATAACCACTATCCACTGTTTGTTGTATTGATTTGATAATATCCTCGCCCCATCCTCCATATTCTTTCGTCCATATGGTATCGCCTACAGCATCAGTTTTTATAAAATAAAAATTTTGACTCGAGCGAAAATAACTACCACCGATGATAAATCCTCCATCAAATGTCTGTTGACCAGTATATCCATGTGCATTATCAAATATTTTAAACCAAAGAGAATCACCCAAAGAATCAGTTTTCATTAAAAACATGTTTATAGAACCAGATCCAAATGATTGAGTACCACCAACAAGCATATAACCACTGTCATCAGTTTGTTGTATTGCCCGGCAAGCATCACGATAGATTCCTCCATATAATCTGGTCCAGAGTGTGTCTCCGAGAGAATCGGTTTTAATTATCCAAATATCCTCTAAACCCATTCCAAATGACTCTGTATCGGCACCAATAATGTAACCACCATCACCAGTAGGTTGTACTGTAGAAAAACAGCGATCGTAACTAAATCCACCATATGTTTTTGTCCACAATGTATCGGGTGCGTGAGCTGCAACAAATGTAGTAAACATAAATACAACTTGAATATATTGTTGTACCATTCTCGGTTTAATATTAATATACTTCGTCTTATCCCCTATTATCACATGATAAGAAAAAGTGGAAAATTGTCAAGGGGGGATGAGTAAATTGCAAAATTTTTTCGTAAACAATAAAACCATCGGCCCTTGTGGGAAAACCAATCGTTATTATAATATTATATAATTTCGAGGGGTAAATGATGAAAATATCACACTTTACGGTTTTGATCGTACTAAAAAAGGACCTATGAATATATTTTTGGCAGACCCGAATAAATGAAGTATTGTATATCCTTCATACTCATCCTTATTTTTTACAAACTTCTTTTTTCTCAAACATTGGATACAATTTGGACAAAGTCTTTTGGAACAGTATATAACGATTACTGCTTTTCTCACATACAGACAGTAGATGGAGGATATTTATTATGCATCTCTACTAATACTACAGTGGGTGAGAATATATATTTATTGAAGATTGATGCAATGAGCAATAGTGAATTGTTCTGTTTCAGCGTCCTCCGGACAAAATGCATCTAATTGATTAGAGACTTGGCGGTTGTTTCGGCCATAAACATGGGTATAATGGGATACCCGTCAGGAGGTTTTATGGACGACGCAA
>Ga0180438_10004386_pt1 | contig 20340 bp, 13 predicted proteins | sample SS_ome_12_FD_132455 | JGI IMG/M metagenome (GOLD analysis project Ga0180438, IMG submission 132455) | Hypersaline lake sediment archaeal communities from the Salton Sea, California, USA - SS_3_D_2 metaG | ecosystem: Environmental > Aquatic > Non-marine Saline and Alkaline > Hypersaline >... | reverse complement strand
TTTCACTGATCGCTCGGTTTCTTTCTTCCATACCCGGTAGCGCATCGTCCATTTTTTCTTGGGGGGATAAGGGCTCTGGCTCCTTTTTTAGCAATTGCTTCCCTGCACTGTCTTGTGTCATAAGCTCCGTCGGCTAGATACGAAGTTGCTGACTTTGGGCATTTTGCAATGATTTTTGCTCCTGCGGTGCAATCGGCTACTGAAGACTCTGTGACCTCAAGATCAATGGTTTCCTGCGAGATTGCATCAACAGCAATATGGATCTTGATCCATTTTCTTCGCTTGGATTTTCCATGCATCTTCACTTTCCATTCTCCTTATCCGTAGACCTTGATTCCTGAGGAGTCGATCAAAATTACTTTGGGTCTTTTTGATGAGAGCTTAGGTAAGAGAGCCTCCATACTGGAGGCTCTCTTACAAATGAGTGAGTATGTAGGAAGTAAGATCCCCGATTCAAGTAGGGGAAGGATAGATTTTCCAAAACCCTCTAAGCTTCGGTAGGTGAGTCGGTACTGAATTTTTAAGATGAGCAAGAGTTGGATAAGAGGGTCGGCAAAACTCTTAGGACGTCCTCGTGATTTTTTCTTCTGACAAAAAGGTTTGAGAGCCTCTTTGTCTATGAAAAACGTTAGGCTTCCTCTATTTACGAGATTTTGGTTATACTCTTTCCAAGTGCGTTTTCGCATCAGAAGCTCCTTTGTTTTTTGTTAACGTCAAAAGAAAGGAGCTTCGCTTTGCAAAGAGTTTTTATCAAGAAAAAATGGGCTCTGGAAGCGACATGAAAGTGGGTGGAATCCCACTTGAATGCGCTGACAGCCGGCGGCTGCTAACGCACAGGGAAATGGGTCCGTGCGAGGGGCGCACAGTGCTGCGCACGGGTCGCTGAGCCTAGGATCCCATTTACCAAAGCGATAGTCAGCTCAAGACGATGTATCGCCAAAAGCGCAAAAACGAAGTTTTTTGTGCCTAGAGGCCGCTACCTAAGAGGGGATTTTTTCAACAACATCGCTTAGATGGCGAGCAAGTCAAAAAAAGTGACCGATTTAGAAATTGAAAAAAATATGATAAAAAAATAAAATTTACATATGATTCCCCTCTATTCTAGTAAAGCTTTGGGACTCTTTTTTAGACAACCGGCAGAAAGAGAGTTATTTACAGTCGCTACCTCTCCCATTAAAATTCATAAGAAAGCTTGGTATCACTCTGTTGATATGAGATTGCAAGGTCAAAATATTCATTTCTTAGAAACAGCAAAAAAGGTGTCAAAGCTTAGGCTCTCATCAATCTCGGATGCAAATAATGCCCATTCCCCTTCAAGAATAAATAAACTGGACCCCTTTAAAATGAATCCACATGATTTCGATAGGAAAAACCTCCAATTTGAAGAAGCGAGAGCTGATCAAATAATGCTCTTAAAATCTTGGCTTCAAAAACCTCATATTTTTAAGTATTGGGGTGATGGAGGTCTCACTATTCCCGATTTCATTCAATTCACCTCAGGTCAGCCATCTATTTTCAATCATTACTTTGGCTACTACCTCTCCGAACCAATCGTTTTCTTAATGACATCCATAGCGGAAGAAGGAGGTCATCTTGATAAGTGGAGAGAGAAAGAAGGTACAAATTTAACTCTAGATATCATGATTGGAGATGAACGGTTCGTAGGAAAAGGATTTGGTTCTCATATTCTTCAAGAGTTTTTTGAGAAAAAATGCCAGGGAGTGAGTGCTATTCTAATTGACCCTGAACTTGAGCATACTCAAGCAATTCGCGTTTACGAAAAAGCCGGATTTAAGCCTCAAGGCACCTACGTTCCCAAAGAAGGCCAATGGGCAGGCATCACACACCTAATCTTGAAGAAGGTTCTGAAAAAATCATGAAGACACGCATTCTAACTTTTTTAGTCGATTCCTATACGTTGCTTTTCTTTGTCTTGAGTAGTACGTTAGCCAGTTTTCTCTTTATAGTTTATCAGATGAGCTTCACAGAGAGTTTTGTGAGGGGTTTTTTATTCTTTAATGTAGGAATAAGAGGACTTCTCGCATGTACGGCAAACTTTATTCCATCTTTTGCTGAGCAAATTGCGGTCCAGTACGGATGGCCCAAAGGACAATCATTTCAAAGAGAAATCGCATCTGCAGATGGAGCCTTTGGTGTCATGGGGGCTGTCTCCCCTTTTTTTTCTCCAACATTTGCACTTGCTACAGCTCTTGGTTTTTTTATCTGCACCTTCTTATCAGAGCTCTCGGGCTTGATCGAAATTTTTAAAGATCTTAAAAATAATAAACATTCTGTTTCTCGCTCGATCATTACAGGAATGTGCATCGACTTTGGAATGTCTATAATCTTCTTCACTATGGCCTGTTGTTTCTATCTGGAGATGAAATGAGTCAATCGGTTTGGTTCCCCTTTTCTAAACCTCTGGAAACTAGTAAAGTTCCAGTTTTTTGTTTTCCCCATGCAGGATCTGGAGCTTCTTGCTTTCGAGATTGGCAGAGTCAGCCTCAAGACCTTATTGAATTTGTTCCTGTCGAATTACCTGGACGAGAAACGCGCTTCCCAGAGAAACCTTATCAAGAGATGGGCGATTTGATAGAAGATTTCTGTCGCGATTTAAGCTCTTTCATACAACCAAACAGTATCTTTTTTGGGCATAGCTTTGGAGCATATATCGCCTTCGAGTTAGCACTGCGATTTCGAGATCGAAATGCTCATCTTGTTGTTTCAGGCTCAAGTGCGCCTTCAAGAAAGCGAACAAGAAGAATTGCGCATCTTCCTGATGAACAGCTTATTTCTGAAATACATTCCTATGGTGGTATTCCTCAAGAACTCTTCGGATGCGAAGAGTTGCTTGAAATCTTCCTTCCCATTCTGAGAGCAGATCTTACACTTTTTGAAAACTATCAACCCAAACTTAGTTCGAAAATTAGTGGAAGTCTGGCTGCTATTGGAGGAAGCCTAGATAGCTTAGCTCCCCCTCATTCTTTAGCCATGTGGGAAGAACATACCCTCTCTTCATTTGACTATTTCCAAATAGAAGGGGGACATTTTTTTCATAAAGAAAAGCCCAATATTATGAAAAAAACGGTTGAGAAATTTATAATCAAGACCAAATTTTGCAAATAAAATCATGCACCTTAATGCAAGGCATGATTCACTATACTATTTTCCGGGTTCTATAGTGTTTGCGACTCAGGACACCTAGTATAAAACATCGGATACCCTAATCTTTAGCTATCTCCAACGCAGACTTTCGCCAAATAAAGGGTGCCCACATGCTTTAAATATATGAAGAATAGTTGAAGTAAAAATTTAAACCATTCATTTGATTTTCCTTTAATAGAAAATCATCCTTATTTAATTCTCTAATTTCCTTCTTAGATGCCATGGAAAAAACAAGCGGCCCGCCTTGATAGCTAGGAACAGTGACCGAGTACTCCTTAGTATGCTCAAAGCAATTTTGCAAATTTTTTAAAACTAATTTGGTTTTACTTAGTTCATTTTTTTCATTCTTGGCACAAAAGGGAATTCCAATGTGTATGACAAAGATCCCATCTGGATTAAGGTGATCTCTACAGGAACGAAAAAACCGGTCTGAATAAAGCCCAACACCTGATCCAAAGGGATCTGTTCCATCACAAATAATGATATCAAATAGGGTTTCTTCACAATCTAAGTACTCCACTCCATCACAAAAAATAAGCTTCATTCGAGATGAAGACAATGATCCTTGATGTACTTCTGGAAGATATCGCTGACAGAGGTTGACAACCTCTTGATCAATTTCAACCATTGTTACTTCTTGAACAGCATTGTGCTTTAGAACTTCTCTGGCAGATCCTCCATCCCCTCCTCCAATTATTAAAACTTTTTTCGGATTTCTATGATGAAAAAACGGGTTGTGAACTATCATTTCATGGTAAATATATTCATCTTCAGCTGTTAACTGTAGAGAACCATCTAAAAATAACATTTTCCCAAAATGGTCGGTTCCAACAATTAAAATTTCCTGATATTTTGATATTTTTTTAGCTAAAATATCATTGATTTTGAAAAATTGCCCCCAATTAGAAGCGATATCGTATTCCGAAACCCAACCCTCTTTTTCTTCTACAGAATTTGCTAAAACGTGTTTACAACAAATTACAGACGCAAAAAATACTACATTTAAGAAAAAATGAATCATATTGAATTTACTCTTACAAAAAATTAACATAATATCTAAACCTAGTTTATTTAAATAAAAATTTATACTTTATAAATATGCAACAAATCCACTGCTTTCGAATCCGAAAATTTAAAATTAAGATGTGGGGCTTTTATTTAAAATTCTTTCTTTTTCCTTCTTGAAGTTTCAATTTTCTTTTTTCCGCTCGTAAATCGGCACCTACTAAATCGACCTTCTTCTCACAGTTTGTCCTTAAAAAGCGATTCAGTTGGCGGATAGAAGGATACTCGAAAAGAGTTGCTACCGGCAAAGAGTAGCCCGCCTGCTCAACTTTGTAATGCAATTTCATCAATGAAAGCGAGCTCCCTCCTAAATCAAAGAAGTTGGCTTCAGGATCAATATCATCGACATTGATCTGTAGTACATCAGAAAACCACTTAGCAACATCAAATTCTTTTTTCGTAATTTTTTCAATCGACTGTTTAATCATTTTCGGTTCTGGAAGAACTTTGCTATTAATTTTCCCATGAGGCGTCAAAGGAAATTCATCTAGTTGTATAAAGAAGTTTGGCACCATGAAGGAAGGAAGAAATTGTAAAGCATAACTTTTTAATTCTATTTCGTATACTGATCGATTTGCTGTAAAATAGCAAGAAATCGATTGACGAGGAGCTTCACCTGTCACCTTGATATAAACTTCTTCAACACCCTTTAAACGGCTGATCACGGATCGTATTTCATCAAGTTCGATCCTTATCCCCCTGATTTTGACTTGACTGTCAATTCGACCTGCAAAATGAAAATTGCCTTCAGAATCTAGGGTTACTTGATCACATGAGGAAAACATCCTTTTGCCAAAAGAGCAGGGATCTGGCAAAAATCGCTCAGCTGTTAAATCTGGGCGCTCGGCGTAGCATCGTGCTAGCCCACCACCACCAATGTAGAGTGTTCCCTTAGCATATGTTGGAAGAAAATTTAAGCATTCATCAAAATTGTAAACCCAAACATTCTGGATGGCTTGCCCAATGGGAATGTTTTCATGCCTCAAATCGAAATGTGCGCAATCAAAATATGTAGAATCAATGCACGTTTCAGTTAATCCATAGAGGTTTGCAATAGGGATATCGAAATCTTTGAGCCATTTCTCCAATTGATGTGGGTGAAGAACGTCCGCCCCACATAAGACCTGACGGACTGATCGAAAACTATCTTTTGTTTCTGGAACAAGAAGTGCTTCTAACATACTCGGTACCATTTGAACAAAAGTGACTTTATTCTTCTCAACTGTACTTTGAAGAAGGGCTAAATCTTTATCAGCTGCTTTGGGAGCCAAAACAAGTGTTCCTCCCACTAGAAGGGCATAGAGCTCGCAGATGCTCACATCGAAACTATAGGCGGTCAGCTGGAGCATCCGATCATTTTCTCTTAATTGAAAGTCTTCGATAATCCAATTGAGATGATTGATAACCGACCCGTGGGGCATTGCAACCCCTTTAGGCACCCCCGTGGTTCCTGAAGTGAAAAGGGTATAGGCAAGTTGTTCTGGATCAACAGAAGGAAGGCAGATTGGATGTTTTATTTCCCTTGAGACTAAATCATTATACTTAAGAACAACAGATTCGATATCAAAAAAATCAGCATCTTCGTCTGCAATAAGAAAACGGATTTTAGCACCCTCTAAGATAGCTTTCTTTCTTTCAATGGGGTCTTCTAGTCTCAAGGGAGTATAAGCAGACCCAGCCTTTAAAATCCCTAACCAAACAATAATCCATTCCAAAGATCTATCTAAGGCCATTCCTATATTTTCATCTGCCTCAATACCTAGTGCTATTAGGTTTAAAGCAATTCTATCAGAGAGCAAATCTAGAGTCTGATAAGTAAGCTGACGATCTCCATCTACAACTGCTATTCGCGTTTTTTTGCAATTCCACTGATCTTTAAACTGCTCAGGTATTGAGTGAATTTGATTCTTCTTAAGTGTTTGAAGTTCAATTTTATCAGAGACTACTGAGACTTCACGAATGGGCCGATTTAGAGCATCTGATATGGGATTAAAAAGTATCTTGTAAGCATTAAGTATGCTTTCAACCCAATTTGATCTGACCCTATTTGGATCGAATTGGCACTCTATAGAGAGCTTTTCATTCGGGAAAAAGCTCAAAGTAAAAGGATATTGAGATTGCTCTTTTAATTCAGCTGAAACAAGCTTAAATGGCAATCTATGGCGTTGAATGAGTTGATTCGCTTGACCAGAAAATGGATAGTTTTCAATGACCACAATATGATCAATAAGATCTCTACCAAAAAGACTCAAAGCTTCTATTTCGCCAGTCGAAATAGAAAGGTACTGTTCACTTTCTTGGATTTGATCCTGAACCTGTTTAGCTAAATCCAACAAGGTCATATTAGGGGCGACTCTTGCAAATACTGGAATAACTGAAGACAATTGCCCAACTTGATTTTCAAGTTCAAGAGCCCGTTGGCTTCTCCCTGATACAACTGACCCAAATAGAACTGCTTGCTCATTAAGAAATAAAGACAAGAGATAAGCCCATGATGAATGAAGGAGATGGGCAATCGTTACACCTTTTTGCCTGCATGCTTCCATCAAATATTCTGTCGTAAAAGAATCAAACCTAACCTCTTTTTTTTCTTGGATCGAGTCTTGTTCATAGACTTCTTTCAGTTTAGGTATATGAGTCAGACGATCTATCAAACTGAGGAGACCTTTCCAATAATCCAACGCCTCTTCGCGCTTATGGGCAGACTTGTATTCGACCGGTGGCAGCTCATATTTCTCAAAACTGTTCGAAGCCATTCTACTTAATAATTCATCAAAGAAAATAGCTAGACTCCATCCATCCATTATGAGGTGATGAAAAGATAAGATAATTTGAGTTTCCGTTCTGCTTTTTTTAACATAGGCAAGTCGAATCAACGGAAGGGTTTCGAAACAAAAAGGTTGTTTTTGGTCTCTTTCTAAATAAGATTCAAGATCCGATTCTTTATCTATTTGACAAACTCCTTTTCGAAAAATGATTTTTTGAGGTTCATCCAGGTCTTTAAGATGGAAAGTAGTCCTCATCGATGGGAATTTCTCAATACAATCGGAAAAAGCAGACAAAAGGTCCTGTTCATTGAGATTTCCGTCAAAATTGAGGATGAGTTGTTGGAGGTACTCTTTCGTTCCAGGATGGGTTAAGCTGTGGAGATAAATCCCCTTTTCTGATGGCAATAGAGGAAGAATTCGATCCACCTGATTAGGGTGAATACTCCATTGATTCATAAGTACTTTGAACTGCGGGAGAGGCAATGAAGAACCAAAATCTTGTGGAACTGGTGGCATTCTACCACATTTCAAAAGTTCTTTTGAAAAAAGGTCAAATGCGCGCGCGAATGAACTCAAGAACTCTTCTTGAAAACTTTCGGAATAAAGCTGCTCATCGAAGAGGATTTCCATGACAAGGCTCCCCTCTTGAACTAGAAGATTTGACTGGAGTGAATAGGGGATATAAGAATTGCTATCGATCACACCTTCGGTAATAGGCTCACAGGTGAAGTTTGCTCCATGAACTGAAGGCAATTCACCCAAGTAGTTAAAGAGAATTTCAGGATTAATATCAAATTCAACTCCCTTTGTTAAAGCATCCCTTGCAGCCTGCAATTTTTCTTGCGCTCCCCAGGTAGGTTCAAACGCTAAGCTGCAGGACATAAGCTGAGTAAACCAACCGATCAATGAAGAAAAATCTTCTGCATTTTCAGGAAGTTGCCTACCATGTCTCTCGAATTGAAATGTTTGTGATTGGACTTTTGCAACACTGAAGTATGCATCGGTGAATGCAGCAAAGGCTAAATCTTCTATGTTGGCAAAATGCTGTTCGCCTATTTGCAAACGATCTAAATCCATCGAAATATGTAATTTTTTTTGCCTGCTTACTGGGTAGAATTTTGGTCTCTTTTTAGTGAATTCGACTACGGAAGTAAAGGCGGAACAATAATTTATGAGAGAGACTGGAGGTTGTTCATTAGGTAACTCAACTCTTAAGCCACTTTTCAGAGAATCTAACAAAAGATGCCAAGAAACTCCATCGGTTATAAGGTGATGCATAACGATGACAACCTGCAACTGCCCCTCTATGCGAAATAATCCTACTCCAATGAGAGGACCTTTTTCAATATCAAAACAACTCTGGAGCTTTGCTAGTTCCTCTTTAAATTCGGATAGCAAAAGACTCTTTTCAATCATCAATAAGTTCTTTTCAAATTCCTCAATAGTTCCAATCTTTGCACGATTAGGATCTGAGAAAGTCGAGCGCATTAGAGGTTGGGATGCAGCGATTCTACAAATGGTTGACCGAAATAGTGCCGGACTAAAATCGGAAAAGCCTTTTAGGATAACTGCCTGATTGTAATGATTGAAATTTCCCTGAAAATTTGCAAAAAACCATTTTTGGATCGGTGTCAAAGGCACCCACTTTACCTCTTCCACCGGCTGGACCTGGCTGATTTTAGAAGTGGCTGCAATGGCATGTATTGTTTGCTTTTCCAAAATGTCTTTGACAGAAAGCAAAATCCCCTCTTTTTTTGCCAATGCAACGACTTGAATCGCTTTGATTGAATCACCTCCAATTGAAAAAAAGGATTCCGTTATTTTAATTGTGCCCTTATCAATCCCCAACACAAAAGACCAGACTTCGAGGATTTTACGCTCTATTGCATTGATTGTTTTTTGCTCAAAAGTTTTTGTGGATTTTTCCCTATAAGACTTGAGCTTCTTCTCATCGACTTTCCCATTGGGTGTAAGGGGGATATTTTCCAATCGAATGAAATGGCTTGGAATCATATAAGATGGCATCGCTTCTCTCAATTTATCTAAATTAGAATCGAGCTCTTTTTCATCTTCTAATATAATATAAGCGATGAGTATTTGTTCGTGTGATTTTGGATCTGTTTCTACACAGATATAGGCATCTTTTACATCAATACATTCTAGTAGTTTCTGTTGAACCTCCTCGACTTCAATCCGATGTCCACGCACCTTTACTTGGGTATCTCTCCTACCAAGAAATTCAAGTTGCCCCTTGCTATTTCTTTTAGCAATATCGCCAGAGTCATACATCCTTTTCCCTCTTGTAAATAGATCTGGCAAAAATGCTTGGGCTGTTCTTTTTGGATCATTCCAATATCCTAAGGAGACTCCATGACCCATCAGATAGAGGTTGCCTTCTACATCGCTAGAGAGCGGATGTAGAAAAGGACCTAGAAGTTCTGCATCCGAATTTTCGAGGGGCATTCCAATAGGGACGCAAACATCTGGTTCAAGATAAGTAAATAAGTGAAAGATGCACCCAACAGTCGCTTCAGAAGGCCCATATTCGTTAATAATTACAGGTGTAGAATGAAATTTGTTTTCAATTGATAAAATAGTTGATTTTGTTAGAGGTTCTCCTCCCAAAATTAAGGTCTGGATCCGACTTTTTGGAGCATCGATCCATTGAAAACACTTTAAATGAGAAGGTGTGCATTTGAGATGAGTCAAAAGTGGGTGTGATAAGATCTCAGAAAAGAGATCCGTTAATTCAGACTTTCGATCAAATAGATGCGCAGATTGCCCTGAATACAAGGGGTAAAATAGACTCGTGATCGTGAGATCAAAAGAGAGAGATGAATGAACGGCAAAATGAACAGGAGGATTAAAAGGATAGGCTTCTTTAATGGCTGAAAGATAGCTCGAAAGGTTTTCATGTGTAACCACTACCCCCTTTGGCTTTCCCGTTGACCCAGAAGTAAAAATTAGGTAAGCAGGGAAGAGAGGGTCGGTAAGTATTGGTAGTTCTTTCTCTGAATAAAGGGCCGCATCTCGAATCTCTAATTCTTTGATTAACCATTTTGATCCACTTTCTATCTGAATTTTCTGAGCACTTTCATGGGAAGTAGTGATATCTATCGGAACAAATGCAGCTCCACACTTCCAAGTTGAGACCAAAAGGAGCAAGGTCTCTAGAGAATGATTCATGTGGACGCATAAGCAATCACCTGGTTTAATCCCTCGGCTGATAAGCATTCGAGCAATTCTGTTTGTCCATTTTTCAAATTGGCCATAGGTAATCGCTTTTGCCCCCTGGAAAAGAGCTACCATATCCCTATTAGATCTAGAATAAAGTTTTAACTTTTCTAAAATCGACTCCCCTTTTTGCTTAGGTTTTCCAAAAGTAGATGGTAGGGGCTTGAAATCGGTAATTTTTTTCTTGGGATCATCAGCAAAAAATCCGCAGAGCTGCTGAAATTCTTGGATCAGATTCCCTACAAACTCTATGGAATAGCGCCCAGGCAAGTGCTCAACAAACCCCATTAAGTTCCCATTCATTTCATGCATGTAAAAGGTCAGATCATAAGGGGAAAAGGGATGATTCCAATCAATGGCCCCCAGTTGATGATTCTTCCAGACTACCTCAACTTCTCCTCCAGGCAAACTTAGTTTCTTGAGCTCCCCTGTCACAGAGGGAACTTGCTGATAGACAAATAGATGCTTAAAAGGGGGGCTATTTTCAAAAATACCTTCTTTTCTCAAACTTTCGATAAGATAACTTAGAGGAAGCTGATGATGCTTGAGGTGAGTAAATAACTGCCTTTGAATCATTCTGGCGACTTTTGCGAAAGAAGCCGATGGATTGATTGAAATCATTAAAGGGACGGGGTTGGAAAACAGACCTATAGTACGTGCCCAACTTAAGTTTTGCCGTCCATTTGATGTTGTCCCAATACAGAATTGGATTTTGCCTGTCCTTAAAAAAAACAGATAAGAGTAAATTGTCAATAACAGGGAAACCACTTGTAAACGCTCCCTGCGAGCGAGATGAAGAAGAGACGAAGAAACATCCGAAGAGAGCTCAAAAGGCTCAATTAAGGCATCTTCCCCGTTTTTCTCTGAAAAAATATCTGGGGGGATAGCCTGGGGCTCGGTTGGGAATTGCTGAAAGGCTTCTTGCCAATATTTGAGAGCATTTTTCCCCCTATCCGCCTTTAGTTCGCTATCTTGATCCCCTATAAATTCGAGGTAGGATTTTGGTTTAGGAGAAAGCTGCTCCCCATTAAGAAGAGAAAATAGCTCATCCAAAAAAATGCCAATCGACCATAGATCAGTTATTAAATGATGTGCCAAGATAAAGATGAAGGATCGCCCTGAATCTGTCCGGATATGAGTGAGGGTGAATAAAGGATCATTCGATAAATCAAACGGTTGCTTAACCCTTTTATCAAGAAAGGGAAGTAAATGTTCATCTGGAATATAAATTGATGTAAAAGCCCTTTCACTTGGCTCTCGAATACCCAGGGAAGCTTCTTCTTTGTTGAACTGCATAGAAAGGACATCGTGTCTGCTCATTATTTGAAAAAAAGCCTTTCTGATTCTACTTATCTCAACGGAGCTTCGCAATTCTAAGATTTTAGCAATATGAAAGAGACTTGAATCCTGCTCTATCTGAATTTCAGCCAAAATGCCTTTTTGCTGAAAGGATAAGGGGTAAAAAACACTAAGTTCTTTCATCGATCATCCCTGATTGTATTTATAGCATGATTTATGAAATGCAATCCTACTAGAAAAATGAGAGAAAGAGAAAAAAGGTGAATTTCCCAAGGAAAAAAAGAGGCAACAATCCACCCCTTTGGAGGGAATGAATCTAGATAGAAAAATGCAAGAGAAAGGAGTAAAGTAGGAACCAATAGATAGGATAGAGATTTTCGTGCCTTTTTTCGCCTTAAAGTCTGGTTGATTTGGACATGCTTGAACAATTGATAGAAGAAAAGGGCAAAGCTGAGCAACGAGGCTACTAGCCAGATTCTTCTGCAGGAGAGTTCTCGACGATATAATTGCGGCAAGGAAAGGTCATTTGAAGATAGCCACTTTTTCAGATTATCCATAACAACTCGCTGACCACTACAACTGTTTGTCAGAACAGCAAGACCTAAGTTTTTCTCTGGAACAAAAAAGATTCCGCTACGCCACCCAGGATTCGCTCCCAGATGAAAACAAAAATTGCCAAAATCCATCTTCTCTACTTCAATCCCCAATCCATAGCCAGATTTTCGAGATTGTATCATTTCACTCAGAAAATCTCTTCCTAAATCCGAAAGTATTTTCTTTAGAAAGTTGCTCATTGTCGAAGCTGATGCCCAAAGTCCGGCTGCTGCTTTTTCTGTGAAGTATCTTTGATTCATAGACGTCCCCCAAACTGAGTGAGGCTCGAGATAATTAGGGGTTTTAGCTAAATCAAAGTCATGAAAGCTATCATCAAGGTAGCGATTTAAGAACGAAAGGGTTGAGCACAGTTCCTTTTGTGTTATAAGGTATTCCAATAAGGTATATCCACCCCCAGAATAGGCAAACGAGCTACCGGGTTCTTTGATGAGCTTGATTCGAGGATTGTTACCTCTACTACCACTGAGAGAGCAATAGAGATCTGGACAATTTTCTGGATTTGGATATCCCCTGTATTGAATGCTGGAAATCCCTGAACAGTGGGATAAAAGCTGAGAAATAGTCACTTCAGAAAAGGGAGAAAGCAATGGTGTTGAAAGAGACGAAAAAATTTCTTTAAGTGGATGGTCGAGGCTGAAGTGATTTTCTTTTGCCCACTTGAGAGTGGCCCAAGCATATAGGGTTTTTGAAACAGAAGCAATTTGGAAAGAAGTCTCTGAATCAACCTTTTTTCCATTAGCTCCTAAACCCCGAAAAGCATAAAAGGATTGTTGCTCAGAGATGATAGAGATTGCAATCCCAGGCACTAATAGCGACTGAAATGCTGGTGAGCTGCTGAGCTTCCACCAAAAGCAACACAGTGTAGAGCTACAGACAATTGCGAATATCACAGAATTGAATTTCTTTTTGATCATCATTTTGTTTATGTGCCACAGTCACATATGCATTTTTTTGAGAGCGGAAGTGGAAGAAGTTCCATATATCTTTCGTCCTAGGATCAGCAAATTTATCAGGCAGAAACGATACTGTTTTCCAATGATCGATTTCTCCAATTCCTTCTCCTGTCCCCTTTAGAAAAGCTTCTCTTTTTGTCCAGCATTTTAGGAATTCTCCTTCTTGCTGATTTGGCGCCAATGATTGAATATATGTATATTCATCTTCAGAAAAATACCCTTCCAGAATTGAATACCAATTTCGAATTGAGGGGGTGGATTCAATATCTACTCCAATACCTGGAGAATGACTGACAGCTATAGCGCATTGGTATTTTGTCCTTGACAAATTAAAAAAACAAAGCCGATGGATGTCCTGAAGGAAAGGTTTGCCCCATTTCTCATTTCTAAACTTAAGAGTTTCAGGACCAACTTTCAACATCGAGGACAAAACAACGCGCAAGCCAATGTGAGAAGCTAGAAATTGGTCCCGATCAGTCTCAAAAACAAAAGAGGATGCCCGTTTTTCTTCTTCTGGAGATAATACTGAACGATATTTCAATAAAAGCGGAAAAAGATCGGGGCCAAACAAAAAAAGAAAAAGATTGTTTCGATCTAGATTCATTCTCTCAATAAATTATAAAAATTCTTACAAATCCATTCTTGATTAAAAACAGTATCCAAGTACTTCTCTCCAAAATCAGGAGAAATCGCAACAACAACGCTTCCGGAAGGAATCTCTCCTTCCATTTGTTTCACAGCTTGGAGGACAGACCCTGTTGATCCACCGAGTAATAACCCATATCGATCTAAAAGAAAATGACACATTGTTATCCCATCTTTCTCATCGACAAAAATTACCTTTTCAATAAAGGATTCATCAACGATCAGGGGCTTTCGACTTGTTCCAATTCCAGGAACAAGTCGCTTTTTAGGTTTACCTCCAAAGGTAACTGATCCAAGAGCATCAACTCCGATTACTTTCGTATTAGGACAATGCTCACGAAAGTAACGTGCGCAACCCATCAAAGTTCCCGTTGTTCCTGAACCTATAAAGAGGAAATCGATTGCATTAAAACACGAATCGATCTCGTGCGCTGTTTTCCGATAGTGAGCCTCTGGATTCGCTTTATTGGCGTATTGGTTAAGCCAGATTAAGTGGGGATTCATCTTCAATCGGGTTTCAATCTCAGCAATTCTTGATCCAAGAAACCCGCCATTTTCATCCTGGTTTGTCACTTGAATCAGTTGGGTTCCATAGGCCTCCATAAGTCTTCGATTTTTTTCCGCGATATTTGGATCGATTACACACGAAAATGGAATCCCTTCTTCCTTGCATAGAATACTTAAGGCCACTCCCAGGTTACCAGAAGAGGATTCAATAAACTCACTATGGTTTGAAAACACTTTAGAGTCTTTAACCGCCCGAATCAATTCCTTAGCTGTGGTGAATTTTATGGACCCAGCAACATTCAATCCCTCAATTTTCAAAAAAACACTCGCATCAGAAATGAATTGATCTAGGTCAAAAAAAAGAGGTTGAGAGGCTAAGTCAGATACTCGGTTAACAATCATCTAATCATCCGATGAGTAATAAAGTTATTATCAAATTTCGGCTTGAAAAAGGTAGAGTTAGCCTCTAAAATTTTCCCCTCGAATGCAATCTTCATCACAGATTCTGGGTTATCTGCAGGAAGGATAAATCCTTCAAACCTGTTAAGCTCCATGTCTTTTTCAAGTTGGAAAAGATCTTCTTCGGGGACAAGAGAAAAGGGAGTCTTAATTTTAACTTTAGACTCTTTTAACAGCCTGAGAAGAAACTGGTGGGGAAATAGTAAGCAATCTTGAAAGCGTTCTCGTTGACTGAACTTTTTAAAGACCAAGCGGATAGGAATTTCAAACCATCTTCCTTGAAACCGGAGTTTTATTCCTTCACACTTAGAATCGCGATGAATTTCCTCAACAAGGGAATTTCTTTGGAGAAAATGGAAAAATGGAGCAAGGGAGAAACTGTCCTCAAGAAAAACTACCCTTTTTCTAGAGGTTAATACCCCAGAGGCAGGGAAAACAACAGAAGCTAGAGAAGCTCTTTCCCAATCTTTATGGGATAGAATGAGATTTTTAAATGCATGGTAACGGTGGTGTCCATCAGCAAGGCAAAGAGGGATCATTGAAAGATCGGGAATATCCTCAGCTAGCAGCTCAAACAAACGAAGGGTTTGTTTGCTTTTTGTCTTAGCAGATTTGATGCATTTCAATTCAGTTACTGGAGGAGAAAAATTCAAAATACAGTCCAAGTTGGCAATCAGAACTATAGGATTTTTTTGGACAAGTTCCTTTGAAAACTCCCTTTGAATTCTCTCTAGTTTTTCTGGGAAAATTGCCTCATGGCAGTGAATCTGCCCTCCCAAGATATTCTTTATCGAGAGCGAGCCTACCAAACCGTAAGAGGCCTGCTCCTGGCTGTCAAATTCCACTAAAAAAAAGGACGACTTAGATTCTAAAGGTTCGGTTGCTTCGATTCGAATCGGGTTGAAGTTATCCCACGATTTAAAAGTAAGATTCAAGTTTTCCAGTTCTTCTGACATCACATGTTGCACAATGAAATCCCCCACCAAATGAATAGAAGTGGCGAAATGGAAGGGGGATTACTTCAAATCCAGCATTTTCCAGAGCCTTAATTGTAGGAAGTTCTTGTTCTTCGCAAACAACATGATCCTGGTCAAGCATCAAGACATTCATACTAATCCAAGAGCTTGTCATATAAAGGGGGTGTTCATTTGGAAGTGTTGAAGGAGGGGCAACAATAACATCCCAAGATTTGAACATTTCAGGAATCTCTTTGACTCTTAGAGGATTGATAAGCAATTTCCCTGGAGCAAGGGGCATAAAAGATCCATCGATGTGCATCGGATGACTATCTTCAAATTGCAGACGGTGAATACGATATTCAGGTCCAATATGGTGCTCTAGCCACCTTATTCCTATGTCGTTGGTCACATTACTTTGTTGAGCAAATATATCCCTACCGCAACGTATGAAATCAGCAGCATCAAAAGTAGGCTCAAACTCATTGATTGCAAAAAGAGGCTCTTTCCCCAGTTGAGTTTCCGTATAGTCTTTCTCATAAAGTTTATCCGAAAGCTCTGGCCTTGGAGCGGCAGACCACTTGCCCCCTCTTTCGAAATAATCCTTTAAGATGGGTCGGAAGGCATTTATTTCATAGTGACGACTTCGCCAAGCAAGCGGTGATTCAAAGATCTCATCTCCAATTACTAAGAGAAGGTCCCTAGGCATTGCTTGGTACATTCCTCCCTTTGCATTCCACTCTGGAGTTGAATATGGCCTATTACAGACAATCGACTCGGGCCTTCTCACGACTACTCCCTTTTGTTCGAGTACAGACACAAAACCATTGAGTTCTTCGGAAGCCTTTTCAATGAGTTCCTTCGGAAATGAATTTCCTGCTTCTTTGAGGTAAAAGCTCGCTTGATGTGCAGGTGCTGATGCTTTTACTGATAGATCATATTCAGGGACAGTTGCACCTTCAACAACTCCAACTATCACTTCTTCAAGAGGATCCCATTCGTTATAAGAACACACAACAGCCTTCTTAGCCGTTAACAACTCTTCTTGCAATACCTTCATAAAAAACCATCCTGCTTTCGCATAAAACTCCCAATCCCTTTCATCGAACTAATGTCAATTTGTAATGAACAGGATAGTGGAACAAAATCTAGCTCCAGAGAGCCCTTTAATGTGCATGACTCTAAGTCAGATTCTTCATAACGGTGAATCTGAGAAAAATCTATTCTGAGACAAGTCTGACCAATGGTATTGGTAAAAACAAGGTAGATACAACCCATCTCAATCGCTCTGTTAAATTCTTGAACGCTTGCTTGAGAAGAGTGCACTTGAAAAGGATGTTCCCCCCTCAAGAGAAATTCAACAGTTTGGCTTTTAGGAGGAAGCTCAGCTGGTTGAGTTTCGATTTCTCTAATATGCTTTTCCAACTCATTCTTTCTTAACTCCATCCGCTTGCGAAGGCTCAAAGGTCTCATATCCTTCCAGACTTTGCCAATATGGTCTAGACAAGACTCCTTCGATCCTTGAAATCCCTCTTCTTTCCATCCCATGGGAATTGTTTTATAGGAGGGCCAGATAGAGTACTGCTCCTCTTCATTGACTACTACAAGATATTTGATCTGATTTTCAGTCTCAACCACCAAAAGCCTCTTGCTTTGACAAAATGTTATTCGGGACTGCAATCACATGAAGGAAAGTAAAGAATTTCTTGAACACCGTATTGGGACTAGACTGATGAATATCAAATATCCCATCTCGGAACAAAATTTCATCAATAGGAGTGAGAGAGAGTAGATCAAAAGCATGAGAGTCGACTTTCATAATCCGATCACAGGGAAAATGGTAGAGTTGAATCCAAGGGATACCCTGTTTAGTTAAATCATTAGCAATGGGATATTGCCTATAATTCTCGGGTAAATAAGAAGCATTGAGAATCAATAGAGTATATTCCCCATTTAAGCCTAATGATTGAACAGGCACATAGCTAAAGCCTTCACCTCTCTTGATTAAATGAAATACCTTTACAGAGTTAAGAAATCCTGATAATCCAAATTCTCTCAGTACAGATTCCACGACATTGATATTGTGTTTAGGTTTTGAAGTAAAAACTTCCACTCCATCAATATCGCTCAATCGAACAGCCCTATCCATTTTTATGCAAGAAAAGGGATCTTGTGAAACTTCGCGGAAGAAAACATTACTTTGATAGGAATATTCTTTTCGACCTGCGCTATTTTTCACCACTGTTGGCCTATCGACACAAAGGGCAGTCGAGCGACTTTTGAGCGCATCTATTTGAGAAGTCTTAACAAGTCCGCGAACAGCTACACTGATTCTTTTTCCTTTGCCTGAACCCGCTGTCATTTGTGCTGAGTAATCGACCGGTGGAATTGGAGAGTGGGGCGAAAGTGTGGCTGCTCCTGGATATTCTGGAGCCTGATTAGGACCAAGGTAAATTGCAGGTTCGGTGTAGACATTGCAGCAAAGTTCGTTATTAGAAAAACATAAAATAAAACTATCTTCAGACTCTGAATCTTCAAGAATTGTGCCAGATATCGTTTGATCTGCCATTTCCCAGTTTATGAGTGTTAAGTCTTGAAAAATCGTATACTGAGGAATAGGTTGGCTATGGAGTTTCAAATACTCATATTGAACTGGGCATTGATCTTGATGAAACTTATTCGCATCATAGTTAATAATAAGACTCATTTCCTGAGAGAGGGCCGAAATATTAATTCCCAAAGACTCCTCAGCTAGCCTTTTCACTTCCTTTGCATGATCGATAAATATTTCAGAACCTTGTTGATCCACATAGACTGGCTTACCTAGTGAGTCGTAGAATAAGGGATTCGGGTCAGTTGTTGCTACAGGAGTGATTTCATTTACAGGGCAATCGAGTTCTGCTTTCGTTATGCAATGAAGCATTCGCTCATTTACATCATTAGCAAACTGTTTTGCTAAATTTGCTTTTTCTGGGCTCATGTAGAAAAACATACATGTTTCTCCAAAATGAGCTGAATAAATTTTTTTACTACCCTCTCTCCCAGGGAGAGGTTCTGATGAGACGGAAGCAAATAGTGCAAATGGAGGTAGAAGCAAAGAAATGAAGTATTTACTGATCATTAGTAGAATCCTTTTTGAAAACTACGAAGAGAACTTCTGTATGAAGCCTTTTTTTCAAATTAGTTGGCTCTCGCATATTCTCACGAAAAAGGAATTCTTCACATGACGTCAGCGAAAGCCCACTGAGTCGTTTTGAATCAACAATCAGAGCCTCGTTCTTTTCAAGCTGAATCAGTTGAATGCAAGGAATGCCCTGTGATTCCAGGTGATCTGAAATCACAAAATCTTTGTAACCTTCGGGTAACCCAGAAAGGTTGAGTACTGCAACATCAAATGACTCATGTTTTTTATCGAATAGGGGTGCAAGGCGGTGGAATCCTTTATCTCGTTTCGTAACGAGGTAAACACCTGCACATTCTCCATGGATCTCTAGGACCTCTCTAAGGGCGTCTACCTCTTTACGAAATTCAGATGGGTTGAATTCCATAACTGTCAAGTTGCTTTTCTCCCTAACCTTACAGAGACGCTGGAAATTGAAGTTGGGTAAATCTAGGATACTAGAATATTTCTTTAGTCCGTTTTCATATTTAATCTGTTGATTTTGGATGGAGAAAGATTCACGTTTTGTAGAACAAAGAGAAACGTTTGTTTGAAGAGGTTTTTCGCCTATTTCAAAAAAAGCATCCGAAACAGCAATTGCCTTCCCCTTCCAACTTCCGACACTCCTTTCTCCTTCTTCATCAATTGGTGAGAAAAAAGAGATGTTTGAAAGCTGGACAAAGTCATTTCCATCAATTTTTTCTGAGAGTGTTAATGTAAGTACCTCACCAGGTCGGATATAACAAAGGAATCGATCCTTAGATTGAGGCTGCTCAATGACCATTCCGGCAATCGTCTTTTTCGCCATCTGCCAATCAGCTAATGTAAAATTTCGAATAAGATTCCCTGCGAGGAAACGGTTGTTTTCTAAGTAAGATAAAGCCTCACTTTCTTTCTTCAGGCATCCACTTTGATCGTGATTGACAAGACAGTGTAATCTCGTCGGCCTTAGCTGTTCGGAGCATGGAAAGAGGTTATTGCAAGTAAAGAGTAAATCCAATTGTATTTGGTTCAAATTTTTCACTTCAACTATAGGAAATGCCACAGCATTACGCTTATTTGCATCCAGATCTTTTTCCTTTATGAAAGAAAAATAATAATGCTGATTGAAATAAGAGGAGATCTCTCCTTGCAGTTTGTAAACTTCAGAAGGTCTCGTAAAAAAGAAGTCCGCAGTTCCAACCCTCATAGGTAATGTTTGGTTGGCAAGAACCAAAGTAGAATGCACAACCGGTAATAAAACAAAGAACATGAGACGCTTCATAAAATAATGTTACCTAACAAAGATTTTTTTAGACAAGATATATTTTGATCTTGTATGCGCAAAACTGTAATGTCACCCCTAGGACCAAAATCAAGGGGGACAATATGAATGAGAGGATAACTAAAAAAGGCTTTGTTGCATAAATAGCTGCGAATGAGGTACGCCTTGCCTAAAAGGCCAACGAGTCTATAAAATTTTTGGTTCACAAAACTAAAAACCAGTAGGCTCCAAATGGCGATTAAGCAAGACA
>Ga0180438_10004385_pt1 | contig 20348 bp, 18 predicted proteins | sample SS_ome_12_FD_132455 | JGI IMG/M metagenome (GOLD analysis project Ga0180438, IMG submission 132455) | Hypersaline lake sediment archaeal communities from the Salton Sea, California, USA - SS_3_D_2 metaG | ecosystem: Environmental > Aquatic > Non-marine Saline and Alkaline > Hypersaline >... | reverse complement strand
TCGCAACCTGGAACCATTCCCCAACCGCGGAAGACGCCACCCCCACGACGAAGACCCACGCTATCCAGACGACGGCGATTTCCAGAGCAAACTCCCCGGCACCCATCAACCCGTAGCCCAGGGCAACGAGCAGATAGGGCGAAGCCAGCCCTAGACCCGCCGCATCCTTATGTTTAGGGGAGTCTTCGACAGGAGCATCGTGGCACTTGCGGCAGCCAAGGGAGGGAAGAGGACGAAGGCCCAGTGGATCTCGTAGATTCTGAAGGTCAAGAGCGCGATCGTGAAGAAGGTGGGGGATGGATGATAGCCTGTAGCCAAGCCCGGGAGTATCGTGATGGCGACCGCGCTCAAGGCGAGAATCGCATAGCCCAGAAGGGAGAAGGTCACCGCATACAGGATCGAATCCTTCGTAGTACTCCACCGCGAGTTCACTTCTTGACATCCCCATCGTCGCTAGTTGGAATGGTCCGTGCGCGGTACTCGATCAGCGGATTATAGCTGTAGTCTTCCTGACAGTCGACAGGGCACTCAGCCCCTCCGATGAGGTATTGACACTTTCTCAGAATTGTGCCATAATCGACACGATGGCACGGTATCCGGGTTCGTATCAGAGGAGGGACTGGCGATGAAGCGACATTGGCTGAGAGGCATTTTGATGGGAGTGAGCCTGGCATTGCTCCTCGTAGGTGGGGCCGCATTGGCGCGGGGTTCGGAGAGCGTAACGATTGACCAGGACTGCTTCGAATGCTGGCCGGGGCCTGGGCAGCCGACGGCTGAATACGTGATCCAGTTCAGCTTCAGCGGGTGGCTCAGCGGGGTCATGTTTCACATAGATGACAACGCCGAACAAGGGTGGTACATCTACCCCCCATGTATAGATCCAATCCTATGGGTGGGTTGTGATGGAGCATGGGAGTTGTTCCCTAACACCTGTGCCGAAGGCTCCCTTGCTGGCATTCCTGCACCTGAGCACGGGGAGATCAAGTTCACTTTCTATGATCCTGATGCGGACTGGCCCACGGAGAATGTTGTGTCCGTTCTGTATGCCGAGGACTGCAATCCAGAGGAAGCGGTGGAGGAGTTCGTGTCCGAGCCAGGGACGGTGGCGCTGCTGGGCAGTGGACTGGCTGGGTTGGCGGGATACGCTGCCCTTCGCTGGAGGAGCAGAAGGTAGGAGGCTTGGCTCAACCTGCATGCTACTATACGGGCCGCCCCGTCGAGGGTGGCCCTTTTTCTCTCAGCCCGTCGCTTTCGCAACTGGAGTGAGGGGAGGACTGTGCCAGGGAAGAATAGAGGGGGGTGCTGGTGGCGTGAGAACCAATGCACTCCGGATATCTTCGGTGCGATCAAGTGCCGCGGGACTCTGGTATTCGCTCAAACCCTCATTCTACCTAGCCACCTCTAACCAAGGTCTAGCTATCCTCGGGGGCGGCAGAACCGGCATCCTCTGCCACGGCGGCAAAAGACGCCGTACGCGGAGGGGCTCTCACGCGCTGCAGGCGGCAAGCGCCGCTTCATGGCGGGCATTCTCGGCGGCGATGTCAGCATTCTTCATGTTCTGATTCATCTCGTATTCCAGTTGCAGCTCCTCCAGCCGCATTTCGTCCCGGTCTCGCTCCGCTTGCTCCATCTCATCCTCGATCCAACTCAGTATCGGTTCGTACAGACTCGCTATGTCGGCGAGGATCTGTAGATGAAGGGCGTTCTCATCGTCCACACAGCTAGTATCAGGGGTGGGAGACGGCGGAGGAGATGTCGGGCTGGGCTCGAGTGTGGGGGTCGCCTGCTGGGGAGGCGCGGGGGCAGGAACCGCAGTGTCGGTCGCCTCCGGAGAAGCTGTGGGGCTCGCTTGGCCGGTGGAGCTCGGGAGTGGTGTATTGGCCGGGAGTGGAGTGTCCGGGGCGGGCGCGCTCGCCTCAGGTGCGGGAGGAGGCAGTCCCGGGGTGCCCAAGGGAATGACCCTCGTGTTGGTCGGCACAGGTTGGCCGGCGTTCGATGCATCGGTCACCGTCGTGGAAATGCCCGGCGCACCTGGGGTTGGAGAGGCGGCCCGTGCGGGCGTGGCGGGCGCCTGCGCGGATGTTCCTGGTAGCGCGCGCACCGGCTGGGTCAGGTATATGAGGCCGTAGGCGCCCAGGGACCCGTAGACCAATACTATGGCTACGCCCAGGATCCCAAGAATTACCTGCTGGCTTCTCGACATTCAACCCTCTTCGCCAGGTTGGATGGAACTGGCTGCTCCTCTTCCCCAAGGAGCAGTAGGGAATGAAAGAGGCCGCGCCCTTCCGGTCCGCCCCGAGTGGGCCCAGACGCCGACAGCAGGTAGGCGGCCTCAGTTCAGATAGGAAGATTCAAGACCTAGGAGCCCGCACATCGCGGCTTGTGCCACAAGCACAGCCGGGCATGGTGGGCGGCTGGCGCCCTCCAGCAACAGTATCCCGCGTGAGTGGCCCGTGTGTCGAACACGCAGGCTATCCGCAGACCTGGCCGATGATGGAATTGGCTGCCCCGATCAACTCTGCGCCCAGTTCCTCTGTCAGCTTCCCCGTTCTGGTAAGCGCCTCCACCTGGTTGATGAAGGCCTCCAATTGAGCGCAGACTACGCTGGTCTTTCCAGCGTCCAGCTGTCGGGCAGCGTTGTCCAGCTTCTGGATCAGCGCGTTTGCACTGCCCGAGCTCAGCACGCCTTCATCTACGAGCCCTGTCACCTGATCGTTCAGGACCTGGATCTGCTGTTCAGGTGAGAGCATGGCTGTCCAGAGCACGGCGTGTCTCGTGCCATCGGCGGCAGAACTCCAGCCGACCACCAGACCCTGCTCGTTGACGTCCACGGCGTCGCTCGTGCTGCCGCCAGTGATCGTGCCGAGATCCACGATGCCTGCCACGGGCGTCCAGTGGAAGGCATGTGTCTCGCCGGTGGCGAGCCGGCTGCTGCCGACCACCTGACCGAACTTGTTAACGCGATTGGCGCGGCTTCTCCCACCACCGAGGGTGCCGAGGTCTACCATCCCTCCGGCAGAAGTCCACAAGAAGCCGTGCGTCTCTGCGTTCCCAGCGGTATAGCTCGAGCCAATGACGTGTCCTGACTCGCTGATGTCGCAGGCTGCACTGTAGGTTCCCCCGAGGGTGCCAAGGTCCACCATTCCGCCTTTGGCTGTCCACAGGAAAGCGTGGTCTTCGTCAGCGCTGGTGCTACTGGCGCCAACCACTTGCCCCGAGTTGTTGACCGCGTAGGCTCTGCTGTAGTTCCCGCCGAGCGTACCCAGATCCACCATGCCGTCGCCAGGAGTCCAGAGGAACGCGTGGTTTGCACCGTCTGCGGTGAGGCTATCACCCACGACCCACCCCAGGTCGTTCATGCCTACCGCCCGGGAGCGGTCTTCTCCCAGCGTGCCGAGGTCCACCATTCCACCTTCCTGCGTCCAAAGGTAGGCGTGCCACTTCCGCTCCGCGGTGTAACTGTCCCCAGCCACCTGGCCGGCCTCGTTGAGGTCACGAGGCAAGGCGTACGCGCCACCGAGATCGCCCAACGGGGTCGACTGACCGTTGTCCCAGAGAACGGTTTCGACTTGCCCAGTAGCGACGTAGTTGTTCGCCACAACCTGGCCGAGGTCGTTATTGTAGACGTACCTCAAGCCACCTCCGGGCAGGTCCAGCCACCCATTTGCCGGGGTCCACAGAAAGTGCACGGAGCCGAAAGATCCCGGCGGACTGTGCCAACCAACCACATGTCCCTGGTTGTTAACGTCGGTTGGACTCCCGTAGCTGGCCATAGGCCCGAGATCGGTGACGGGTATGTCGGTTTGTGAAGAGACCGGCTGCGCGAGCAGCAGGAGCGCTGCCACTATGCTCAGCAGAGCCAGTCTGATCGTGATTCTTCTCATCTTGATCTCCTCCTTCCCCCCTGCTCGGTGCCTGTCGAGTGTGCGATCGCGTGGAGTGGCAGATACAACGAGGGCTTCATCTCTCTTGGAGTCGCCTTCTGCGGAAGAGCTCGGGATGGGCAAGGTTACCTCCTGCGGTCTCCCGCAGAGATACCTGCACAGTCCACGACGTGTCGGACTGCAGGTCGTGCTGCGCCTTGCCAAGCTCCCCGACTGCGCTGCGGGGTTGCTGAAGGGTAGGGTTCTGCGGACGTTGCGTGGCGCGCAATGCCCTTACCCATTTAGTCTATCGCAGGACGGCGCAAAAGGATATGGTACTTTCATACTATTGTGCCCGGCGTCACGTGCTGACAGGTACTGGCGGAGCCGGAACAGGGCCGAGGTGGGCACAAAGCATATACCACGAATGTGGAAAGGGAGGGAGAAGTGATGATGGGCCGACGTCGGCTGAGGTGCATGCCACAGAGCGTGCGTCTGCCTGTGGGTGGCCTAGGTTGACTGTGGAAGAGGTAGCTGGAACGCACTATTTGCAGGGGTACGTACAATGAAACTTAACTGGTGTTATGTAGGCTAAGAAGGGCTGTGTCTTGACTACTAGAGCTATATGCGGTATACTGGGAGTAAGGCACAACATTCAGGGTTGGTGTTGCTTCAGGAACCTCGATACGCCGTTGGCAAAGACCAGGAAAGGCGAGATTATGACTGACCAGCTGCTCTCGCCGGAGGACGTGGCGGGCCAACTCAACATCTCCCCCAGCACCCTCGAACTCTGGTGCATCACCTTTGGCGGCCGCCTGAGCAAGTGGGCCAGCCCGCGCGAGGAATCGACTTTCTCTGATGCAGAACGTCTATTCACGCAGGAGGATATGGCAGTGCTGGCCAGAGCAAAGCAACTCGTTTCTAGGGAGGTTTCGTCGCTGCCGGGTAGCAACTCCCAATCCCTGTGACGCTACACTTGCCTCTAGAATTCCGTGCGTGGTCGCGGCCGTACAGGCGGCCTCCCGCCCTCTGTGCATTGAAGTCATGAGCCTAGTCGAGCACGCGGGCTGAGCCTGAGACCAGGGCCTTGCAGTTCTCGCTGGGAGATGAACGCCAATAGGGTCGTCCCTGTAGGGGCGGCCCGTTTCGTTTGCCGGTGATCTGGCGGTAGCGGTCTGCGACGGGCATCTCTACGAGAGGTGCATAGCCCTAACTTCCCATTGACAGCCCCTCGGGCGGTCGCTATACTGTGCTAGTCCGCTGGGGAGGATAGGAGGCTAAGCCGGTGATCGCTCGGCCGGGGAGGATCGACTTCGGTCATAGGGGCAGGCGCGGATACGCAGGGTGGCGAACTGAAGACTAACGATCCAGAGAGGTGCGCTGGGGCAACATCACGGCTGGAGGGGCAGGGAATGGATTCATGCACTGGCAGGGTGATCCTGCCTGCGTTGTTGGGGATCGTAGGGTCTATCCTGAGCGGATGCCTTGGCGGCGTGCTGGGATATGCGCTCCCGATCCACGTGGATTGGCTGAGGCGGGGCCTGAGCGGCCGCAGAGGAGAACGTCAAGAGATGCGCGGCCTGGCGCTTGGGAGCCGCCTGGAGGCCCGGCAGGGCTTCGGCAGAGTGGAGCTGCGCCCGGAAGCCAACTTACGTGCGGTCGATCTGGCGGGCCGGTATCTCGAAGCTGTGGACTTGTCGCATGCCAACATCGAGGGAGCTAATCTCCAAGGGGCGATACTGCAACGCGGCAACCTTGCGGGTGCCAATCTGTCTGGGAGCAACGTGTGGGGTGCGAACCTGTTGGGCGCGGACCTGCGACGGGTTGATCTCCGTTATGCGAACCTGAGGGGCGCCGTTCTGGACGGCGCCAACCTGTTGTGTGTGAATCTGAGAGGCGCCGTTCTGTTCAGGGCCAGTCTGCGGGGCGCGAATCTCGAGGGGGCTGATCTGTCGAGCGCCAATCTGTCCCAAGCCGACCTCAGATGGGCCAAGATCGATGACCGGACTGTCTTGCCCCAGGGGTGGGAGGAGGCAGTCGCCAGTCCCCCATCGGAGCCAAGAGCTGGGTACCTGGCAGGTGAGCGGCGGCTGCAGAGCGACTCAGAAGTGCGCCCGCAGCTCATCCACTGACGGGGCTCTGAGGTGCCTGAGGCGACAGGGTCCAAGAGAGGCCGTGTGCTCTCGCTTGCAAGAGAAGGCGGGGTGTGGGCGCGCCTGCCCTCCGAAGGTTTCTCTCGTAGACCGTAAGGCTACGCGGAGAGTATCTGGGACAGGAAGAGCTTCGTTCGCGGCTCTTTGCAGTTGGTGAAGAAGGTGGCCGGCGGCGCTTCTTCGACTACGTTCCCCTCATCGAAGAAGATGATACGATGTGACACCTCCCTGGCGAAGCCCATCTCATGCGTGACGACGATCATCGTCATGCCGCCTTTGGCCAACTCGATCATCACATCAAGCACCTCTTTGATCATCTCGGGGTCCAAGGCGGAGGTTGGCTCGTCAAAGAACATGATCTTGGGCTGCATGGCCAGGGCTCGCGCGATAGCCACGCGCTGTTGCTGTCCGCCCGACAGCTGGCCCGGGTACTTGTCAGCCTGCTCGGGGATGCCGACACGCGTCAGGAGAGCGCGAGCGACCTCTTCCGCCTTGTCCTTGGACCAACGACGAACATAGATCGGAGCCAGGGTGACATTCTGCAGGGCTGTCAGGTGTGGAAAGAGATTGAAATGCTGGAAGACCATCCCTATCTCTTTGCGAATGGCGTGCACATTGCGGATATCGTGGGTCAACTCGATGCCGTCCACGATGATGTCACCCTGTTGATGTTCCTCGAGCCGGTTGATGGTGCGAATGAGAGTCGACTTCCCTGAGCCCGACGGGCCGCAGATGACGACCACCTCGCCCTTCTTGAGAGTGAGATTCACGCCCCGCAGTACGTGAAAGTCGCCGAACCACTTGTGCACGTCGCGGCAGATGATCATGTCCTCAGGGTCTGAGGTCTCGTGTCTTTCTCTCTCCACTTGCTCTCCTCCGAGTGGGGTGCTATCTATCGTTCCCCAACGCCCAGCTGTTTCTCCAGGCGGCGACTGGCGTAGGACATGGCGTAGCAGGTTACGAAGTAGATTATGCCAGCGAAGGCGTAGACCTCCTTTTGCAGGCCGATCCACTGTTGCTGACCGGTCACGGCTTTTGCTATACCCAGTAGATCCAAGAGACCCACGATCACGACGAGCGACGTATCCTTGTACAGGCTTATGAACTGGCCAACAATGGCTGGGATCATGGCCCTCAGAGCTTGTGGAAGTACGATCAATACCATCACAAAGGCTTCGTTGAGCCCCACCGCTCTTCCAGCCTCGTACTGTCCTTGGGGAATGGCCTGCAGACCGCCACGCACGTTTTCCGCAACATAGGCCGCGCTGAAGAGCGTCATCCCCACCATGGCCCTCAAGACATTGTCCAGCCGTAGGGAGGGGGGCAAGAAGAGAGGAATCATCAACATCGACATGAAGAGGACGCTGATGAGAGGCACTCCGCGAATGACCTCGATGTACATGGTGCAGAACACCTTTACCACTGGCAGGCTGCTACGCCGGCCCAAGGCAAGGACGATGCCTATCGGGAAGGAAGCAACAATGCCCACAACGCCTAGGGCCAAGGTAAGGAGCAGGCCGCTCCAGATACTGATGGGAACGGAGGGGATGAGCGGCACGTCGCCGAACCCCTTGAGCAGGATGATGGTCAGTACCAAGATGGCGATCCAGGCGATGGTCACGGCGCGCCTAATCCGCGGGATCTCCCGTCTCCAAACGATCAGGGTCACCGCGGTCATGACCACGAACATACCCACGCTGGCCCAGACGCGCCAGATCTCGTCATAAGGGTACCTTCCTACCATGAAGACCTTGATGTTCGTCCTCACCACACCCCACTCAGCACTACGCAACGCCCAGACGAGGACTCCCCGCAACGTCACGGTGATGAAGACCACGGAGGCGATGGTGAGCAAGGTGTCATACCAGGTGCCAAACAGATTCTTCTTGAGCCAGCCTAGCACGCCCACTTCGGTAGGGGGAGGCTTCAGTACTTCAGTGTTGACTGTCATCTTATCGCTCCACCAGGGCTAGCCTGCGATTGACTACGTTCATCAGCGCCGAGATGGTCAGGCTCATGCTCAGATAGGCGGCCATGATCATGAGGAATACCTCAACGATACGACCAGACTGGTTCAACATGGTATTGGAGACGGCGTACAGGTCGAGAAACCCGATACCGATGGCCAGACTGGAGTTCTTGGTCAAATTCAGATACTGGCTGATCAGCGGTGGGATGATGATACGTATCGCCTGTGGCAGAATCACGAGCTGTAGGATTTGCATCTCGGTAAATCCTTGGGCTCGCGCCGCTTCCGATTGACCTTTCGGAACAGCCATGATGCCCGCGCGCACGACCTCGGCGATGAAAGCCCCAGTGTAGATGACCAAGCCAAACAGAATGGCCGCGAATTCGGGAGACATGCTGGTGCCGCCGACGACCTTGAGGCCTTCCACGGCGGGCATGTCAGCGTAGAGGGGGTTCCCGGGCACCACGAACCACCCTATCAGGGGGATGGCCAGGGCCAGTATGGTCCACGGCAGACGCGAAACAGGCCGCCGTGTGCGCCGCTCCAACCTTACACGCCAGGCATAGATCGCGATGCCCGCCGCCATCGCTAGTACCCAGAGGGGCAACCAAGCACCGAAGGCTTCTGTTGGCCGAGGCCAGACAAGATTGATGCCTCGGTTGCTGAGGAACATGGGGCCGGGCAAGACAATCCGGTCGCGAAGTTCCGGCAGTTTGAGGATGACCGCAAAGTATATGAAGAAGAGCTGAACCAGTACTGGTGTATTGCGGATGATCTCTATGTAGACACTGGCGATATTGCTGATCAGCCAATTGGTAGACAGTCTGGCCACTCCGGCCACCAGGCCGAGGGCGGTAGCCATGATGATGCCGAGGACGGCCACCTTTATCGTATTCAAGATCCCTACGACGAAGGCTCTCCAATAGGGATCCACAGGACTGAAAGCTATGCCCTCCGCCAGGTCGAAGCTGGCCTCCTCCTGCAGAAACGCAAAGCTGAACGTCAGTCCCCGGGCTTGGTAGTTGCCCAGGCACCAGAATGCGACAAGCACCACAGTGACGGCAAAGGCGACTTGGCCCATGGCTCTCAGGAAACGTTCATCGCGGAGGGTGCCCATGACTCGCCGTCGAGAAATCGCCATCTGGGACATATGCAGGTACCTCTTGGGGAAGTGCAGCCCGGCACCGGGCCGGGCTGCACTTTGTGACCGAACAGCAGGACTCTATCGGAAGGCCATGGAGTACAACAGGCCATTGTTGGTCCAGAGCTCATTGGGGCCGCGCGGAATATTGAGGCCGCTAGGGCCCAACCAGCGATCGTAGACCTCACCGTAGTTTCCAACCTGCTTCACAATCTGGACTACGAAATCGTTGGGAATACCCAGGGAGCTTCCCAACTCGCCCTCGACGCCCAGCAGGCGCTTCACGGTTGGATCGTCGCTACTCAGCATCTGGTCAACGTTGGCGGAGCTGACACCCGATTCCTCGGCTTGTATCATGCCCCAGACCACCCACCTCACCACATCGTTCCACTTGTTGTCGCCGTGGGCGGTTAGCGGCCCCAACGGTTCCTTGGACATGGTGACATCGAGGATGAGGTGATCTCCGGGGTTCTCCATCGCGGAGCGCAGAGCCGCCAGCTGCGACTTGTCAGAGGTCTGTCCGTCGCAGCGTCCCTCCTCGTATGCTGTCGCCGTGTCTTGTGTCTTCTCGAAGAGGAGCGGCGTATAGTCTAGCCCGAGGGCTCGGAAGGCGTCGGCCAGGTTCATCTCGGTGGTCGTACCGGTCGTGGAGCAGACGGTGGCGCCCGCCATATCCTCTAGCGTGGTCCATCCCGATGCGGCCGGGACCATCATGCCTTGACCATCGTAGAATGTCACTGCTGCCCAATCCACCTCGTTGACGGCGTCCCGCGTCAGGGTCCACGTGGTGTTGCGAATCAGAACGTCGATCTCGCCGGTCTGAAGCGCGGGCAGACGCTCTGCTGCTGTCAGCGGTCGGTACTCTACTGCACTGGCATCGCCAAAGACGGCAGCGGCGATGGCTTTGCAGAAGTCGACGTCGAACCCTTCGAACTCCCCTGCGGGGTTGAGGTAGCCAAAGCCGGGGAGCTCGGCGTTGCAGCCACAGATGACTTTCCCACGATCAAGGATGGTCTGGAAGCGCCCTCCGGTGGGGGTGGGGGCCTCCTCCTCGGGCGCGCCCGGGGCGCCGCACGCGGCGAGCATCACTCCTAGCACGAGCAAACTGACAACTATCCAGCTTGTCGCTTTCACGATATTCCTCCCTCCTCAGCGTCAACGCAATTCGCTCCAGTGGCAATAGGACAAGACTCTCCTCAGCTTCTTTTTCTCACCTCCTTTCCATTCGTCGCAACAACGTCTCATGAAGTCCGAATACTCACGACGCCACCAATGACGAAGATCCCGTGAAAGCAACTTGCATTATAGCACCGCCTGCACATCAAGTCAAGCTGCGCGAGTTTGAAAACAGTCTGCAGTCAGGTTCTCGGAGACACTGGGGAGCGGGGCTTGGTGATCGAGAATCGGTGGCCTCGGGCGCACAGGCGCTCGCAGAACATGTCATACGATGGGGGTGAGGAGAAGTAGACGAGATGCGTCTCGCAGTTGCAGTCTGACGAGCCGAATCCCTGGATTGGGGCCTGCGCGCCGTCCACACTGAGTAGGGTCTGGGCGCAGTCACACTCGAGTCTCTCAGACGAGGGTACTTCCCAGATCTGTACGACCGCTGCTTGCCGGAGGAGGTAGTCTATGTGCCAGTGCGGTTTCTGGTGAGGGCGCAGATGCCGGGCCAGGCGTGCCGTCAATCCGCCTGGTCCCATCGCGCTGCCGATGTAGCAGTAGAACGCCTCCGCGAAATGATACTCGCCGAGCTGGCCAACTGCTATGTGGGTCTCTCGGCTCAGACGTATGACCATGATGTAGGCACCTGACTGTCCCATGCTTCCCTCCCGGAGCGGGCGTATCTTTATTGTAGCACAGGACGGAAATTGACAACGGCCCAGAAGTCCTTTACAATTACCCGAAAGATGTCACTGCACTGGTACGGAGGGTGGGCATAGTGAAGGACTACAAGGTGGAACAACTGAGGAACATCGTTCTATTATCCCACGGTGGTGCGGGAAAGACATCTTTGGCAGAGGCGATGCTCTTCGACAGCGGCGGCAGCAGTCGGCTGGGGAAGGTCGACGACGGCACAAGCGCTTCCGACTACGACCCTGAGGAGATTCGCCGCAAGATCTCAGTCAACACGGCTGTTATCCCGTGCGAGTGGGGTGGAAACAAGATCAACGTACTCGATACTCCCGGGTACGCTGATTTCTTGGGTGAGGTGAAGGGTGCATTGAGGGCCGCGGACCTGGGGGTGGTCCTCGTCGACGCCGTATCGGGAGTCGAGGTGGGCACGGAGCTGGTATGGGAGTATGCGGACGAACTCGGGCTGCCGCGAATGTTGTTCGTCAATAAGATGGACAGGGAGAACGCCGACTTCAGCCGGACGCTGGGCCACGCTCAGGGCGCCCTGCCAGGTACCATCGTGCCCCTGCAGCTGCCTATCGGTGCTCAGGACTCGTTCGAAGGGGTAGTGGACTTGGTGCGCATGAAGGCCTACACCGGTGAAGAAGCGGAAGAGGGGGACATCCCTGGCAACATGCGTGAAGAGGCGGAGACATATCGCCTGCAGTTGGTGGAGGCCGCCGCGGAGCAGGACGATGAGCTGCTGGAGAAGTACTTCGAGGAGGAGGCCCTAACCGAGGATGAGCTGGTTAGGGGGCTGGCCGCTGGCGTGCGGAGTGGCTCCATAGTGGCCGCTTTGTGTGGCTCCGCCACAAGCAACGTCGGGGTGAGATCGTTGCTGGACGTCATCGTGCAGTACGCGCCTTCGCCCGTAGAGGCGACAGAGCGTTTGGCTACCAACGCGGCGACGGGCGAGGAGGAGGTTCTCGAACCGGTTCCTCACGGTCCGCTTGCCGTGCTGGTCTTCAAGACTCTGGCTGATCCTTACGTGGGTAAACTGACCTACTTCCGGGTTTTGTCGGGGGCCATGAATTCAGATGCGCGCGTCTTCAACGCTAACAAGGGTGAGGATGAACGTGTGGGGCAGCTCTATTGCCCGAGAGGGAAGGAGCAGCTGCCTGTGGATACCGTAGGTGCCGGGGATATCGGAGCGGTGGCGAAACTTCAGCACACGGATACCGGGGATACCCTGTGTGATAAGGATCACCCCCTCACGTTGCCAGCCATCAGTTTCCCTCATCCCATTTTCTCGGCAGCCATTTCACCAAAGACCAAGGCGGACATGGACAAGCTAGGGACAGCCCTCGCGCGTCTAACCGAGGAAGACCCCACGCTGCGCGTGGAACGGGAGGCAAGCACCAGAGAGACCGTACTGTCCGGTATGGGGGAGTCGCACATCGATATTGCCGCGCGGCGTCTGCAATCCAAATTCTCTGTAGAAATCGTGACTTCGGTGCCGAAGGTGCCCTACAGGGAGACGATAACCAGAGTAGGCACCTCTCAGTACCGGCACAAGAAACAGACGGGTGGGGCCGGACAGTTCGCTGAGGTTTGGCTGAGAGTTGAGCCTCTATCGAGAGGCGAAGGGTTCGAATACGACAGCGAGGTGCGAGAGGGCCACATCTCTAGAGGTTTCATACCATCTATCGAGAAGGGTATCAAGCAAGTCCTGACGCTGGGTGTGATCGCCGGTTATCCCGTTGTGGACGTGAAAAGTGTGGTCTATGATGGAAAAGAACACCCCGTGGATTCCAAGGACATCGCCTTCCAGATAGCGGGTAGAGAGGCTTTCAAGGAGGCGGTACAGGATGCTGGACCTGTGCTCCTTGAGCCCATCATGACGTTCAGCATTACCATCCCCGATGCGAGCATGGGCGATGTCTTGGGAGATCTTAACACCAAGCGTGCTCGAGTTATGGGTACGGAGCAGAAGGGCGACAAGAGCACCATCACTGCGCAGGCGCCCCTGGCAGAGATGCAGGGCTATGCTACGGATCTGCGCTCAATCACCCAAGGCCGCGGCGTCTTCACGATGGAGTTCTCGCACTACGAAGAAGTCCCAGGTCACCTGACCGAAGAAATCATCGCCAGGGCGCAGACGGAAGAGGAGAAAGACTAGCCCGTCTGGCCTGTGGATTGGCTCCTGGTCGTCAGTGATTCCTCTCGAGCGCCCTCACGAAGCTGTGCGAGGGTCACTGCGGGCGAGAAAGCAGATTGAGTGGTATCTGTAGCAGACGGCGCAGTATGCGTGCCTTGATCCCTTGTGGCGCCGCGCAGGCCAAGCTGAGATCGTAGAAATGCAGGGCCTCGAACCAGCGTGCCTGTCCAAGGCCGATCCGGCTAACGAGGCGTAGTGTTGCGGCCTCCTTCTCCCGGTCACCGACTTCGTGAAACAGATCGATGGCCTGCTTGAGGTGTTCGACCGCCGCAGCCTTGTCGCCCTGATAACGATACAGCGTCCCCAGGTTCCCCAGGGTTTGCGCTTCGCCTTCCTTGTCGTCAAGCGACTCGAATATGGACCTGGCCTGGGTGAAGGCCTCAAGCCCATCGTCCCAGCGCTCTTCCTGTGTATGGACGGCTCCGAGGTTGTTCAGCATTTCGGCTTGGCCCTTGCGGTCGCCCAGCTCCCCATATAGTGTGTGGGCCTCCTCAAACACCTCGGTCGCTTCCTCATACTCACCGTAGCGGAAAGTCGTGATTCCGTGTTCCTTCAGTGAGTTTGCCTTGGCTGCCTTCTCTTCCTGGTTCATACCAGTCTCCTATGCACAACTATCTTGCGTGTCTCAGGGCCTGGAGGGTCCCGACTGCGGCCCATCACTCGACGCCCGATATGTCTGTCCGTCGCGGCTTCTCACGATTGGACGGAGTGGGATATGCGCGGCACCTTCAGGCCGATCCTGGTTCCCTTCCCCGGTGACGATTCTATATCGAGTTCTGCCTCTATCAGGCTTGCTCTCTCCTGCATGCTGACCAGGCCCAGATGACCACCGCGGTTGGGGTTCTTCTCCACGGCGCGCACATCGAATCCGCGGCCATCGTCCGCCACGGCTAGTATGAGGGCGGTGTCATCTGGGGCGAGACTCAGCCATACGTTGTCCGCTCCGGCATGTTTCCTGGCGTTGTTGACCGCTTCCTGGGCTACCATGAAGACGGCAGCCTCCACCTGTGGGGATAGTCTCTCACTGAAGCCGCCGCTGTCGAAATGGAACATCGGATGCCCTTCACCCCTCAGCTGATCGACGTACGTTTCCAGAGCTTCCACAAGACCCTGTGTCTCGAGGGCGATGGGGTGCAACTCGAAGAGGAGTACGCGGGCCTCTCTTGAGGCCTGGTCGACCAACTCCTGGACTCGACTCAGTTCGTCCGCTGCAGTCTCCGGTCGATGTTTCAGTAGCTGCTTCACGTAGTCAATGCCCATACTGATGGAGGAGAGGCTCTGAAGAGTACTGTCGTGAAGGTCGCGAGCAAGCGCCCGACGCGCCTCCTCTTGCACACGGATGATTCTGTCTCTTTCCTCGCGGAGACTGCGATATAGGCGAGCATTCTCAATGGCAGCGGCCGCCTGAGCAGCGAGTGTGCCCAAGAGCCGCAGATCGTCCTCATTGAAACCTTCGCTGGAGACTTTGTTCAGGGCTTCGAGGACTCCGATGGTGTGGTCTTTGATCTGGAGGGGGACGCAGATCACCGATTGAGTCAGGAACCCCGTGCGAACGTCGGCCCCTCTGCTGAAGCGCTCATCGCTGGCAGCATCATTGACGATTGCAGGCTCCCCGTGCGTTGCGACCCACCCCGCTATGCCCTCGTCCATCGACATACGATAGCTACGAAGCAGTTCCCTTTTCTGGCCATACGGAATGTCAAAAACGAGCTCGCGGTTCTGTTCGTCGATGAGCATCAGAGTGGAGGCCTGGGCATCCAGTATACTGGTGGCTAGCTCCATCGTGTTGTCCAGTACCTGACGTAGGTCCAGCGTAGACGTGAGCGCCTGGCTTGTCTCGTGGAGGAAAGTCAGTTGTTCGAGGCTGTGCTGGGTGAGGGTCAGCTGCTCGATGATGTGGGCCAGGTTCCCGATGATCTTGGCACAAGAGATCAGAGTCTGACGCTGCGAGAGGGAGAGTGTGGACTTTGGTGCCATGGCTAGGGTGAGGGAGCCTGTCACGGCGTCATCCCGCAGGAGAGGCGTGTTCACGAGCAGGTGCTCGGTAGTCTTGACGACGTGGGTGGAAACGGACAGACTCTCGTCCGCCGCCATCCGCCACGAGGTCGAGCGCAAGCGCTGTTCAAGGCCTTGTTCCCAGAGGGAGATCTGCTTCTCGATGTCAGCGGACATCTCTCCCTGTCTGGCGCGCTGGGTACCATCGCCGACGAGCAGCAGAGATCCGGCCTGGGCGTTGGTGGCCTCTATGGCCTCGCGCAGTGCAGCGCGGAGGAAGTGCTCCGATTGGCGATGACTGGTGAGCCTCGCCAGAGCATCGAGGAAAGCGGTGGCCTGTCTGCCCGCCAGGTGGGTGGGGGATGAGGTCATCGCGTTACTCTTGCACCCTAGTCTTCAGTGGCCAGGATCGCCTCAGCGAGGTGCCTGAGGGAGTCCCGGGGCGATTCGTACAGTTTGGCTGCCATCTCTAGGTAGGGTCGACTCTCGGGGTTGCGGATGAAGTGTTTGATCTCGTCGGGGAGAGTGGCCCAGATCTCCTGCGGAGACAGCAACCTTGGATCACGCGTGTCATCAGCTATCCAGCCTGCGGTCGATACAGGGTCTACGAACTCGGTGACTGGCACCTCCAGGAAGTCGGCCAGCACTTCCAAGGACGTAAAGGGGATGGGCCTGGAGCCGTATTCGTACTTGGATATGGTCTCGGTAGAGACTCCGATGAAGTCTGAGCATTGCTTCTGCGTCTTGCCCGCGGTGGACCGATTCTGTCGTATCAAGACTCCGATTTCCTTGTGACGCAACTCCATGAGCTTCTCTACGGGAGGCCTTCCACTGTCATGATCGATTTCCGCAACTTCCTCATCCCACAGGTGGTTCACCGGCACCCTGAAAAACGCCGCCAACATCTCCAATTCTGGCAGGGAGATAGGGCGACGCCCGTACTCATACTGGGACATGATGTGAGGGGAGCAGCCAAGCCACTCCGCGCAGTCCTTCACGGTCTTGCCAGCCTTGAGTCGGGCGGCTCGGAGCAAGACCCCGATCATCTTCGAGCGGACCTCAAAAGTCTGCGGTCGCGGAACCATGGGGACCTCCCTGAGTGCGAGATGCTGCGTACATTATATCAGAAGGTGGCTCTGGAGACAACATAGCCAGTTGACATCGGGGAGGGTCTGTGCGATAATGCGCTGCGTGTCCAGGGTTCTGAGTAGTCGGGGGTGGTTGTAGGAAGGACGAGAGGTGGCCCTCACCGAGCGCACCGTCAAGGTGTTATACGTCGAGGACAACGAGGACATCGGGAGGGTGTTCACCGAACTCATGAGGCTCATGGTTGACGTGGACACCGAGGTTCTCTTGGCGTCGGATGGTGAGGAGGGTGTGAAGCTGGCTGTCAGGGAGCATCCAGACATAATCTTCATGGACGAAGAACTGCCTGTGATGGATGGTATTGAGGCCACTCGCTGCCTCAGGGGATATGATAGCCTTGGAGATGTCCCAGTAGTCATGGTTTCGGCTCATATGGATCTGCAGGACAGAAGACAGAGAGCTAGGGAAGCGGGAGTGACGCATTGGATAGATAAGCCCTTCGATCCGGAGGACCTGGAAGCCACTATGCGGATCGCGTTGGGGCTCTAGCTATCGACACTCAAGGAGCTTGGGGCGAGGCCACAGGCGCGTAGTTCCATGGCCTCTGGAAGGCCGGGTAGCTGGCCGGCTCCGGCGGCGTGGCGGTCGGTGAGAGTACCGGCACAGGGCTGGCCGAGCTATTCTGCTCCGGTGCAGGGGGCCGAAGGATGTCTGTGGCTTTGAGTTTTCCACCCTGTCACGTCTCTTGGCTTGAGTGTGTCTGGACCAGGCGTCGGTGCCATTCGTGTCTCAGGTAGGTCCTCTGGGTTCCCCCATTCCCCACCGCGCGGGTGATGCGTGAATGATCAAGGTTGACCTCCATGTGCATACTTCCTACTCGGTGGACGGATGCATCTCTCCCGAAACGATCGCTAGCCTATCCCAGAAGAGGGGTCTGGGCGCACTGGCGATTACCGATCACAACACCATCGCCGGTGCGCTGGCTGTGTGCGAGACTGCGCCCTTTCCCGTGATAGTGGGGGAGGAGATATCCACGGCCGATGGGGAGATTCTGGGGTTGTTCCTGGAAGAACGTGTGCCGAGGAATCTGCCGGCAGCTGAGACGCTCAGACTGATCAAGGAGCAGGGAGGGCTTGCGGGGGCACCTCACCCCTGTGACAGACTGCGTCGCGAGAGCATCGGAAGAGGGGTCCTCGAGGAGCTTGCCGATGAACTAGATTTCGTCGAGGGCTTCAATGCCCGAGTCACCTGTGGGCGCGACAACCATCTGGCCCGGGAGTTTGCCAGGAGAAGGGCTCTCCCTTGCACTGCGGGTAGCGACGCCCACAGTGCCTACGAACTGGGAAGGGCCTATGTGGAGATGGACCGTCTTGAAGGCAGGGAACAGTTCCTTGAGAATCTCTGCAAAGGGCGCCTTGGTGGTGGCCTTAGCCCATTCTGGGTTCATTTCTTCAGTATCTAAGAGGGGGCGCGGAGGACACTGCGCAGGGGATAGAGTATGCAGATCCTGTTCCACGTCGCCCTCGCTGTTCTCACCGTTCTGGCTGCAGTAGCACCGGCGGTACTGTACAGTCTTCTCGTGTGGTGGCTCGATAGATTTGAGAAGGAACCCTGGGGCTTACTTGCAGCCACGTTCATCTGGGGAGCTATTCCGGCCATCGTGGTGTCCCTGGTAGCAGAGTTCGCCCTGGGAATTCCCTTTGCGGGGTTCTTTGGCGACGCGGCCTTGGAGTTGATACAGGGTAGCGTGATCGCCCCCGTGGTTGAGGAGGCGGCGAAGGGCCTGGTTATTCTTGCTGTATTCCTCGTCTTCAGGCGGGAGTTCGACGGAGTGTTGGACGGGATCGTCTACGGCGCCTTGGTGGGGTTTGGGTTCGCTATGACGGAGAACGGGCTCTACTTCTTGGGTGCGCTTGCGGAGGGCGGAACAGCCGCCTGGCTTTCGATTGTCTTGGTTCGCACCACGGTGTTCGGATTGAATCACGGCCTCTTCAGCGGCATAGTAGGAATGGGCTTTGGCTATGCGTCTATCGTTGACAGTGCGTGGAAACGCTGGCTGGCACCGGTGGCATGCCTAGGAGCGGCTATTGTCGTGCATGCTGTACACAATCTGTCTGCAAGTATGGCCACTGTCATGTGCTGGCCAATCTTGATCAGTCTGGTCAACGACTGGGGCGGCATTATGATCCTCTTGGCCATGGTGCTCCTGTCTTGGGACCGCGAGAGGGGATGGATCACTCAGGAACTGGGCGAAGAGGTGAGAGCCGCCACGCTATCGCAGTGTGACTATGACAGTGCAGTCTCCTATCAGAGGCGAGTCGCCGCTCAGTGGAGAGCCTTGACCTCGGGCGGTCTGGCGGAGGCTCGGCGAGTGAGGCGATTCCACCAGCTAGCCACGGAGTTGGCCTTCGCCAAGCGGCGGCTTCGCGCTTCGCCAGGGGACGAGAAGGGCGAGAGCATAGTGTCGTGCTTGCGCGAAGAGATCCAGGCACTGGAGTCGGAAGTGCCTAGGTAGTGTGTGACAAGGGGGGCTGCCCGAATGGATGACACAGGTATGCCGTGCCCGGCCTGCGGAGCTGGGAATACCGTTGGAGCCAGTTTCTGCGCAGACTGCGGTCGAGCCTTCGGAGAACAGCGGCGGGCGAGTCGCAGGGTGGTAGTGACCGGGGTGGGTGCGATCACTCCCGTGGGACTCACCGCCGAGGCGTCGTGGAAGGCTATGCTTGAGGGACGCTCGGGGGTGAAGCTCGTCACGGAAGTCGACGTGGACGAGTTCCCGACAAAGATAGCCGGTGTGGTGCGGGATTTCGACCCTAACCAGTACCTAGATCGTAAAGAGGCGAGACGGATGGGGCGCTACTGCCAGTTGGGAGTCGCTGCTGCGGGGATGGCGCTGGAAGACGCCGGAGTCTCATCCGGGAGCTTCGAGCCGGAGTCGGCGGGGGTGATCATTGGAACCAGCGGCGCTGGGGCGATAGAACAGTCGGAGAAGGCGTGCCGCATCATGTTAACCAAAGGCGGAATGCGCATCTCGCCTTTCTTCCCGGTGATGGTCAGTCTCAACGTTGCGGCCCACCACATCAGTTACACGTACGGACTGGGCGGCTACAGTAGCACCGTGGTGACTGCTTGCGCCGCTGGGACTCAGGCCATCGGTGAGGCGACGGAAGCCATCCGCAGGGGCGCAGCGGACCTCATGATTGGAGGAGGGACGGAGTCCGCCATCTGCCAGCTCGCCATCGCGGCCTTTTCTGTGGCGCGGGGGTACTCGCGCCGCAACGACGAGCCAGAAAAGGCTTCTCGACCCTTCGATGTCGACCGCGATGGTTTCGTGCCGTCAGAGGGGGCGGGGATCGTTGTTCTGGAGGAATTGGGGCATGCCCTGCGCCGCGGAGCTCGTATCCATGCCGAAGTGCTGGGTTATGCCGGTACAGCAGATACCTATCACCTGATCGCGCCTGATCCAGAGGGGAAGGCAGCCGCGAGAGCGATGCTCGGCGCGGTGGCGGACGCTGGGGTCTCTCCCACAGAAATAGACTACATCAACGCCCATGCCACCTCCACGGTCCTCGGAGACACAGCTGAGACAGCGGCGATCAAGAGGGCCTTTGGGGAGCTGGCCTATCAGGTGCCTATCAGCGCCACCAAGTCCATGACGGGTCACCTGATTGGAGCCGCAGGGGGCGTGGAGGCGATCGCGTGCATCTTCTCGATACGGGATGGAGTGATCCATCCCACCATCAATCTTGACAACCCCGATCCTGAGTGCGACCTGGACTACGTTCCCCACGTGGCGCGACAAGCGCAAGTGGACGTCGTGTTGTCGAACTCTTTTGGTCTGGGAGGTCAGAACGCCTGCTTGGTGATCGGGCGCTATCGGGAGTGAAACGATTCTGCTTGACCTTGCGAGGATGCGTGGGGGCATTGGGCTTGACTTCTCCCGTTGTTTGTGGCATACTATCTGCAATAGCCCAAAGGCTACGATGGAAACGAGTAGGCGATTAGCGGACGTGCAGAGAGTCCGGGTTGGGTGTGAGCCGGACACGAAGGCCTCGCCGAAAATCACTCCGGAGCCGCCAACCGAAATGGC
>Ga0180438_10004383_pt1 | contig 20356 bp, 36 predicted proteins | sample SS_ome_12_FD_132455 | JGI IMG/M metagenome (GOLD analysis project Ga0180438, IMG submission 132455) | Hypersaline lake sediment archaeal communities from the Salton Sea, California, USA - SS_3_D_2 metaG | ecosystem: Environmental > Aquatic > Non-marine Saline and Alkaline > Hypersaline >... | reverse complement strand
GATAGCTCCCTGCTCTTCTAAGGCATCTTGAATCTGTTCCCAGCGGGCGTCATCGTCTATCAGCTCTTTCGCTGCCTGCAATATCGAATGACGCCGACGCGTATTTAGGTAGAATTTATTCATAGCAGCGATGTAGAACCACGTCTGACGCTCGGGAACACGGCCCGTTGTGGGCTGACCTGGATTCATTACAAACGGGTCGAAAGTTTGGCCCGTGTCGACGATTTCGTGAACTGCTGGGTCATACTCCGGGTGTTTGTCGGTGTCGGCGTAGTTCGAGGCGGTGTCGCCCTCATCGAGCAGCAAACCAGAGTCTTTGAAAATGAGTTGCGCCATGGTTACACCTCACAAATCAGCGAACCAGAAAAAAACAGCTGATTACAGCAGCCGATCAGGCTCGCAGCAAAGCCAGAGTTTTGCCATACGCGCATTTGGCAGGTGTCATTGACGCGCATGTAATGAGTGATCGCAAAATTGGGGATTACTGTTCCCGCGATAGAGCTTTCATCACTGGCAGATCCACGATAGACAGAGTTGAAGTAATAGCGAAGCTGACACGATCCGCGAGCGGCTAAAGTCATCTCGACACTGGACGAAAACACGTATCGTCCCTCTACCGGAGCCGTGAAGGTATCTGTTCCGATATTAAACACACCTGCGGGGCTTTCTGTGGCCCATTTGTTAGAGAACAGGATCACCGTTTCGAGTCCGGACGAAATGGTTTGATTCGCATTTCGATAGGCGTAAAATCCAACGTTCGTACACGAACCGCCGCCGCCTCCGTTTGGTGGCTCGCCGTCTAGAAAGCAAGCAATCATTTTTGGATCACTCATGGGATCACCTCGATGCCGTCAAACTGGGAGCCGCCGTCGAAGTTTTCCGGGTTGGCAAATGTGATCGATATGATTTCTTCTGGGTGCCAGCGGAACGGAATCACACACACCAAATCGGTGATGGGCGTTCCACCATCCCCAGCGGTGAACATGTCCACTTGACGGAGCACCGTGTTGTACCAAGTGGGATTTGGTAGCCCGGTTACTCCCGTGCGCAAAATAGACAGGGTCCAAACCTGGCTTACTGTCGGCGTGCTTTCCAGGTGGAAGGTAACCTGTTCCATTTGCACTTCATAGGTTGCGGCATAGCTCCGAGCGATCGGCGTTGCTGCTGTGCATTCATCGCGAAGCGTGAGGATATTTCGCACCTGTCGACTCGTTGGGACAAGCGGATTGCCCCCATTTACATAGCAGGTCATTTTGCGCCCCGCATCGTGGCACGCACCGCAACGTCAAGAGCATCGGGGTTGGCGTAGCTGATATCCAAGTATTCGCGCACTTGAAAATAGGCCATTACCGGTTCACCCACGCACAACAAATCCGTGAGGTTGAGCGCCACAGGGTCCAGCTGACGAATGATAACATTGTAGTCCGTGTCCGTTGCGTCTCGCCGTGCGATGGTGATCAGCCCTGCGCTGGTCGGCACTGCGGACAGAGTAATCGACACCTCGACGAGGTCCATATTGATGAGCATCTGACGGCCGATGATCAGATCGGGACCTGTGTGCTTCCCTTTTATAAAAAGCCTTGTGCGGTCCATTATTGGTCGTCCTCTCTGCCGTTACGCTGCACGCCTAATCCGTCGAAATGGATGTTCGGGCCTAGTTCGTCCTCTTCGCCCTGCTCGTCCTCTTCGTCGTCCAGCTCGGCTTCTAGCTCGTCGATCATTTCGTCCACCTCGTCCATAAAGACGCGCGAATGTTGGAAATGGTCGGTTGTGCGATCCGGAAGCGCGTTCCACACTTGGGCCGGGCTGAAATCAAGGCCACGAGAGACGGCGGCGGCAAATTGGCGGTAGGTCGTTCCCAGCACCATTTTTTTTACGCCAGCGTCAATCGCTTCTTTGATCCAGTACAGCACCACGAGTTTATCTTGTGGGGGTAGATCGTCCCAGCTGACACGCTCCACAGGCGCATCGCCGGGCAATGGTTTTTGTTTGGCCATTTAAAGCTTTCCTTTCTTGAAAAACCACCAAGCGGCGGCGATAGCTAGAACGACGATGATCGCGCCGGTCTTTTCCTTTTGCGGATCGGGGTCGGGGTCTAGAGTGTCCCCTCCTCCAAGCCATTCGTTGATTGTATCTGTCTGCCATTGGGCACCGGCCGAAGTGAGGCGATCCCAAATTTTGACAGCGTATTTACGACGAATCGGATCTGTGTTGGGATGTCGGGCGGCAAACGCTTCAAACGTCGGGCTGGTCATGTTCCACAACCGCTGAGCTCTGCCGGGTCCGAACACATAGAATAGATTTGCTGCCTTGGATAGCAGCTCTATCCCTATGTTCTGGGTTCTCCCGCTCAGATACCGATAGGCGCTTTTCCAGTAGTGTTTTAATACCCACAGCCCGACTCTGATCTGTAGATCCGGATTTGATTTGAATTGTGCGTCTGTGTAATTGGTCCTGTTCTTTTCGTTGTACCATCGCAAGGTCCCTGGCATGACCTGCATAAGGCCCATCGCGCCAACGTGGCTCTCTGATTCGGGACTGCCGCCACTTTCTCCCTGGATGACGCTCAACACCAGTTCGACGGGAAGCGGGACGTGTTGGCGGGCCAACTCCGCTTGAGCTTTGGCCCGCCAACGCTCAACGGCTTGTGGGAATGACATGTTTACCACCCCCTGCGCGCATTTTCGGCGCTGTCGTCGCTCAGCACCGTTTGGGTGAATCCGCTAAGCTTGCCGGCTGCGGTGAAATTGTAGTTTCCGGTAGTCTGGCAACTGAAGAAGAAACGCAGAATTCGCGCGGTGGGCACGAGCAGCTTTAGGTTTTGGCCCGCGACGTTGTGGGCGGGATACCACATCGCGTCGATGGTGGGCATCTCGCGCCATGGTGTGCCGGGCAAGTCGGCGAAGGTGATCGGGTTTAGGCTGTTCACCTGAAAGCGCGGCGGCAAAACCCCGTCGAAATACTCTATGGTGAAGAACCAGCGACAGCTGGCGATCTCCGCGTCTATCGAATAGGGCGAGCCCCAAAAGGCTGCGCCGCTCGGGTAAACGTCTCCCTGCTCGTCATAGACGACTTGAGAGATGTTGGTAACAAATCCTATGTGGCCTTCTGGCACGGCGATCCGGGCCAGCTCTACCGCGAAGGCTTGCGTCTCGTCTGGATTCGTTACAGGTGGAAGCGCCGATTCTTGGTGCTGGCGGGTTTTCGCGGCGCTGTATAGTTCATAGTGAGTTTCATTGACTCCGGCCCGCTCGGCGGTTTCGCGCACCACGTCAAAAATATCTGCAGGAACTTCACCAGTGGGTATCGGTTCCTGCAGAATTTCTGACAGGCCGTAATCGGAGACAATGCCCTCACGAACCGCGAATTGCATAAGAGCGCAACTGCGCAGGGTCTGTGAGTCCATCATGGGTCACTCCGTGTGGGTTGTGGGGGTTATCGGTACTCGCCGCTATTCATATCGAATTTCAGCTCGCCCCAGTACATGATCCCAGCAGCACAGACCGCGACTACAAAGTCGGCGGCGACCGGGTCAAGGACGCGAGTAACGGCGTTGGTGATGACGAAAGATAAGGTCTTGTTACCCGGGTAGGGCAATGGGTAGGGCATATTCATCAAGAATCCGCCCCCATTTCCGCCATCGGCCGAGCCGTAGTTTCCGAACATTAGATCGGCGGGGATGTCCCCTTTTTGATAAACAGACTGTTCGTCCTTGAATTCCATATCATACTGACCATCTTGATAGAGCCCCGAAGTTGAGGGGTTCCCGGTGTCTCCCACAATTTTGTGGGTTACACGCGTCATGATGAACGGCTGATTGTTCAAGGAGACGGATCCCCTACCCGTTTGGCCCGCCTCGACGCCTACGGATATTTTGACTCCGTAGTACATCGGACGCCATGGTCCGGGGTCTTTGTCATACAGCCCGAATAGCGGGTTTTTGCGCCCACCTGGCATGGGTGCGCGCATTCCGTCCGGTTGTGGTCTCATGGCTTTACCTCTTTCTGCGGTTCAAGCCGCTTCTATCGGTGGTATTCGCCCCTTTGCTGGATCATGCGCTCGCCGAACAGGCTGAACGTAATGATATAGCGTTTGGGGAAAAACGTGTAGGCCGGGAGACCGTCGGTGCTGTTGAACCAAAAGTCTTGTGGGCCTGTCACCGCCTGCAACACCGAGCGGGCCGTCTCGGACAGTGTCAGCCGTCCTTCGATGCTGGCCGTTCGCGGGATGCCGATCGGGGTGGGCAGCGGATAGCGATTCTCCAAAATCGGCACACCTTGAACCACCGAGTTGATGTTGTAGGGGATCTCGCCGTAGTCGGGATCGTCTACCAATTGGTTGGCGGTACCGGATGCAATCGGGCCATAGCCCGGAGGGCAACCCATGCCCGGCAACTCGATTTTGATGTCCTGCTGGACTTTCAGGCTAATGGACAGGTGGTTGGGAAGCTCGGCGGCGAACCAGTGGCCGATCGCCTGGTCGTTGCCGAAGATAGTCTGGACCACGCCGTCGGTGTCCTGGACGTTTACCACACCTTCCATGTTTGGAGCGGGAGACCAAATGGCCAAGCCCACCGAGTGGAGACGGAAAGCGAAGTCCATCGAATCGGCGCTTTGCATGTTGCAATAGGCTTGACCCACGCTGTCCGTCCTCACCTTGAAAAACTTGTGGGTTTCCTGCGCGCCGAAATTGGCAAAGCTTGTGTACCAGCCGTCCACGCCTTGTTCATTGCCGTAGAATTGACGCGAAATAACGATCGAGTCGTACAGCGGCCACGCCTCAACCACATTGGCATACTTGGCGAATTCCTTGTGGACAGCCGCCTCTTCTGCTGTCTTGTAAAGCATCTGTGTTTATCCTTTCTTTACAGTTCCAACTGGTGCAGTGAACCAGATAGGAAATGTGGTTGTTATACGTGCAACTGGCCGCGCTGTTGAACTAAGCGCATACCAGTTAAGTAAACGCGGATCCCAAAGCATGCGGGTTTAAAAACCCAGCTGTTATCCGCCGCCACCGCTTTGAACGCCTGAAGGTTTGCGCCGTCCATCGCGCCAAGGAGTTGCCTAGCGTACTCGCTCATTTTCAGAATTACGGAAAGATTGGCCGTTCTTGGCACTTCCAGCGGATTGGGGAAGCCCCAGCGATTGGTAAGAGTGGCAACACCTTGGTTGTTCGAGGTCTTGGTGATGTTTGGCGTCGGGTACTGAAGCTGAGGAGCTTCGGTGCTGCCCTGCGCGTAACCACCACCGACCGGGCCCACGCCCGCGCTCGACATCAGCGAATTGATGGTCAAACGGTTGTCCTGATTTGTCCACAGCTCTAAAGAGGTGTGTTTGGGGATCTCCGTCTCCCACAGAGCGGTTTGAATGGTGTTTGAACCGTCCGGGGTTCCGGAGTTGTTGTAATACAACGTCGTGGACGGGCCCCAGAACTGCACGCCGATTGAATAAATCAACATGGCGTAGGGCATCTGTCCCTTTTTGTCCTGGTTGTTGTAGGCCAACCCCGAGTTACGATTTCTGACGTTGAAGAACGGGATCTCGTTGGCTGCGCCGACAGCGGCGAAGTTCGCGAAATAGCCCTCGTTGAAAGAAAGGTTGTCAACGTCCTCGGTTATCAGGGTGCTGTCATACAGCGTCCAGATTTCCGCGACGTTTTCAAACTTCTTTTCAACCCTTGGCCCTGTTTGGGGCGTGATTTTTTGAGACATTTATCGATCCTTTCTTATCTCGTGTTGATATTCCGGCCTAGGGTTGACTAGGCGTTGAGAATCCGATTGCGATAGGCATCCTCTACGCTCGTGGATCCCAGTGGACCGACCGGCTCCAGCACATCGCCCAACGGGCCGACCGGCTGAAGCACATCGCCGACGTTTTGCTGCTGTGGATACCACTGCAGATCCGCGCCTAGCAGATATTGCCGACCGTCGGGGCCGATCTCGGTGTCGCCCGGCTTGTAGTCGTAGCTCGCCCCGTCGAGATATTCATCGGGGTAGTAGTCCGACTCATCCGCGCCGAACTGGCCCGAAGCCCATTCGTTCTCAGCGATGATCTTGTTCTGCACCAATTGGAAAGCGAGGTAGTTGATACCACCTTCGAAGACCTTCTGCCCGTAACCGGGCTTGATCATGTTGGTGATGTATCCAGCCGCAACGGCTCCACCTACGCCCTTGAGGTAGGAAAGCCAGTTCCACGAGGCGGGGTCGCCCAGGGACGCGGTGTACTCATCACTGAAGCGTTTCACGGCCCACTTGGTCGCGAACATGCCCAGCTGCATGGGCAACATGTTTTTGAAAGCGGTGCGGAAATTCATTCCCAGCAGACTCGCACGCGCGCGAGCAACCGCCTTCTTGGCGTATCTGCGCCGCCTGGAAGGGTTGCGATAGGTGCGCCGTTTGCGTCGGACTGGTGCTCTGCGTTTACGGGTGCGTTTTCTGGCCATCGTTTTAACTCCTGATTTGCGCGCCACCCGTCGTTTGGGTGCTGCGCGTCTAGTGGTGCGCCGTCTTTTCGGAGCAGCGCGCCGGGTTGTGCGACGCCGGACTGTGCGCCGTTTCGGTGTTGCGCGGCGCTTTCGTGTGGTCGTCCGTTTTTTGGCCGTTTTGCGCCGTCTCCTACGTGTTGGGTTTATTGTCAGGATTGTACTCATCCTATGATCCCATCCTTCCTTACTCGTATAGCTCCTCCTGTGAGCAGCACCACGCGGGGGGCTGATTTATGGTTTACCCAACATATGGGTGGTTTTTTGAAATGGTGGATATAATGGTTAGTTCGCCCGCTCCATTTGTCCGAGGCGTATTTGATCGCCGTGCACCTACCGACTTTGTATAAAAAACCGCGCGGCGGTTTGATGATACAGCCTTTCGCCGCGTCGAACTCGTGCCAGCGCTGATAGAGCTTGACCGACTTGTCGACGGCTGCCGAGTGCTTCGCGATCCGCTGCTGAATTTGGTCTTTTGTGGTGGGGACTTCGATCCCTGAGATACACCACAGTTTGTTCCCTTGTGGGGTTGAATACAGCAGCGCTTTGTCGGCCGTCGTAAACCTGTAGCCGGTCTCGCCAATGTGGATCTCAAGTGTTCGCCCGAGACAGCACAAAACGGGGTCGACCTTCATGGCGCGTTTGTTTGCTACTTTGTTTTTTGCCATACCATCAAGCCCAGTGCAACGGGGATCGCGATTGCCAGACCCCAGCCAAGTCCCTGCGAAACGTCTCTGATCGCCTTTTTCCACCACGCCTGAGCCGCTCCGCGTTTGCGAACCAAATCAAGCTCTTCTTTAAAGTCGTTCCACTGTTGGCACTGTTCGGGGGTGCCTTCAGTGCAAAACTTTTCTTCGTTGTAGTCAATCAGCTGGTTGTAAGGTTCAATCAGCTCATTGCACTGTTCGTCTCCAGTGATTAGCGCATCGATCACACCGTAGACGACGACGCCGATCACAGCCCCAGCAATTATGGGGATGAAAACCCCATCTAGTTGCTGTTGTTGCGGTCGAACTATGTTGAAATCCCCGTTTACAAACTGAAGGGCCAAGCGCTGCTCGTCGACTTGGCGAACTGCGTCTTTGATGCGGCCCAGCTCTGCGTCTATCGTCAAGACCTTCTGTTCAAGGTCTGCGGGCAGGTGGATGGCAATTCCACTCTGTTGTGAAAACCGCATTTGTGCCGCTACGACCCAATTTAACAGCTTTAAGCTGTAGACCTTGGTGCTGAGCGCATCGAGACGAATTAGCGCCTTGTCCCACTTGGCTTGTTCAGCTCCAGTGGGATATCGCGGGGCAACCAGCTGCCCACCGGGGATGGTTTCGATCCCCAACATCAGATCCGCCCACCAGAGTGGAAGAAAAGCAGGCCGAGCAGCGGAAGGATCCACATTTTCGAGTCTCCACCTTCGCCGCCCTCTCCGCTGGGCCCCATCGGTCCAATTGGTCCAATCGGTCCTTGCGGTCCCATCGGTCCAGGTGGACCCGGCGCGCCGGGCGGTCCCACTGGTCCAGCAGGGCCGGGAATGGATTGCCCACCCTCTCCAGGGGGGCCCACTGGTCCCACTGGTCCCATAGGTCCCATTGGTCCCGCTGGTCCCATCGGTCCCATAGGTCCCATCGGGCCGGGGATCGGGTCTCCACCTTCGCCGCTTCCGGGCGGTCCTTGCGGGCCGATAGGTCCACGAGCGCCTTGTGGGCCCATCTCTCCCTTGGGCCCCTGCGCTCCAGCAGGTCCGCGCGGTCCCATTGGTCCCGCTGGACCCGGAGGGCCAGGGGGGCCCACTGTGCCGGTGTCTCCGTCGTCGGGGATGTCGATCACGTCGTCGGGATCTCCACCGCTGACAGGCGGGATCCAGACAATTGGGTATGCGTTTCCGCTGCCCTTTGGGGCGCGGGCTTGAGTAAGCGAATAGTCCGGGGTCGCCTGCAGGCCGTCTACTCCGTAGGCTTCCCAACCCGTGCGCTTTTTATCGATGTAGCCATTCCAGGGCGAGTCATTCATCAACATCAAGCCCTTGCGGACATTTTCGCGGCCGTAGGCGTCGCGGCTGATTGTCCAGTAGTTATCTCCCCGCTTGAGACGGTACCATTTGCCCTGAGCGGGCGTTTGGCTCACGTAGCCGGGTTGAGGATCCATGAATCCGAGGATCCCACCTGCGAAGACATAGCCGGGACGGCGTAGTGCTCGGCGTCGCCATGCGGGGCGCAATCGGCGCATGTTGCGAATCACGGCCCGACCTTCGGCGACTGGATAGTCAAGGGTCGGGAACACGATCGGCACCATGGCCCGCGCCGTTGTAGGTAGGCGGCGCACGATTTACCGCCACACTGGCGGGATGAGCCCCCGCCGAGCCATGCGCACCATTCGGCGGCGACGCCGGGCCAATGGTCGAAGTGGGACCAGCGGACGACGGCGGCGACGCAACGGGCCGAGCCATGGACGACGAATACGACGACGACGCCCGCGAACGAACGGTGGCGCGCCCATGTCTCCAAAACCGCTCACGCCGTGCTTTTTCATCCAACGGCGTTTGGCTTTGGCAATGGCAAGAGCGATAGCTTTTTTGCGCTGCTTCTTTTTCTGCAGCTTTTTCGCCTTCTTAGCCGCCTTTTTTAAAGCCTTTTGGAACTTTTTCGCCGATTTCCCGCTTTTGAATTTGAGCTTTCTCACGCCGCCCTTTTTGCCCTTGAATTTGACGCCGTATTTCTGCATGAGCTTGGCCACTTTGCCCGCAGTGTAGAGGGCGGCGGCGATAGCAGGGCCGTAACCGGGGATAAGCGCCGCGACCGGAGCCAATTTGGTTGCATACTTGCCAACGTATTTCACCAACGGTTTCACCAGCTTGGAAGCTATTTTGTAAACCTTCGAGCCAAGTTTGATCAGGTACTTGCCACCGGGGATCTTTTTGATGACTCGTTTCGCCGCCGAGCCAACCTTTTTGACCACAGATTTGGCAGCGCTCACGATTTTCGAAAAAAATCCAAGCTCGCCGTCCCACTCGTAGACCGCGCCGGTATCACCGAGCGCCATCATACCGTCATAGGGGCGGCCACCTCGGGCCATGTGCTGGTAATCTTCTGGAGCAAGTTCAAGCATCGGGGTTCGAGCTGCCACTTGTCCGTCTATGATCTCATAGTCGACTTCGGCGGCGAGGCCCAGCCCCTCGCAAGACATGATTCCCATGCGTTCAGAGTACGCACCGAAGTCTCGCACGCCATAGCGTCGCCAGTCGTCCGGCTGTAGTCCGTCGTCCCCTCCCAGTAGTCCTGAGTCCTGCCACTGGTTCAAGGGGGAAATGTCACCCAACATTCGTCCAACCTCCTTAGCGGTGACGCATGTTCACCGCGTTGCCCCGATAGCCAATCAATTGACCATCGAGATTGAAATACGCGATCCTGCTGTGCGGGGGGGTGAACCCAAACCCATGGTGAGGGTGCACAACTGGATCAACTGTGACCCACCCATGCGGCGGGACAAATCCCTGCGCAAAGACGTGGGCGTACATGTTACCCGGTGGCATTCGAGGGGGAGCGGTGACGGCGATTCGGGTTGGTGTCCCGATTGCCATCATTTCGGAGCCCACGCCAGCGGTGATGCAGTCACAGTCCCCAACGCCGAAACCATAACCCGCGCCGATGCCGTCAAGGCCCAAAACAAGGTTGGCCAACACATCGGGATCATAGCTCAGCAGTTCGTTTGTGACTGGGTCTTTGACGTACCGCCAATTTTGCACCGCATCTAGATAGATGTTTTGCAACTGGCCCAGGTAGTCTTTAGGGGGGGCAAGGGACGCGAGGGCGGCGGCGTGGTTTCGGATTCTCAAGTCAGTCGATCCGCGCTTAATCGCGTGGCCGATCAGCTTGATCGTCTGCATCATTTGATCATATCCGCCCTTTGTCCTGTGGCGATGCACCGGGTAAGTGCTGTTCTTGTGCGCTTGCAACATCATTATCGTAATTATCTTCTAGGTATGACGAATCGTCAAGCTCAGGCGTTTCTGAATCTGTCAAGTACTGATCTGCATCTCCCAAAAAATGTTGTAGCGCCTCAGCTCTAGATTGTTCCGGCATGTCTCCAAACGCCATCAGGCTTACTTCAGCGGCATCCCGTGGGGACAAACCAGACAATTGACGGGCGAGGCTTTCGAGGCTCACCGGATGATTGGGAGCGGGGGCTTGCGGTTGAGGGTTGACAGATTGTTGAGTCTGTGCAACTTGCGGGCCAGCTTGGGGTAGGGGTGCCGGTGGTGGGCTTTGTGCCAGCTTTGGGGGCGGCGGCGCTCCAGTCGGACCAGTCACAATGGGGCCGCGTCGACGTGGTGGGCGTTGTTGGGGAGGGCCACCACTACCGCTGAAGCCTTGCATCAGCATGTTTAACATCGGCATTATTGAATCATCGCCCCCGCCGCCGCCCCCGCCGTCTCCGAAAAGTCCTTTCATCTCCTGAAACATCTTAAACATTCCCATAAAGCCTTCCATTTGGCCCATTATGTCTATTCTCGGCTGTTGGGCGGCCTGCTGGACCGCTTGCTGCTGCATCGTCAAGGCGTGCTCCAGGAGTCGAGCGGCCATTTGTCCGTTGTCGCCCCCTTTGGCGCTCATAGCCATTTTCATCAGCTCGGGGATGTTGATTCCATATGGATTCGGGTTCGATTGTTGCATCGTGGCGAGCATGTTTGCCGGGTTGAGTGTCGGCGGCACGCGTTCGGGGTCCACACCAGGTGGGTGAAGGATGTCTTGCTCTGTGATCACCTTGCCATTGACCTTGGGTGGCCACGACCGAGCGACCAGCGTACCACCTCCTTTGTATTGGCCTTTTTGATTCTTCAGCTTGAGTCTCAGTGTTTGTCCGCCCCACTGTTTTACCAGTCCGTCAAAATCCACCGGACGATCCGGGTCAATGATCGGGATTGTGCAAAGTAGACCGGCGCACCAATACGGCTCCACTCTGCGCACCTCGATTGACCATCCCTCGGCCGCTTGGGACAGCTGGGCTTGTAGCGCCAAAAGATCTTTCTCTTCTTGGCTCAGCGGCTCTTCTTTCTCGGGGGTGGTGGTGGGGGCGTTTTTGTCTATTGTTTCTGGCATTGCAGCTCCTTTGGGCTAGAAATCGGTCAAAAATCGGGTTTCAACCGGCTTATGGTAGGATAATATAAGGCGTTTTGAGAGAATGTAGAGAGAAGAAGTGTAAAAATTGGGGGCGGCACCATCGCCGCCCCCAGCCGCTGAGCTGCGATTTCGGAGAGGAGAAACAAAGAACCACTCACAAAACCGGCCCACACTGAGCAGCAGTGTTAACGCTCAGTCAACAGTATTCGCGATCTCTGGAATTTTTGCAACTATTTTTGCGATCAGTGGCTTATAAGGCGCGATCCGTTATTTGACAGACGATCTGTTTTAGAGATACAGTGATCCGGTCATGCTTACGTCTGGATCACTGTTGGGAAAATGTAGTTCTGAAACGTTCAATTATCGTTTCTAGCATTCCTGCGCGATCCAGTCAAGCTTTTACCTGTTGTTTGTCTGGTAAGGAATGGAGAACGATGAAATCAACTGTAAATATTCGTCAACGTCCGAATAGAGCTTTCCGCACTGCACTTTGGCCCGATGCTCAGCGCATCCACCACCTACCCAACTTTCCCGCGTTCTGTCATGGGTGGGCCGTCGAGGAGCTGTGCAAGCTCAGCGCGCCAGCGTCCAAGGTGCTGCGGTTCCTCGCCGCTCTCAACCTCACTGGCACTGCTGGTTATGTTGGTGTCGCTGTCGCTTATGAGCTGCTCGCCGGGCAGATAGAAAAAGCCAGCGGCCTAAAGTTCTCCAAGCGCACGATGGAGCGGGCCGTGCACGACCTTAAAGAAGCGGGACTTGTGGTGGTTCACCCTTGGGTCCGTGAGGCGCAGCAGTTCCGCGCAGGAAAGCGAACGGTTACCATGTGCGGGGCGGGGACTGTTACCCTAAAAAACGGCGCTGTGGTCGTGCGCAGGCTGGCCATACTGACGATCTCAGACAAGGCGCTGGCGATGTGGGAACCGTCTCGCCGACGCAAAAAAACAAAGCCGTCCCACAGTACCGCCAAAATGGCGGATAGTTCTTCTAAGATAGATCAGGGTTTAAAAACCCATGAGTTAGAACGTAACACCGTACCCTATACAAAGACCGAGTTAGACACCGTTGGGGGGAAAGAAGGAACGACAACTCCGGGCGAGCCTCGCCCAAGACGAACGGACGAGGGCGAGCCCCACGCCGTCAAACATGGAGGCCTCAAAATGGGAGACGTCACCCTCAAACACATGCCGCGTGTTTCCGAGTATCGGGTCACCGCAAACCAGACGGGAGACAAGAAGGCTTTGAGTAAAGCCTCAAAACCGCGATTTGAGCTGTCCGCTCCTCCAAGCAAGGGCTGTACCAAACCGCGTCCACTTCGCCGAGGGCCCAGTCTAAGCTACTCTCGGTCGTTGGTCGACGAGTCGATCCTCGCGACCATTTGGGACATGCTGGCCGAGCACTCAAGCCGTGAGGCGAACGTTTTGTTTAACCGGGCCGTCTGGGAATTGAACAACGAGGGCCCGCACAACTGGCCCATGTGCATCGATTGGGACTACTGGCGCACCTACTGGCCCGAGTACTCCCACAAGATGCGTCGAAATACCTGCCGCTCTCAAATCCTCCCGTTACTAAAAGACCCGTTTCCGATGACCCCACACGATAAACCGATCGTTCGCAGTGCCGAGGGGGCGAAAACCCGCGAGAGTGGCAAATTCAAGCTCGACATGCCAGAGCTGATGGATTTGGCCGCGCGGGTGGGGCTTGGCGACAAATTCACGCTTGGATAGACAAACTGTCCAGAATTCACCCCCAAAAATTGTACAGGGGTCCGGCGGCCCACGACGTTTGAACCGTGTTTTTCTGACGATTCGCTAAATTAGAAGTGAAAGAGGGTTCTCGTTAAATAGGTCCGCATCCCGAATGTAGCCTTTCATCGTTTCTTGGGATGAATGCCGCGTATGCTTTTGGATCAGGTAGCCGGGGATCTTTTGTTTGGCCGCCTCGGTGATGTATCCGGCGCGCAATGAATGGCCGGAATATCCCGTGGGGTCGATCCCCGCATCTCGTAACCGGCGGGCCAGTAGCGCATTGACCGACCGTGGGTTGAGTCGGTGGCGTTCGGCCTCGACGGGGACCGCGAATTTTGTTCCATTCGCCCCCATGGCGAAAAACAGCGGGCCGGACTTGATTTTTGACCGGCGGATGAAATCAGAATAGGCGGCGACGGGACAAAACGACGGGTCTTGACCGTGGGGAATTCCCAGCTTGTAGCCCTCCCCCGTTTGATCGGTTTTGGATCGCCGTATTGTCACCACCAGGCCCTCATCAATGATTTGCACGTCTTCAAAGTCCAGCGCGACCAACTCTGATCGCCGCATTGCGCAGGCCCACCCGAGCAAGAGCATCGCTTTGTCTCTCACGCCGATGATATTGGGCTTTGCTTTCTTGCAGATCTTTCGCAGATCGGCCAGCATTAGCGCCTTTGCCTTTTTCTGGCCGGTTCCCAGCTCCTTTTTGATACCCAGCAGGCATTGAGTGACTCTGTAGCTGCCTGTGGGGCTGGTCTCCTTGTGCGCAAAGTGAAGCTGGTTAATCGTTGTCATCTTCCTTTGTATCGTGGCCACCGCCATCCCTTCGAGCGCCATGGATGCGATGAACTTGCAAACCGTATCTTCGCTGGCTGGCAACGGGTTGAGCTTGTAGCGGTGACAAAACTCAAGATACTGTTTCAAATCGGTTTTGTAGGCCGATCGGGTTGCAGGGCTCATCGAGTTTGACATGAAATGCCCCACCGCCGCGCTCAGATCGTCAATTGATTTGTATTTCTGGGCGTTCGCGCCAAATTTCGTAATCTCTTCCATATTCTGCGCCTTTCTCAATTACAACCATTCCCAGCAATTTAAACCGCTTTTGCGCGGCGCAGTAGCTGCAAGGCTGCACACGGCCCACACAGTCGACCGCAATGGCAAATTGTCCATAGTCCACGAGTTTGAGCTGACCATCGGGGGGCAGCTTTCCAGGATACACCATCGTCATTTTGGCAACTCCTCGCAGCACCAGGTAGACGCATCGAAGCACACCGCATGGTGAACGATGATCCCCGAGCTGCAGCTCGACTCACACACCAGGCCGCCGACACACACCGAATCCACGGCCATCGGGTGATTCGGCGCTGGCCAGGGCTGACAGCAATAGTCAGTCTTGACTGGACAGTCGAACCGCCTGTTAACAACAGCGGTTGGCTCGCTCTCCCATGGGTCCGAGCAGGAAAACGGCCAATTGATGCCACTGAGCCGCGGTTTGCACTCCCAGGGGCATTCGCCGTCAAGTGTGTCGTTTTCGGTGTCGGGTACGGTTTCTGTGTCGGTGTCCGTTTCTGTGTCGGCAGTGTCAACAGTGTCGGAACTGTCGGAGCTGTCGGCGTCGTCGTCGTTGTCTGACCAGGTTTCGGCCGCCTTCGATTCTTCTACGATCAACTGGCAACCGAGACAGAAGAGCAGGCAAATAACCACGAGCCCACGATCGATTTTGTTGGCGAGCTGATAGAATCGGCGGGCGGCGATCATTTTGTCGAACCACATAAACCGACCCCGATCTTTTGATGGTCCTTTTAGTCCACAGGTTTGGCATTCCATCCAGACCTTTCCCCCCGCCCAAAAGCGCTTGATGTCTGCATGAGCGCAATTTTGCGGGGTAACAAATGTTGTTTGGCTGTTTCTCCTCATTTCGATCCTATTTAGACAGCGCAACGGCAAGCACAACCAACGCCAGCACCACAAGAGCCACGAGCCCCCCCACCTCGGCCGCACTGCGCGGGACGAAATACGGGGGGCGTGAAGGCTTTTTTTGCTGCTGGGTGGCCTGCTGCGCGATGTGCTGAAACTGCTGGGTCAACCAGATGGTCAACGCGTCTAGTCGTTTGTTGGTGGCATCCTGCGCGGCGCTCAGCTCGGCGATCTTTTTGTTCAGGGCGAAGATCAGTTCGGTCAGTGTCTCGATGGGGCTGGAGTCGTGCTTATCGTCTTTGGGGCGGTTAAAAAAGTGATTTCGGCGATCCGGCATCGTAGAGCCTTTCTTTAGGGTTGGTCAATACCGGCGTCCACACACCGGCAACATCCCTCAATTATATCAACTCGCGAACTTAATTTCGCCATCTCACCGACTAAAAAAGCGAGCGCCAGCACCATAAACGACACGGCCACGCCGAGCAGTGCGAGGTCTGATAGTGGTTTATCCCTCACGCGTCGCCTACTGGCGTGTTTGAAATCGCCGTCTGCAAGACGTCTTCGGCTTCCAGGTTTAGAGCTTCTTTCCAGATCAGGTTCGAAACGTCTTCCAGTTCCAGCGTGCGATCAAAGAGATCTTTAGCGTATTTGTAATCACTTCCAATGTATTCTTGAATCTCTGCGATGAATTTACCGGCTGCTGTTTTCGGTGGCATTACTTGTCTTCCTCTCCATCGAACTCGATCACGGTTTCAACGGCGGTGATGACGACACAACCTTGATGAAGTTGCAGTTCCCAGCGCCGATGGTGTTTCTCGCATTCGTTCATGAAGCCTTCGATCTCTCTTTGAGTGCGTGGGCCCAACGGCATCGCCCACGATCTAAAAAAATGGTAGTTTTTGGCTCTGTCTCTGTCCATGGTTCTGTTTCTCCTCTCCAACCATAACGTTTATTTATGGGTGGGTGTTTTGGGGGCGTTATGGGATCCTTTTTTATAGCCGTGAACATTCGGGCCTTTGCAGTTTCGAGCCACCGATCCACAAAGTTTGTCGTACCAGTGGCAAAACAAGAAACGGCCCTGCTTTTCAGACTTCACGCATCGGGAACACATGCCTTTTCGGCTTAAATCTTCCATCAGTCCTCTTGGGGGGATTGGTCCTCGTCTAGTCGATAGACAAAAAACCAATCATAGGTATGGAGACGAACGCCAGGTTCGGAATGACCACCCGCTTTAGACCAACTAACCCCCTTGCTTCCTAAATCGTTCAAGATGCAGCTGATAGCGCGAGCTGCCCCCAAAATGCGCTGATGCTGGTATTCACTAACCTTGGGGATGTCGTCAATTTCGATTCCCTTCATTTTTAGTATGTCTTCGAGAAAAACCATCCGAGCTAGAACCCCTCTATGAATTCATCGATAAGATCCAAGGCTTCATAGATGTTCGACTTGGCCTCGAACAGCAGTTCTTTTTCTTCGTCTGTGCCTTTGCTGTCAGAAATCGTCTTTTCTAAACGTCTGATCAGTTTCTCTTGATCCTTGTAGAAGTGCTCTAATTGGTCTCTGAATTCGGGGTCAGTAAGTTTTCTTTTGCGTGGCATGTTTGCTCCTTTACCAAGCGTCTGGGGCCTCGTGGGTGATTAGAATCTCATGCCCGCAACTCGGGCATTTGTATTTGTCCAAACATCACCCCTTTGGGCAGTTGTATTCACTGTTTTCTGCGTCGCTGGGCTCCACATCCAGCATCGTGCAACCACAGCCGCATTTCACCTTGTCGATGGCCATCAGATTGGATCCTCGCCAGTTACGAATTTCTTTTTGATGGTGGTTAGAGCGGTTCGATATCCCCGCGTCTCGTCGTCACTCCAGCCCTCGAAGCTTTCGCCGTCGAGGGAGTCAATGACGTCTCCCAGCACGTCTGGATCAACGAGGCGTGACATACGCTCGCTGTGCAACATGGCCAAAAAAATGTGTTTGGCTGACTGCTCGATTTTGCGGAGCTGTCGCACTTCCTTTTCAAGATTGGCTATTTTGGCGAGGTCTTCTAACTGTCTCGAATCTGATCGGCATTCGGGCGCTTCTGGCAAAAAACGGCGTATTCTTTCCGTTGCTTTAAAAAGGGTAGAATGGGCGATGGTAAGACCGTCTCTGTATTGCTCGTTTTTTTCCTGTAGCGCGATGATCTGGCGCTTTAGATCTTTTCTGCTCGGTTGGTTTGGGTTTGCCATTGTTTCTCCTCTCCTGGCTAGAACGGCGGCGCGGTACTATCCAGCGATTCTTCGTAGTCTTGAGGGTCGTTGCTGCCTTCGTACTCACCGTCAAAGGCGGCCAAGTATTCATCAACCCATGGATCGTCTTCGTGCTCGTGGGCGGCTATGTGGTCCTCCCACATGGAGCGCTTGATCTCGAACCAAAGGCCAAGAACCGAATGTCGTCCTTTGTGCCTCCATCGGTCGGGGTCTTCATCGGCGATCCACAACATGTCCTTGACCATCTGGAAATCTAAGCCTGTTTTGAGGTCCTTGTATTTCAATCCGCAGTATTCACAATCGGGCGGGTCTGGATTGGGGTGAACGTTGAATTTCTCACCGAGCCGTCGAACGGCGGCGGGGGTCAACACTTTGAAGGGGGGCGGGAACTGATGCCACCACGCTGGAGCTTTTTTTTTGGTGTCGTGGAGCTTTCTAAATTGTTCAGCTCGGTCTGTAAGCTCTTCGACGCTGAGATCCCAGGACTTTTTTTTTACTGTCATAGCTCGGGCACCTCTCCATCAATCTCACAGTGGATGTTTGTGGGCTTGAGCTCGGGGCCCAGCTCGGCGGTGCAGGTATGACCGTCCTTGACGCAATCTACTGTTTCTGTGGACACGTCCACCGAGCACAGTACATCGTCGGCCTCGATGGTGACGACGGGTGGAGCCCCACCACAACCGCAACCGGTGGTCAGAACAACCAATGTGATCAGCAGAGCGACACCGGCGACGATAAAAGAAATTATTTGTTTCATTCTGAAATCCTTTCATTTGGGCCGAGCTGTTGTAGCTCGGCGATCCTTTTGTTCTTTCGCTCGCACGCGGCGCGCAACCGATGAATCAGCGCGGCCACGTCCTTGAATAGCTCAGACGGCAATTTGCTGGCGTTGTATCCCACCGGGTCGTGGGGACATACCAGCTGTATCAATGCCCAGATGTCGGGGTCTGTCCCCGCTGGGATGTTTCGCGGCCTACCCACCGGCCACCGCCAGTTTGTCTCGGTGCTCGCCGCATCCGTCGATTTTCGGGTTGACCGGGGGCCAAACCGTCATAGTTGCCATGACCGGCTTTTGAGAGATGGGGTGGGGAACTTGTGTTGGGAATGCATAGGGTGGATTTCTGCGACAGATGACCCCGGGCTGGCCGGGTGCGGCGTTGGGGTCCTTTTTGGCAAAATAGCAGGTTGCACAACTTTTCATGATTGGTCTTCTTTCTCGGCGAAACTCAGCAGGAAAGCCGCCAGCTTGGCCATGGGGTGCTTGTAGGGTTGTTTTTCGATTTCGTTGATTACAAAGTGGGTCGCACCACCTGCGAACGCGTTGTGGTGGACGGGGCATGGTAGAGGATTTCCGCAAACCTCGCCGCTCTCAAAGTCCTTGGGAAACTGGCAGGTTTTAGTATCAGGCATCGGCTTTGACCTTTCTTACGTTTGAATGATGGAAACAGCTAACCGGGCCCAACGAATCGTGCTCGGCGTTCCACCTAATTGTAACCCATGACGTTTTGACATTTGGAATCGTGTCAATGCTCACTCCCACTACTATCCCAACCTGGCCGGGAAGGTTTGGGCTTTCCACGATGTCCCCCACTGCAAATTCATTGTTGCTGTCCGTTTGAGGCATCTTTGTTTCTCCTTGTTGAAGGTTCAAATGTAGGTTAGCACCGCTTTAAAGAGGTGTCCATAATAAAAAATTATGTAGGGGATGACACTGCAACCAAAGAAAAGTTGACCCCCCTATTTTGCAAAACGTCACCAAAACATGGTTTGAACCGCGTGGGCCGCCGCACACCTGTACAATTTTTGGGGGTAATTTCTGGACACTTTGCCTAGTCGGTGACCTCATGGCCCTCGGCCAAGGCTCTAAACTTGCTGAGTCCTGTCAAGTCGTCTTGAATTAACAGCTCTAGCGTATCACCAGCGCCAAGTCTGACAGTGACGCCGTGTTTGTCGGCACCTGCAAACGTGTACCTCATCAATATACCGTCCGCACCAGGACCGACTGCGCTCAATAGTTGTATATCGTAGGCGTGCAAACCAAATTCCAGGTTGCTTTTGATATTCCAATAGTTTCGGGTCTGGCTGTCGTTCCTTCGGAGCACTAAACCGTGAGTCAGGGCGGACAAGTCTCCGAACTCGGGCAGCTGTGGCGCTGTTGCGGTTTCGATACTGAGCATGAAACGGGTGATATCATACTTAATGTTCCCACCAGCGGGGCCGAAGATCCCAAAAACTTGCGGCGTTACTGCACCATTTACGTTTAGATCTCTTGTGAGCCGCACCACAGTAGAGCCGTTGGCAAAATCAAAGTCAAGCGGTGTGTCTAAAGTCAACACAGTGCCTAAAATGCTCAAAACTTCAGCGAAGAAGTAACGGCCCTGGCCAAATACGCCCAAGTATGAACCCACAACAAATCCAGCAGCCGAAGAAACATCAATGGTGTACTGGTAACGAACCGTTGCAGCTTGAAGGGTCGTTTGGCTCAGGGCCTGTTGGAAATAGAAGTCAAATAACGGCGTTGTCTGATCTTGAACGTTGACTGGCACAGCTCCGTTAGACTCCAGAGGAACTATGTTTTGACTGACTCCGTTTACAATGCACGCCATGACTAAGCCCCGTTTGGTAGTAAGCTGCGAAGGGTTGCAACTTCTTCAGCGGTGATCCTTCCCATCTCGCGCGCTCTAATCACCTTTCGTTTGACGGACTGTAGATCCAGCTCAGCAAAGTATTCGCTGATAGCTCCCTGCTCTTCTAAGGCATCTTGAATCTGTTCCCAGCGGGCGTCATCGTCTATCAGCTCTTTCGCTGCCTGCAATATCGAATGACGCCGACGCGTATTTAGGTAGAATTTATTCAT